>ERZ773178.3547-NODE-3547-length-12954-cov-4.266300_pt1 | contig 12954 bp, 20 predicted proteins | sample MGYA00580533_ERZ773178 | MGnify/ENA primary metagenome ERZ773178 (study PRJEB29015, sample SAMEA2737859) | human gut metagenome | biome: human gut; feature: human-associated habitat; material: faeces | place: China | collected 2012 ...
TGGAAGAGACGGCACGCAAATGGATGAAGATTATCCGTGAAAAAGAGAATCCGGATTTGGTGATCGGATTGTTTCATGCCGGACAGGAGGCTTTCAAAATGTCGGGCAAATACAATGAGAATGCTTCTCTTAACGTAGCGAAGAATGTACCTGGATTCGATATTGTATTGATGGGACACGATCATGCCCGCGAATGTAAGAAGGTGATGAATGTAGCCGGAGATTCGGTGTTGATTATCGATCCGGCCAGCAATGGAATTGTATTGTCTAATGTCGATGTGACCTTGAAGCTGAAAGATGGAAAGGTGCAGAGCAAGGACATCAAAGGGGAGTTGACAGAAACGGAAGCTTACGGAATCAGCGAGGATTTCATGAAGCGTTTTGCTCCGCAATATGAGACGGTGCAGAAGTTTGTATCCAAGAAGATCGGCACTTTTACCGAGAGTATCTCTACTCATCCTGCTTTCTTCGGTCCTTCTGCTTTTATTGATTTGATACATACTTTACAGCTCGATATTACCGGAGCTGACATCTCTTTTGCCGCTCCGCTTTCGTTTGATGCGGAGATAAAGAAAGGGGATGTGTTTGTCAGTGATATGTTCAACTTGTATAAGTATGAGAATATGCTGTATGTGATGACGTTGTCCGGAAAGGAGATTAAGGATTTTCTGGAGATGTCTTATTATATGTGGACGAACCGGATGAAGTCACCGGAAGATCATCTGCTCTGGTTCAAGGAGAAACCGCGGGAAGGTGCGGAAGACAGGGCTTCTTTCCAGAACTTCAGTTTTAATTTCGATTCGGCTTCCGGCATTATTTATACGGTGGACGTGACAAAACCGCAGGGAGAAAAGATTACGATTACGAGTATGGCGGACGGTTCTCCTTTCCGTATGGATAAGATATATAAAGTGGCCTTAAATTCTTATCGTGGTAATGGTGGTGGAGAACTGTTGACAAAAGGATCGGGTATTCCGCAGGAGGATTTGAAGGACCGCATAATTTTCTCTACAGATAAAGATCTTCGTTTCTATTTGATGAATTATATCGAAAAGAAAGGTACGATGAACCCCAAAGCCCTGAATCAGTGGAAGTTTGTTCCGGAGAAATGGACAGTGCCGGCTGCCAAACGTGATTCTGAATATTTATTCCGGTCTGTTCAATAAGTAACTAAAAGTGTTCATTATGTCTGATAATACTCTTGAACGGCTTGTATATCTGATTAAATGCTGGTATATTTGTCGCAAAAAGAGAGAGTATGTATATTCAAAATGTTCCCAAAGTAGGTATTTCTTCGGTAGTTCATTCTAAACATATAGATTCTGGCAACATTGATGTTGTTGATAATGATATAGCGCTCTTCGATACGGAGAGCGTTATATCGTTGTATAATGGACCGACTAAACTGGAGGTGTTGACGGTAGGTCTTTGCCTGGAAGGTACTGGTACTTTTAATATTAGTTTACGTGAGTTTCAACTGTTCCCCGGATTAATGGTGATCGCGCTGCCTAATCAGATTGTCGAACAGCGGTGTTTCAGTTCCGACTTTAAAGCGATATTCTTTGCTGTGTCGAAGAACTTGTTGGAGACATTGCCTAAGATCAGTAATGTGCTTTCCTTATTCTTTTATCTGAAAGATTACCCGTGTTTTAATCTTACACCGCAGGAGCAGGAGACTGTGAAGGAATATCATGCATTTATCAGAAAACGGTTGAAGAATAAGGAGGCTTTATATCGTAAAGAAGTGGTAATGGGCTTGATGCAAGGGTTCTTTTTTGAACTTTGTAATATCTTTACCAATCATGCGCCAGCCAATGCTACTACCATGAAAAATAAAAGCCGGAAAGAATATATTTTCGAACGTTTTTATGAGTCTTTAGTGGAGTCTTACCAGTCTGAACGGAGCGTGAAATTCTATGCTGACCAGTTGTGTCTGACGCCTAAACATCTTTCGGGAGTAGTAAAAGAGGTCAGCGGAAAAACGGTGGGGGAGTGGATAGACGAACTGGTGATTCTGGAAGCGAAAGCACTTCTGAATTCTTCAAGTATGAATATACAAGAGATTGCCGATCGGCTGAATTTTGCCAACCAGTCGTTCTTTGGAAAGTATTTCAAGCATTACACTGGTATGTCTCCTAAAGAATACCGGAAAAGCCGCTAAAATCATAGAACACCGGAGCGCACACGGCTTAGTGTTTCCGGTGTCATCAAAAGATAAGAGGCAATGTGTGCCAGAGGTGCACGTTTGATAATTTCCGGATGTGTTTCGAGCAGGAGGTTATAGCGTTCGCGGGCGGATTCAAAGCGCCAGGAGTCTGCTTTAATCTGTGACACAATCAAGGAGTATTCCAGTATCTTTTGGTAGAACATATTGATTTCCCAGTTCTCTTTTGCCAATTTTTGTATCATGTCGCGAGGGAACAGGTAGATAATGGAAGGTTCGAGCGTTTCCACGATTAGCCGGGTGGGTACTTGTTTCAGAAAACTCTCAATGCACATCACGATACATCCTTCGTATGAGAAATGTTCGGTCACGTCTTTCCCATTCTTGTAATAGTACTGCCTAAGCATCCCTTTGCCGACAAATACGATTTCATGAGCTACTTCTCCTTCATTCAGCGCTATTGCTCCTTTGGGAAATTCTTCACGAATCAGTATACTTTCTATCTGTCGTCTTCCTTCTATACTCATTTCCGGAAAGCGGGAATTTACAACAGCATTTACAGTCTCTCTTAATAATGTATCCATGTCTTTTCTGTCTTGATGTGTGCAAAAATACTAAAAACGGTTGACATAAATCAAGTGTGGTATAAAAAAGATGTATCTTTGTCCGCAAAATCAAGAGGTAAGATGATAATGAATAAGATAATAGGTTTGGCAGTGTTGCTGTTCTGTTTGAGTGGTTGCGTAAGGGATAATGATGCTATTTATTATCCGGTTGGCAACGTGGATGTGGAAAGAGGTGGTCCGGCTTTGGAGGCTGGAAAGGGTGATTTAATAGCCCGTAGTTACAATACCGAAGATTATGTATTGGACACGCTTGCACAATATCCGGGTGATCCGACGCTCGGTAAACTGACATTCATGGTCAGCCTGAAAAACCGGTTGGCAGATCAGGAGGTGAGTGGCTTTAATGGTGTCGGTCTATCCAAACTAACGATGAGTCTTGGATATAAAGACGGCAACTATCCGGCAGAAAGCCAGGTTCCTGTTTATACTTCGTCCGACGTGACTGCCAGTTATGCCATTAAACTTCGTTTAAAGGGAGAATTGACTTTAACAGGAGACGAATGGATGATTGACTATATTTATGCTCAATTAGCGGGTTTATTCCAGCCTTATCCTCCTACGTCTTTCCCGGAAGTGTTTATGTGTAAAGGGGGTGAGCAATCGTATGCTACGTTCGATTCTTTTCGTAGAACCTGGACGTTTGATATTACTTATGATCGTTCCAACCTTTCTTTCAGCCAACTGTATTTCAATCTGTTTGTGAATCTGGCAGGACAGAAAAGGGAGGATAGAGTCCGGTTGAGGATTGATAAGGAATCTTATTTCGAGATCTATAAAGAAAAAGAGGAAATGTAGTTAAACTGCATTTCCTCTTTTTTCTTTGGTAGTGGGTACGAGAATCGAACTCGTATTACATGCGTGAGAGGCGTTTTTGTACACCATCTAAAACGCTTATAACTAATATCTTATAATATTTATAAAATCTATTTGCACCGAATTTGCATTAAAAAACGGTACTCATGCCCTTTCTTATAAATATCACCTCTTATATTTCATCTTTATCAAAGAACGTTTTCAATACAAAGTTAATCAATCAATCAGAAATAGCAAATATTATTTGTTTGAATTTAAGCTATCTGTTTCTAGTTTATCCGGCTAATAGAAAAAGTACTATTATGACAGATGAAGAACTAAGAGCATTTTGCTTAAAGCAAGCTATTCAAATCATTACTCACAAAGAACAGCCTCGAACCATAGGCTTTCAAAATACAGATAGTATATACTTATTTGAACTTACTGAAATCCTTTTAGAGTATATCAAAACAGGAAAACAAAATTATGTACCCGTTTACTTGAACTACTTCAAATAATCTTTTATTTCACGCTCTTCTGGGATATACCCCAGTTCTTTATTTTTTTTCAAAAGAATATTGGCAAGTTTAAAATAATCAGTAGGTGTTTCCGACCACTCCGAAAGAACATCTATTAGATTTTCCATATCTGTTGTTGTAGCCATACGAGAATCCGCTTCACGAGTGCCGTACGTGATGCCTGATAATTCTTTATGTGCAAGTAAAATGCAAATTAACTCTCTAATAGTTTTACTTATATCATTATCTTTTGGTAAAAAATCACCAAGAAATTTTTGAATATTTTGATAATAAAGGGTATATGATCTTTTAGGATCCTGTAGTGGTATATCTAATATTTCGCTTATTGCATTGGGGTTCTTTACTTGTCTGAACAAATCTTCTTGTGTTTGATTATTTGCTTCAATAATTTTATCTGCAGCACTGATTAGATCTTCTAATTTTTTCTTTGGTAATTCCATAATGTTAATTTATTTAGATTGCTCTTTTAAATAATTCAGTTTTCATTTTCTCAATAGCATTTTCTAATGATCTTTTTTCCACTGCATCGAATAGTATATTTCGTGTAGCAATATCAGAAGATATTAAATTATCACCATTGTTATATTTAGCAAATTCTTGAGCTTTTAATCTTCCATTTGGCAAAGACTCTAAATAGACTCCGTATATTATTGATGGAGATATATTTAATTCTTTTGCTAAAAGATGTACTTTAAATGGGAATGATATAATTTTCCGGAGTTTACTTTGTACAGAAGGATTAACCAAAACATCTAAAGCAAACTGATCCGCTCTATTCTCATTTAATAATAATTCAGGTGTTTCAGAGTTAGAAAGATGATAATCCATGCTTTCAAGCATCTCAAAATCATTTATTACATGATATAATTCATGTAATAAGTTAATCCAAAGTTTATGATACTGCTTATTCATATCTGTAATTATGATACATGGCTTCCCATTTAATATCATCGTTACACCGAAAGATTTAGTTCCAGATACATAAGATTGTGTTAACACGGTGATACCTAATTGAAATAGTACCAAAACAAATCTTTTGTAACCGTTAACTTCGTCTTGCGTAAACTCTGATGCTCGCTTTAGAAGTTGGAATAATAAGTCTTTATCATAGTCATTTGGATTATCTATTTTAGAAAATGAACTAATAGCACATTTGAGCCAAAATGTAGTCATTTTAGCCTCCTTTTCTTGTAAGATTTTCTTTTTTGACTTACTAAATAAAGTTGGCATTAATGATGTGTCGTCGTACTCATATATAGAAGAAAAACCGAAAAAGTCACAAATACATTGTTCGTATTCATCAATTTTCGCTCTGCTTTTGATTATTCCTATTTTTTTTAATGTTGGAACATCAAAGTTTTGCATTATATATGATAGCTTCTCAAATTTGTCCAATGAAGATGCTTCATCTATATTTATATCTTTGCAATATGCAGAAACTAATTGGCTTTCAGTTAAGTCTAATAGCTTCATTAAACGAATTGCTTGCATAAATTTTAATTCAGCTTTCCCTTCTAGGAATTTAGATAGCGTTTCTTTATGGATCCCTATTTCATCGGCAATAGATGATTCAATAATTTCATTCTCTTGAATAAATTTAGCAAGCATCTCCCTAAGCGAGACATCAATGGGGGCTTGGGAAGTGTTTATTTTACTTATATACATAATTCATCGACATTTTTATGCAAATATAGCTATTTTGAATAGAATAACTAATATTTCACTGACATTTTTGTCGATGAAATAAAATGAGATACTTTTTTCTATTTTATTTTTAATATAAAATGGTATGTTTAAGATAATGGTTTGAAGATGTTTATATTGGGACTCTACGAATTAAAATGCTTAATCTCTGACGCTGTAAAGTCACCCTCATGCGAAGCGCCTCCACCTGTATAACAACTATACTTTCCGTCCTGTGTAATCTCTTTGATCCGCATTTGCTTATTCGTCTTTATCTCTACGACCAATTCGCCTATACTAAATTCGGTCGGTTGATTATTGGAGAGCGATACGCTTTTCTTTGGATCGGTCGAGGATAGATACTTTTCTTTGATTTCTCTAATGTCGTTCGTCATTCCCCAGATTTTGAAGAATAGGACGATTTGAAGTACGGCGAATAATGCCGCGATGAAGCCGAAAAATGTTCCCATGATGATTTGTTTTAGTGGTTGATAACTATTTTAGAGATTGGCATTACCAATTATCTTTATCGCTATTATTGGCAATTGTCATTATCTCTTTTTCGAAAGTTTCTGCCGCCCCTACAGTGTGGGCATAACAGAACCATATATTTGAGAAACTAGCCTTTCGATGTTTCATCGGACATTCTTTCCAAAAAGGAAAAAATGATTTTAGTTTATATTTATTTTTGCTTATCGTTTGTCCTGATACTCCATTTTTTACAGTGTTTTCTATTTCGTCTGTTTGTATCGAAATGCGGCATTTATAATCTTTTACTTCTATTTTGATTGCGTGCTCGCATTTAGATTCTGTTAATACACCCCATGTTGACATGCTACTTTCGAAAAAGATTCCCTTCCCAAAAATTGTTCCTAACTCCTTGTCTTTATTTTGTATGACTTCCTTAGAGTCTTTATATATTAGATAGAGCTTCTAGCGCTGCAATGTATATCTTATCTTTTTCTATATTGGGGAGTTCTACAACTTTGATTATTTTTATTCCTTCTTCCGTTTCTGTGAAATTCGATTTTATAGAGTCGAATAATTCGATGATCTCATTAGATTGTTTTTCGTACTTACTTTGCGAATTTGCAGGCAAAATAAGCAGTGAAAATATCGCTAATAATAGTAGCTTCTTCATGTTGTTTTGTTTTTAGTGATTTATAATATGTTTTTGATTGATAAAATATTCTCTACAATAAAAAGATGAATAATTTCGCGTTTCGGTAAATCGATATCGTCGTAATTCGGATTCTCGCTACGAAGCAGAATTAAATTATCCGCATCTTTAGGATGCCTACGAACTCTCTTTATAAGCCTGTATTCGTTTGTTATGATTAAATAAACCTGTCCGTAGTTGAAATAGTCCCAACTCTCAATCTTTCTAATTACTACCCTGTCGCCCGAAGCTATTAGAGGTAGCATACTATCGCCCGTGGCGAATATAATCTTTGAATCCGGGTTTATTTCCGGCGCGTCTATACTTCCTATCACTTTTTCGTCTGTAAATTCTATATCTCTACCACTTAGCCCGCAGGTTGCGTCTATGTCGTATATTAATGCTCCTTTTCGTTTTGTTTCGCTTATTGCAGATTCGGAAATTTCGATTGTTTTTTGTTCTCGCTCTGCATTTTTAATCATTTCGCCTTTTCCTGTAACGAGCCAATCGATATTCAAATCAGGGAATAAAGTAGCCGTTTTCTCTATAACATCTGATGAGATAGAAATAGATTTAGACGACACATATCCAGTAGCTATATTTGCTCTCTCCTCAAATTTATTTCTTCCAATTTTCTTAAATGAAAGAAATTCTTTTAGTCTATCTTTTGTTGTCATAGTGATAAATATCAGTATATTTGCATTGAATTAACTCGTTTATACCATTTAATATATTTAATCATGATTGATTTTATAGGTGGAATGCTGCTTGCTATAATTCCAACTTGCGTTATATTTCTTATTATATTTTGCACAATGGATTCTATTTGGAATGACTAGATTTATTCTCTTTTTTAAGAGGGTCTAATAATTCCTTTACATTTTCTGGAATTTTAGAAGTCTTGGTATTAACCTTATTTATAAAATCCTCAATTTCAATTATTGACTTATCGTTTATTTTTGAAACTAAATCTTTGTACCATAGTTGATTAAATACCTCTATTGAAAAATTATTGTTATCTTCTTTGATTTTATTTATAAGTAATTTTATAGCTTCGATAGTTGTGTTATATGCTGTCCTTTCTATACACTCTTTGGCGTGGGTTAATGCCCTCATTAAGATGTCTAGCGCTGTTTCGTAATCGCCTTCTATAAAATATCGTTGAGATTGTGTTATATATAAAAACGACAGAAATTCTTGTCTATTATCTTCTGATTTTTTATTTATCGCGTCTTTGTTTTCTTTTATTTTACTTTCGATAATACGCTTTATTTTAGCTTCTGATACAATGCTGTTATACACCTGTATGGCAATAGCGGCAGTGATTGCAATGCTTATAACAGATGTTGATATTCCTATTGACCAAGCTAGCCAAGAATCGGTTAGTACAATTGGTTCGCATCTAATCAGAGACGTAATAGAAAGAATAAATGAAGCTATAACTAATATTCCTTTCCATTTTGTTTTAATCCATTGTTTCATATAGGTGTCATTGTTAGTGTATGTTAAATACTGAAATATATCACTGAATAATTTTGTTAGTGATATATTTCAGTATATCTTTGTCGCATCAAAGTTAATCAATCAATCAAGAACTAACAAATAAAAGTATAGAATTATGAAAGCAGGAATGATCGGAGACGTAGAATTTAAAAAAGCAGGAAGCGAAACGGTATGTTGTGTTAGCTTGATTAATACAACAGCCGGACAAAGATTCTTAGCGTGTACACTTTCTAGTAGCAAGACTTTCAAAACGTTCAAAGGCGCGGAGAAGTTTATGAACTCATTCGGTTATCAGAAGATTTAATATTAATCCGTAGCCCTTCGGGGCTACTAAAACCACTCTGGGAGATTTTTCGCTATAACATATACTATTAAAGAAATGAATGATAATGAGAAGAATACATAAGTCAATATGTCAAAAAATAAAAAGGTTTTTGACTTACCTTTTAAAGAGGTGGGATCGGTATTGGCACCGGAGACTATATTTTGTAACCGTTTATAATCTTCCAGTTGGCGGCGTTTTGACCGGAAAATATCATAGTATAGCGCGATTGCTACGCTTAGAATACCCAGTGTTAGCAATATTACGGTCGAAACAAACAGGACGCGCACCGGGTAAAATTCTTGGCTATTATTGGATAATGCTACTAAAGCCCCTAGAAGACCAGCCCCCGCAATTAATATATTATAAAACCACGTTGAGCGAGTTTTTAAATATTGCTCCTTGGACTGAATGTACTTTTTAGCGGCGTTAATCGCTTTTGGATTCTTTGTATTATTCATCTCTTTTTTTTATGCAAAGCTAATAAAATAAATATTACGACAATGAACACAACACCAATTAAACCGACACTGCAAGCGATGGAAGTAGGGCGACAAACCTACTTCCCCCGCAACCGCAGAAAATCAGTGAGAACGACCGCATCCGATTTAAAAACCGATGAAGGAAAGGTTTTTAAAACTTGGATCGACGGAGATAACATTTATGTTGAACGCAAAGAATAGTACGACAATGGGACGAACTAGAGTGACCGGAAAAGTTGAGCCAATAGTAAAGAAATGGCTTAGTAAAGATGAAGCAAAATCCTATATAGGATGCTCGGATGATTTTTTGAGAACGTTACGGGAAAAAGCTCTCATTTCTTTTTCTCAATTTGGAAAAATGATCTGGTACGATTTATCGAGTATAGATAGATTCATACAGAGTAATAAGGTTGTATAAAGCTAAACACCATGCTAACACTAAAACAAAGCCCCGCCGCTATTATCTTAATGCTTTCAGCGTGCAGCCTCGCAGAAGGCGAGCCGGAGCCGGGCAAATTAATCATCGCACTATTGATCGTATTTATCACGGTTGTCTATGTGCTAGTCTGTAACTATCTAAACGTGAAACGACATGGCGGCGAATCCTCAATGTATCGGTAATTGCCGAATTTGTACGGTTCTTGGCGCGTGTCCTTCTGATACTCTAGTTTGCGAAGATTGCGGCGAAGAGATCGAACCGGGCGAAGAAATAGAATTAGAGGTCGAAACGTACGAACGTGGCAGACATGGCACAAAGATAATAACGGTTTGCGCTCACTGTTATGAGTCGCTTTATCAGGGTGGAAACGATAACTTTTAAACAACAAGATAATGACACACTGGAAAACTCAATTTAATTATGACTATCTAGGCGCTTACAGCCTACCGGATGGAAAAGATATAATTCTCACCATCCGCGAAACGAAAAAAGAACAAGTGGTCGGCGCGTCTGGAAAGAAAGAAGAATGTTTCGTCGCTTATTTCTTCGAAAATGTGAAACCGATGATCCTCAACCGGACGAACTGCAAAACATTGACGAAAATTTTCAAGAATCCGAATTTTGAGTCATGGATAAACAAGCAAATCCAAATCGGAGCGGTATTAGTTGACGCTTTCGGCGAAAAGGTTGATTCGCTTCGTATTCGTCCTTTTCTTCCGAAAGTAGAAAACTCATTGCCTACGGTTGAGACAGGATCGGCAATCTGGAAAAATATCCTCGACGGTCTGGCGGGTGGTTTTACGGTCGCGCAAGTACAGACGAAATATAAACTAACTAAAGAACAAATCAAAGAATTAGTAACACATGAAATCAAGTGAACAAAAAGAAATCGAATGGAAGGAAAAGAGACGGGGCAAAATAACCGCCTCCACGCTTCCCGATCTGATGAAAGCGGGCAAAGGTTGTCCCTTTGGCAAAGCCGCGTTAGACGCGATGTATTTAGTACGATACGAGCGGAGAACCGGGACGATGCGAGAAAATGGAAGTAACAAGGCGTTTGATTGGGGACATGAAAACGAACCGCTAGCGCTTGAATGGGTACGGAGCCAGTTAATGAACGAGATCAAGTCGTGTACAACTGATTTTAAGGACATTGTTTTCAATGAACCGTTTGAAGGATTCGGAGATTCACCGGATTTCTATGTGTACGGATTTGACGGGAAAGTTATCGCTCTGGGTGAGATCAAGTGCCCGATGTCGCAAGGGAAGATCGAATCGCTGCAGTTCGGAAATACCATCGACGAAAAAGACGAATATTATTGGCAATTCCTCGGACACTTTTTAGGTCGCCCGGACGTGGACAAATTGTATTATGTCATTTATGACGGTTATACAAATGAAGGTCGAATACTCGAAATGAATCGCGCCAACCACGCGGATAATATAAAGAAACTCTATGATCGAATCCGGTTGGCTAGCGAGATGATAGACGAATCTATCCGTTCCGGTCTGGACTTGCTCGATTGTGTCGATAAGGCAAAAGAGGTCTTAAAATTAAAGATGCAGATCGAGGCGTTAAAGCCGGAAGCAAAAAACAGTGTTCCGGTTAAGAATCAGATTTATAAGATACGGAAGGAATTAAAGAAATTGACGAAGAAAGTACCGTCACAACACTAACACAACACGATTAATCACATTTTTATAAACACTTTAATAAACACAAAATTATGATGCACACTTGGTTTTTATGTAAAATTCGTTACGAGAAGGTGATGGAAAACGGAATGCAAAAAAAAGTGACTGAACCGTATTTAGTCGATGCACTAAGTTTTACCGAAGCAGAAGCACGAATAATCGAAGAGGTCACACCGTTTATCTCCGGTGAGTTTACAGTGTCCGACATTTCCCGCGCACATTATAGCGAGATATTTACTAGCGAAGAGGATTCCGCCGATAAATGGTTTGCCGGGCGACTTGCTTTCACTACGCTTGACGAGAAAAGCGGCAAGGAGAAACGGACTTATACAAACGTACTCATACAGGCGGCGGACATTCACGACGCAATGAAGAAACTCGACGAAGGAATGAAAGGAACGATGGCGGATTATTCTTCGATTTTGCTTAAAGAAACGGCGATTGTAGACGTTTATCCGTATGAAGTAAATTAACAAGTGCTATGTTGATAGATAATTCAAAATATCCGATTTTAAATTTTGTGCTCAATGGAAGGATTCATGTTCCCGAAATTGATGCTTGCTCCTTTTATGCAGAAGCAGCCTCTACGCAAAATCGTATAAATGAGGTTCATTCTTTGAAAAATAAAAATGTAGATTTGTTATCAAATAGTTTCTATGACGCTATGATTAAATCTTCAAAATCATTTGAACCTATATTGAACGGTAGCGATTTTACAAAAGGGTTAGAATCTTCTGGTACTATTATTTTCGGAAATATAGGCGTGTCTTATATCATTAAAAATGAAGGAATGGCTTCAATATGGTTTATAAATGGGGTGTGCGCAATAATAAATACAGAGAATGTAACATTTAGAACATCTATGCACGGGGTTGGGGGGGCTGATCTTATGAGTAACGCCAACCTTAGAGTATCTTTTATCCTTTGCTATATTCTTTTTAAAAAATACGCTAAAGTTGACACAAAAACAATTAGTCACAAATCAAAATTAAAGGTTGGAGCAAGAAAATACAAGAATAAGTCAGACATCGATATTAATCTTATGGATTGCACATGGTTTACTACTATTGTTCGAAATGAATGCTTCTCCGTTAGAGGACATTTTAGGCTACAACCCAAAAAAGACAATACTGGGAATTGGACGAAAGAATTGATTTATATTAATGAGTTTCAAAAACATGGATATATAAAAAGAGCGAAGGTTTTATCAAATTAGTAACAACGCGCCGGGTGAAAGCCCCGGCAAATCGGATAAGTGGCGGAATTGGAAACGCCTAGTTATGTAAGGTTGATCGCTAGACATTCCGTTAATGCGGTGCGGCTCTTGAAGTATCATTCCCGGTTCGAATCCGGGCTTATCCACTATTCACAAACCAATTAAAATGACATGGCAAAGTATAACAATGTAAAAATAGACGGATACGACTCTAAAAAGGAATATCGACGCGCTAAGGAGTTGAAACTACTCGAAAAGAAGGGGATTATAACCGGATTACAAGAGCAAGTAAAATACGAGCTTATTTCGCCTCAATATCGTTTCTATGAAGTGC
>ERZ773178.3571-NODE-3571-length-12890-cov-3.833658_pt1 | contig 12890 bp, 7 predicted proteins | sample MGYA00580533_ERZ773178 | MGnify/ENA primary metagenome ERZ773178 (study PRJEB29015, sample SAMEA2737859) | human gut metagenome | biome: human gut; feature: human-associated habitat; material: faeces | place: China | collected 2012 ...
TGACTGGTCATTGCGTGGATCATGGGCTAGAATAGGTCGTTATCAGGATAATAATAGGTTTGCGGCAGGTCCGCAATATACGGGAGAAGAATTGACCGGTTTCGGGCAACCGGTTATGTCTTCCTATTATGGATACGCTTCGGTAGCTCGTCCCTACAATACCGGTTGGGTAGGTTATGGGCTCGGATGGCCTTATTCGGACAAATGGAATGTAGGGTTGAACTCTGTATTCTTTAATAATCGTCTATCTTTGAGCATAGAATACTATAATAATACGGACTGTGATTTGATAACGGCCATTCCGGTGAAACAGGAATATGGATACAAATATAAGTATGCCAATGGGATGAAAGTCCGCAATTCGGGAGTAGAAATCACGCTTTCGGGTAAACCTTTCAATGCTCCCGGTAAATTTTCATGGGATGCATCATTTTCACTAGCTTATAATAAAAATGAGTTGTTGCAGTTGCCCGAAAACCTGAATGAATTAGTTGTTGGAAACCGTAAGTTGAAAGTCGGACATTCTATTGATCAATTCTGGTTGTATCAAAATGAGGGAGTTTATGCTGGTGACGCTGAAGTTCCCGAGGTGAACGGTAAAAAGCTTTCTATGAGCTCAATTCCGTTTGCAAAGAACGATCCGAAGTGGAAGGACCAGAATGGAGATAACGTAATTAATGATGATGACCGTGTACTGAAAGGACATACATTGCCGCCTGTCACCGGAAACTTCATCAACAATTTCAAATTTGGACGTTTTGATTTGGGAGTCAACCTTTTCTTTGCGTTGGGGCACGATGCTATCAATTACCGTTCCTCTCAACGTTATAATTTCCTGGCATTGGAGAATACTCCGTCTTTAGAGAGTCTGCGTGAAATATTTTTCTGGCAGACTACCAACGACAAGAACAGCTATCCACTTTACAATCAGATGAGCGGCCTGATGCCATATCGTGCCGAGCAAGATCTATTTCTGGAGAAGCTTTCTTATTTGAAACTTCGTTCTTTAACGCTTGGTTATACATTACCGCTTGGCAAGAAAGCATACAAGGGTGAAGGAAAAAAGAAGGAGATGAGTAAGAAAAAACTGACTGATATTTATTTATATGTCACAGGCAGTAACTTATTCACTTTGACCGGATTTAGTGGTGATGATCCTGAACTGATAGATGTTGACGGTTATTATCGTGGCTATGGACAGCCGTTATCCCGTTCAGTAATTCTCGGAGTTAAATTTAATTTTTAATCTAATACATTTATGAGATATATGAATCAGATATTGTGTTTCAAAAGAATGATAAAACCGTTGGCATTGGCAGCTGTTTTATTCTATTCTTCTTGCAGCGATTTGTTGGAGAATGACAATGCATTCTTTCATGTCTCTACACAGGAACAGCAGTGGAATTCGTTGACCGATACCCGTTCCGCTCTGTTTGGTATCTATGGCTTGATGCGTACCGCTTTGGGTGAAAACAATGGCTTTTGGGCGGCAGGTGATTTGCGCTTGGGAGACTTCACGGTGCGTATGCGTGACGATTTACAAGCCATCCGTGACAACCGGCTGGATGCACCGTATGATAATATTCGGCAGATTTCTAACTGGAACCGTTTTTATAAGGTAGTCAATGCAGCTAGCGTGTTTATCGAGAATGCAGGAAAAGTATTGGAGAAAGATAATGCATATTCAGAGACAAATTATATTTATGATATGTCTCAAGCCCGCGCATTGCGTGCATTAGCATACTTTTATATGGTACAGATGTGGGGAGATGTCCCCTTGATTACTCAATCTTATGATAACGGAACATTTCCGGAAGTGTCACGTACCGATAAAGAAATAGTTTTGAATTATGTTGAAAAAGAACTTTTAGCAGTCTCTCAACTATTGCCTGAATTACTCGGATCTTCATCAGACAAATATTATGACGGAGATGCAAATACATGGCGGGGGTTACTTATAAATCGTTATTCTGTATATGCCATGTTGGCTCATGTGACAGCTTGGAAAGGTAATTATATTGATGCCGAAGCCTACTCCGGACAAATACTGAACAAATTACCATCTTTCATTAAGAATGGTACAACAGCTCCCTATACAACCACGGAAAACCTAGTTAGCGCGACAGGTATGTTTAGTAGCAAATACAGTAACGATTTCAGTGTTACCCGTCTGGTTGCTTTTGGTTATAGCTATGTGAACAGTGATAAGGGGGATGTGAACGAAACCGGAACTGACGGACATTTGGAGTCATGGACATTAGCCGAACCGATTATCAGAAAACAGTTGCCTGACATTTATCTTTCTAAAGATACATTGGAAAAAGTCTTCATGAATAAATTCACGACTGATAATCGTTATGGAGTGGATGCATTGTCCAATCCTGTTCAATATTTTGACGGTTATATTACCGGCATAAATTATCAATATCCACTTTTCACAAAGATGAAAGTAGTACGTGACGGTGAAGATAAAACTAATGATTTGGGAGTCTTTAGTTCATATATCGTCTGGTCTCGTTTAGAAGATATGTTGTTGATGCATGCAGAAGCACTGGCAGTCCTGAATCGTTGGTTGATTTGAATACACTTCGTGGAGTGCGTAATCTGCGTAGTCTGTCTTATGCTAAAGATTTGCAAGGTAATGTAAAAAACTTGCTGAAGGAAATTTTTCAGGAACGTCGCAGGGAGTTGATGGGAGAAGGACACTATTGGTTTGACCGTGTTCGCGAAGCCCGCGTGGTGGGTGATGACCGTACAATGGTTGAACTTGTGAATAATGGTGGAGTTTATTGGCCTGTGGCTGGCGAAGTATTACGGCATAATACCGCTATCACACAGAATGAATATTGGAAACGCTAAAAACAAGATACTATGAATAAGAAGTTATTGGCTATTGCTTGTAGCTGGGGAGCTTTATTGCTTTCATCATGTATGGACACATCTGTGGTGGAGTCCGATATGTCGGGAATACCATCTCAAGGCATTACTTACTATGATGGTACTATTTATGAATATCTGGAAAATGGTGATCATAGTTTGGGAGTTACTTATGATTCCTTACTCTATTTATTGGATTGTTCCGTTGAAGAGAGCTCTGTTCCCTTGAAGTTCCAGGAACTGAAAACCTGTTTGCAGGATGAAGAGGGGGAATACACCTTGATGGCAGTTCCTGACTCTTGTATCAGACTTGCTTTAAAAATGTTGAATAACTATCGGAGATTGAATAATCTAGTTATTGATGCGAAAGATATTCCGGCAGATGCTCCGGAAAGCGAGAAGTATGCAGCAGGTGAATTGACATTGGAGAAACTGTTGAATTATCGCAAAGAAATAGAACATACGGATGCGCAGACACAGAAGCCAAAGATCGATATTTATGAGTATAAAGCCCCGTTGGATACTATGCTATGTCGTTATATGACAGCTGGCTTGTATGACACCGAGAAATTGTCGCGCGTGACCTCAGCCGAAGGAACAATCATACAAGGTCTGTATTCTTATCGAATGAATTTGAGTTACCGGAGATTGCCAGCCAGTGGATATATGGGTGCCGGTCCGCAGGATATTACTTTTTACGATATGCGCAACACCTTGAATATGACTTATTGGGAGTCTACTAAGGTAATGTGGACGGATGTTCAAACCAAAAATGGTGTTATTCATGTACTTTTTCCGCAACATGAGTTCGGATTCGGAAATTTTATTCACTATTTTAGAAATGTAGGCCATGAAGAATAGAAGAGAAATATGTGACAAATTAGGTAAAAGCGGCTTATTGTGCGCTATGTTATTGGTGAATGCAGGTTGTGTGGATAAATATTTACCGGATGAAAAAGATGCTTTCGACCGTAACGTTGCTTATACGCGTACCACGTTCGATCCGGTTATGGGACATATCGTATTCTATACGGATATATGTAATGTTGCCAATTCCACTTTGCCGTTGACATTTGAGATTACGGATATGATGCATAACGACGGATCGCCGGCACCCGAATTAGAAGAATTCTATCCCGTACGTGTATGGAAGAAACCCTATTTAGGTACAGAGAAATCCATTGACGAGATCAATGCTAAGCGAGGAATTGAATATCGTCGTCTTTTCGATGTGCGCAAAAATAGCGGTGAGATTGTAATGTGGGGTGAAGCTAATTCCGGTATCTTGCGTTGTCAACCCGATTCCGGTTATGTATTCAATATGAATATATCTAATTCCGGTGGATATAAAGTAGTGAAAAGAATGCGTCTAATGCCCAAACGCGAAGTAGATTTCGAACCATCTATTTATGATTCACAGACAGGACTGGCCATTGCCGAATATGTTTCACCGGAAACATCCAGAATGCGCTATGAACAGAATAGTTCTTCATTCTCTTATACTATTGAACCGGAAGATATTCATGTCTATTTTCGTGAAAACAAGGACAAACAGGATGGTGCCACTTCTTTGTCTATTTCCTTCTATGATCCGTCTTGGAATGTTATTGATCCGCGTCGTTTCAATGAAACCAATTGGGGGGGACTTTTTCAGGCCGGTTTCTTGAAAGGGAAGATAGGGCCGAAAGAAGTTGTGTATGATATGGCTTATCCACTTCCCCTGTTTAACGGACAGACAAAATATACCGATTCAAAAGGGGAGAAGGCCAGTGTAAAGTTTGCTACAAGTTGGTTCTCAAAGTATGGTTATCGGAATACCGGTTATTTTGTGTTTGACTTTGCTATCTATAAAGAAGCGCATTGGGAGATGTTGATACATTTTGCTAAAGGAATGCCTCAGTTAGGAGAGATTAAAGATTAATCTTAAATGTAATATAGAAATGAAAAATCGATATATTTTACTATTGTTTACATTGTTTTTCGTGGTCACAGGTTCTGTGGCGCAGGATGGAGCAGTGATAGTCAGCGGGACAGTTTATGACAAAGCCGGGAATAACGAGACTTTTCCGGGTGTGAATATCATCTGCCGGGATGCCAAAACACAAAAAAGAATCCGGGGGACAGCTTCCGATTTGGAAGGAGGATTTTCCATTAAGGTTCCTGTCGGTTCAGAGCTGGTATTTACTTATGTCTCTTATAAACCTACTATTTATAAAGTAAAGAAGTCTGTTTCCGGTATTAGTATCTTTCTGGAAGAAAATATCAACGAAGTTCAGGAAACGGTCATTGTGGGGCAACGTAGAGTCAGCAAAGCTAACCTGACTGCATCTGCTACAGTAATCGATGCGAAAGAACTGGCGGATACCCCTGTACCTAACATCATGAACTTGTTACAAGGGCGTGTAGCTGGTATGGATATCCAGATGAATAATGGTTTGCCGGGAGCATCAGGTACATATAATATTCGAGGTGTTTCGGATATTTCTCTTGTAGGGAATAATGATAGCGGGTGGGATCTTGCTTCTTCCGCTCCACTTTTTGTGGTGGACGGTATTCCGCAGACAGATGTAGAGGACTACAATGCCGAGGGATTGATTTCCGGATCAGGGGTAAGTCCGATCTCTAATATTCCTGTAGAAGATATTGCCAATATCCAGATTTTGAAAGATGCTGCCGCTACTTCATTGTATGGTTCGGCCGGTGCCTATGGAGTTATTCTTATCGAAACTAAAAAAGGAGATTCTCCCAAGCCTCGTGTGACTTATTCGGGCAATTTTACCATCTCCACTCCGCCCAGTCTGCGTGAAGTGGCAATCGGTAATGCGGAGCGGAATCTGCTAAAATGGCAGATATTGAATAACGATACCTCCCAATTGTATCACGGATATCAGGATATAATGTTCATGCCTGCCGTTTCTGACAGTCTAAATCCATATTTTAATAATAATACGGACTGGCAAGATCAATTTTATCGGGTTACGTACAATCAGTCTCATAACATAAGTTTCTCGGGTGGTGATAATTTGTTCAACTATAAAGTGAACGGTAATTATTATACAGAGAAAGGTATTGTGAAGAATACAGACTTTAACCGTTATGCCCTTACAGGAAACATGAATTATACATCTCCCAATTCGAAATTCACAATTGGTGTCGATATGAAAGTCGGATTTACCGACAATAGTACAGGTAGTGGAAATGCAGTCTCACAGTCCGGTGTAGCGAGTGGTGCCAGTGCTTCTTCCCTATTACCGCCACCCTCTCTCTACTCGGCTTCCGTAGCGGCTTTGCAGGTGTTCGGCGTCGAGAATTCAACCGTGAAATCCAATTATTCCGCTACGGTGAATTTAGGTTATGCCTTGCCATTTGATATCAAATGGAGAGGAACGTTCAATTACTCCTATAACTCTACCGACCAGGAAAAATTCACACCTGCTATCTTGAGCGACAGCAAGTATTCTGCCATTGCTTATAATTACAATAGTAATGAATCGAAAGTGTATATCGATACCCATGTCTCACGTACTTTTGATTTAAAATATGTCATGCTGGGGCTGACAACCGGTATCCGTTATAATTCACGGACATCAACAGGCAACAGTATCACATATACAGGCCTCCCCAACGATTACATTATCGGTCCGGTAGGTCATGGTAAATCGGAAGGTAGTGCTACTGTTAGTCAGAATCAGAGTACTTTTTCTTTTATGTTCGCTCCGAATTTCAAAATTAAAACTAAAGATTCATTTAAAGCAGGTGGAGACAAATATATTTTCGACCCTACAATAAGTCCGGAGCTAAGTTCCGTATATGGCACTCGTACGAAGTGGAACATAAATCCAAGTTTGGGATTCCGTTGGAATATCGGCTATGAAAGTTTTATGGACCGGTTTACCTGGCTTGATAATATGAGTTTCCGTCTGACGTGGGGACAGGTTGTCAAATACAAGGCTACCCGCTACGATGTGTTCGGTACTTATGATATAGATCCGGGAAACACTTACAATGGCGAATCATATATTCCGATTGATTATAAAAGATTGCCTAACATAAATCTGGATCCTGTTACTACCACTACTTGGAACTTCGGTTATGATATGTCTATATTCAACAACCGTTTGAGTGCGAATATTGATGCTTATTACCGTCAAGTGGATAATCAGTTGAGTGATATTGAGCTGCCTAACCATGCAGGATTTGAAAAAGTGAGGAGTACGGAAGTGAGTCTGGTCAATTACGGTCTGGAGGTATCTTTGCGAGGAAAACCATTATCAGTGCAGAGCAAATGGAATTTGTTGATCGGATTGAACTTTGCACTAAACAGAGATGTGATTACCAAGTTGCCGAATGAGGCCCGTCAGATTTTGAATAGTGACGCATGGGTAGCCAATCGTTTGGGTGGAAATACTACTTCGATGTTGCTCTATATTAATAAAGGTGTATATGCCACAGACGAAGACGTTCCGGTAGATCCGGCTACAGGCAAGCGCCTAAGGTTAGGGGGGAAGAATACGGATGAAGCATATTTCAAGGCCGGAGATCCTATCTGGGTAGATGTGAATGGCGATTATGTTATTGATGACAAAGACCGTGTAGTGGCAGCAAATGCCCGTCCAAAGGTAACCGGTGGACTGTTCTTCAATCTCTCTTATAAAGAATTTTCGATGCATGTAAATACATCTTTTGTCTTTAAACGCGATATTATTAATTCTGTGCTGGCAAAATCTTTTAAAGCATACGATGATCCGGTACGGAAGTCTATTGAAAGTTTGAGGAAAGATGCGTCTTTATCTCCGATTGAAAAATATAATTTTTGGACAGAAAACAACCGTTACAATGCGATTTATCCCAATCCGTACAACTATCATCACAATAAGGTGATTGATCCGTTCAGAGAAGCACAGACTCTCTTTTTGGAAGAAGGTTCTTATTTCAAACTGAATACTGTGTCGCTGTCTTATCGCTTTCCGAAACGGTGGCTTGACTTTTTCCGGGTAAGAGGGGTTACGTTGAAAGCTTCGGTCAACAATATTTGGACATTCTCCAATTATTCAGGTATCAGTCCCGAAAGTGTGAATGGTCTGGGACGTGACACGTCGGGTGGCTATCCTAACAGTCGCACATGGACAATGGGTGTGGTATTGAGTTTATAATCTTTTAAATATGAGAATTATGCTGAAATATATATCAATAGGATTATTGTTAATCTTTACATCCACTTTTTGCGGATGCAATCTGGATACCGATGATGAAGATAAGATGCCGGGTGATAAATTCTGGGAATCTGCTGCTAACGCAGAGGCATTTATGTTGAGTGTTTATCAAAATTTGCGTAAGGCAACTACAGATAATGGATTTTTTCTTTATGCCGGTGATGTACGCTGTGCTCCAATCACGGGACAGAATACAAATAACTATCTTTATCTGATTCAGAATGATATGAAAAATTATAAAGCGAAGAAAGATAGTAAAGAAGAGGGAACCTCCTCTGATTTTGGCGCTATCTATAACTGGCAGAATATGTATAAAGTAGTGCAGAGTGCCAATATTATGATTGAGGAGGTTGCCAATGTGAAGGAACTGTCAGCCGTAGAAGTGGAACGTTATCGGGCGGAATGTAAATTCTTGCGTAATCTGGCTTATTTCTTTATGGTGCGTATTTTTGGTGATGTACCCTATTATACGGAGGCTTATGCAGCTGCTCCACTGCCACGAATGGACAAGACAGTAGTTTTGAAAACTTGTTTGGCAGATTTACAGACTGTATTGGATAATGACCCTGATAAGGGTATTTTGCCGTGGCGGAATGGAAGTGGCAGCCTGCGTGCCAACCGGGGAGCGGTATTGACACTAATGATGCATATGAATATGTGGCTGGCATTTTTCGACGAAAACAATGCGGTAACTTATTATAATGAGGTGAGGCGTTTGGCTGAAACGGATTCTTGGATAGATAGTAGTATCTATTCCTTGCAGTCAATGAGCCAAATGTCAGAAGTGTTTCAAGGAGAAAGCAATGAAGGTTTGTTTGAGATTGCACAGAATGTCACTATGGGTGAGATATTTAAAACAGATCACATGTGGTGTACAAAAGTGGTATATAAAATACGGAATCGTACAGAACCGGAGTTCAAGTATAGCGAAGTCTTTTTGAAGCAACTCTATCCGGAGGAGACTGCTGATATGCGCAAAGAGTCCTGGTTTAATTATCTATATCTTGATGATGATGATTATGTGGGTACTGCACGAAGATTGGAGATTATAAAATTGTTGAACGCCGATACTAACGGAAATAGCACGATTCCCAATGCCGGTAATTACATTGTATTCCGTTTGGCTGACGCTATCTTGCTCTATGCTGAAGCGTTGAACAATCTGGGTGAAAGTAACGATGCCTTGCGTGAAGTTAACCGCATCAGACAGCGGGCGGGTGCTCCTGATTTTACAGATGCAGATAATCTGGATGCTTCTATTTATTGGGAGCGTGTACGTGAATTGATGGGCGAAGGACAGTATTTTTACGATCTGGTGCGTACACAGAAGATCTGCGATACTGATTTTGCAGTCTTTGCCGATGAAAGTGGGCATCGTGAAAAAAAGGCCGACCTTAAACAAGGTTCCTGGACCTGGCCTATCTATAAGAAAGCACTGGATAATAATCCGTATATGACAAAGAATCTATATTGGGAATAACTTGAAACAGAATAGTATATTATCATGAAAAATAATAGTAGAAAACTAATTTTTGGAATATGTGCATTCCTGCTGGCGACTCTGTCACTTGGTAGTTGTAATAGCGACGATTATTTGGTAGACGGCGGAACGAGTAATCCTTATTTTGACGGGAATGTGATGCAATATCTGGAGTCGCGCCCCGATTTATTCAAAGACTTGGTAAAAGTCATCAAATTGACTAAATGGGAAGATATCCTGACCAATGAAGAAGTGACCTTTTTTGCTCCGACGGATTTTACCATCGCCAAGAGTGTGGAACGAATGAACTATTATCTTTACAATTATCAGGGGATGGATAAGATAACGGAACTTTCTCAAGTGAAACCGGCTGTGTGGGAAGATCTTATCGGAATGTATGTCATGGAAGGAAAGTACAGATTGAATGATATCGCTCAGATAGATACGGCAGCAGTGAGTGCGTTTCCCGGACAGACTAATTTCACTTACGACCGTAGTTACAAGATGACGATGGGTGTATGCTGCCAGCGGTATAAAGTATGCCGGATACAGACAAGTCATGTATGCTTATCAGGATTTTGGTTATCCGGAGTATGCGTATGTGTCGTCCTGCAATATCGAACCGACAAATGGCATTGTACATGTTCTTCGGCTGGACCATTATCTAGGATTCTCTATTTCTGGTCTATTATGGCGTGCGCTTGAGGCGGGAGTTGATTACCCGAAGAAAAGAGGCGGCAACAGCGGTCTCATAAAAACAACTGTCCGGGAAGAAGAACTTGAAGATATGTATATAAAAGAGAAGAACGATGAATAAGATAGATTATTATAATAGTTGGTTGTGTAAGGCAGCGAACATGGTCTGTCTGGCAGTCTGTGTGTTAGCCTTGGCGGGATGTAATGAGGATGAAGCAAATTCGATCAAGGAAGACCCGTATGCCGGTGGCCGTGCTCCTTTAGAGGTCAAGTTATTATCAGAAAAACCATCTCCGGAGTCTGCCGGCCCGAGAGAACAAGTTATTTTTAAGGCATCCGGTCTGGCTAAATATTGCCATCCGGAAGAAGATACTTTTGATTTTGACTTTTATATCTCTGACGAGAAATGTAAGATAGAAAGTGCTACGGATTCTACATTGACCATTGTAGTTCCGGAAGCTGTAAGTTCAGGAACCACTTATCTTGTTTTGGAAAATCAGATATTTTATGGTCCTTATTTTAGCATACTGGGTAGTGTATCCATAGATGAGGGTTTTGAATATTATAAAACAGGTCCTTATAATGGATTGATTTATTCTTGCGTTCCATGGTGTGGAAATACAGAATTGACCAGCGAATTTTATTTATGTGGCGATTTTAGGCAGGAGAAAACTAAACCCTATGGTGGAATTGCCATGATTAATAATGAAAAGGGATTAATAAAATACGGTACTGCCGATAAAATCAAGATAGGACGTGGAATTGCGACAGGTTCGTTTTATGATGAAAATACGGATGAATTTTATTATCCCGAGGTAGATGGTATGAATTATTGGAAAGCGGACAAAGAGTCACCAAGAGCTTTGATTTATGGAGCATTTCGGGAATACGAGACTTATAGTGCCTCGTTGGGGGGCTTTGAATTTAAGAATATTCTTTTGGCGAATAATGACCTTACTATAAAGACAGAAACCAAGAAATTTTTTGATTACACTGGAAAAACCTATGATATATCTGTACCGGCATTTGTTGGTGGAACCATGATGTCGGAAAAAATAATCCGTGCTTTCAGTACCTCTGATGGAAAAATAATAGCTATAGGGAATTTCACGGTTCATCGGATGACAGATTATGACAATACCACTTGTGATGCCAATAAGCGACTGTTGGCAGCTGAAATATTAACTCCGGCGCGTTCAGTGATGAGAATGGACGAAATCGGACAGCTTGATAAGACATATCGCCGGAGCCTGCAGAATGAGGAAGAATCATTGCCGGGAACAACGGGAGAAATAAAAGATGCTTGTATGTTGAGTGACGAATCTCTCATTATAGTCGGAGCATTTACTTCCTTTGATGGAAAGCCAGTCTGGAATATTGTGAAACTTGATAAGAACGGACAGGTGGACGATGCATTTCAGAGTGTTGTAGGCGGAGCTAACGGAGACATAAATAGAATCACTTGTACATCTTTTAAAGATGAAAACGGGATGGAACAGGAACGTATTGTGCTTGTCGGTAGTTTCACTACATTCAACGGACAGCCGGCGCAAGGAATGGTCATTCTGGATGCGGAGGGAAATCCGGACCCAGGTTTTGTCCTGAAAGAATTGGAAGGCGGAATTTTGAATTTTGCGAAGATTGTAGATTTGAATGCAAATGGTGAAACAGCTATGCCCCATGTTGTCATTTCCGGAACATTTACCAAGTATGATGGTATCACACGACAGGGATTCTTAATACTGGATATGAAAGGAGATGCTATACAGCGTTTCAATGTACCCGGAAGATTTTATGGTCAATTATATGACGCGCAGTATTCTTTAACTTCGGACAATGTTAACGGACTTTTGCTTACAGGGGATTTTAGTTCTTTTGATGGTAAGAGAATGAATAATATCGTGATGCTTAAAGTAGATTTAGCTGAAAATACAAACAATGAACCTTAAATGAATAAATGTATGAAAGTAAATAACTACAAAAGAATAACGAATCTTGCCGGTACATGTTTTCTGGGGATATTACTCCTTTTAGTGACTGCCTGCAATGAGGTAATGGAAGATTCGTTGAGATATGATTATCCGGCATCCGGTTCCAACTATGAATCGGGACATGTGCTGCTGGTGGTAATGGATGGTGCAGCCGGTAGAGCAGTACAGGCGGCGCGAAATGCATATAAAGCTCCTAACCTGAAATCCATGATTGCTCATGCCTTGTATACAGATTATGGGTTAGCGGATGGAAGTAACAACATTGCCGGTGGAGAAATGACGAATGCGCGTGGTTGGGCCAATTTGATGATAGGCAACACTACGCATGACATAAAGACGGAGGATGACCTGATAGCCGGAACTGACAATTTCATTTCACGTCTGGTTGAGGAAAATAGTCTTGTCAGTATGTATGCGGTGGATGAAAAATTCAGGCAAACTTTTGCGGTCAAGGGAATGACAGCTCCTGAAGTGAATACGGATGAGGCAGTAAAAAACGGAGTATTAGAAGAATTAAAACTGCCTGATACGTCAGATTTAATTGTTGCGGAATTTGGTGGGGTACGCGAAGCAGCCGGTGGAGAGTTCTATAATGAGAACGGCACCCCTACAGAGGCGGTTGTAAATGCTATC
>ERZ773178.3572-NODE-3572-length-12887-cov-24.853491_pt1 | contig 12887 bp, 20 predicted proteins | sample MGYA00580533_ERZ773178 | MGnify/ENA primary metagenome ERZ773178 (study PRJEB29015, sample SAMEA2737859) | human gut metagenome | biome: human gut; feature: human-associated habitat; material: faeces | place: China | collected 2012 ...
CTGTCTTCCACAAGCTCTTGAAGCACCAGGGCGACCAGGACGGCATCGACATTGATGAGTTCGAGAACATCCTTTTTGTAGGTTCTGAGCGTGGACTTGGCATCTTTGCCGAACTTCTGCCGGCTGTGCTCTACAAGCGTGGCGACATGAGCGACTGGGCGAAGTTCTGCAACATCTTCGGCATGCCCATCCGTGAATATACCTACGATGCAGGGGATGAGGACGCTCGTAGGAAAATATTGAAGGACGCAAGGGTGCAAGGCTCCAACGCCGTCTATATCCACCCGAACGAGAGCGAGATGAAGCTGATAGAGGCAGGAAACAAGACTGGCTCATCGGAGCTTTACCAGAACTTTGCTGAATACTGGGACAGCAAGATTTCCATCCGTGTGCTGGGCAATACGCTCACCACTGATACCAAGGACACTGGCACGCAAGCCCTCGGAACCGTACACAAGGAAGAGGAGGACGACATGAACGCTGATGACCGTGACTTCCTCCTCGACATCCTCAACTACGACATGAAGCCCATCTTCGAGAGCCTTGGCTTCAACGTGGACGGAGGCGAGTTCGTCTATGCCCACAAGGACAAGACCGACCCACAGACCATGCTCAACATCGTGCAGGGAGTGAAGAACATGGGCGTGCCACTTGACGATGACTGGATATATGAGACGTTCGGCATCGAGAAGCCAAAGGACTACGACCAGCAGAAGGAGGCAGCTGAGGCACAGCGTCTGGCCATCCGTGAGAGCCTGGAGGGGAAGAACGGCAAGGAGGATGACGATGATCACGATGAAGGCAAGGACGATGACAAGAAACCTTTGAACAGTGATAAAAAGTCGTTCAAAGACCGTTTGAGAGGTTTTTTCGGGGTAGCCCCAGCTACAGGGGCGGACACCGACTTCTGATGGACTCCCTCTACTATGGCGAGCACCAATGCCATTGCGGACACACCCATTTCCACGATGTGGATGGTTCCGTCCGCTTTGATGCCGATGTGCTCGCCCAGTTCCTGCGCAACATATACAAGGGATTCGACACCGACCATGGCATAGAGGCTACGATGTGGCGTGAGGTGCTGCGCATCATCAACGAGGGAACGGTGGAGGGTCTTGCCAAGGCGAAGACACCGCCCACCCACGAGCAAGACTTCTATGAGGCGCTGCGACACTCCAATGAGGTGTTTGCTGCCTTCAAGGTTCATACCATGGGTGTGGAGATGGCATCCAAGCTCCATGATGCCGATGGCAAGTTGAAACCATTCGGCAAATGGGTGGAGGACGTTGGCTCCATCAGTAGCCACCAGGTGGGTTCTTGGCTTCAGACTGAGTACGACACGGCTGTCATCCGTGCCCATGCCGCTGCCGACTGGCGTGAGTTCGAGCGCAACAAGGACATCATGCCAAACCTCAGATGGATGCCTACTACCTCCAAGGAGCCAGAGAGTTCACACCGTGCCTACTGGCAGATGAAGCTCACGCTCCCAGTGGATGATCCGTTCTGGGAGGAACACCACCCTGGCGACCGATGGAACTGCAAGTGCTCCCTCGAAGCCACCGATGATCCAGTGGTTCGTCCTGTGGGTATGGAACCGACCAAGCCTCAGAGGGGACTGGAGAACAACCCTGGCAAGGATGGGCACACGTTCAGTGACAAGCATCCGTACTTTCCTAACAAGTGCAGCCAATGTTTTGCATACAAGAAAAGTGGCTTGAAAAATCGTCTCAAATATGTTTTCCATAACAGAGAGAAAGACTGCTATGATTGCCCTTTCATTGATGGATGTCTTGAAAAAGACCTCATTAAAGAAGCAAATAGAAAGCGTTTAAAAGAGATACGTTCAGATGTTGCGCCTTTAAAGCAAGAGGTTTTTACAAATAAAGATTTTCCACATGACATGACAATTTCTGGAGCTGGCATAAAAGAATGGTTAAATCAACCTCATAAACATTTCAGAGAAAAGAATGAAATGCTCTATCATTTAGGGCAAATAATTGCAGAATCGAAATATTTAGGTTGGACTATTGATGGCAAAACGAGAAATGATGTGGTTCGTAGCCATTTGTTTGAAACAAAAATTGGAAAAGACAAAACTTGGATCATTGTGCATGAAATGACTTGGCATACATTCCAAGTACATAGCATTTCTGATGGAGAGAAAGTTCTTACAGGAATACAAAAATAAGGTTTTTCAAACCCTTCCCTTCGGGACTACAACCCGACGCGGTATTTGAAAAACCTTAAATAGGAATGGAGGACGTGTCCCGAATGGAATTAAACGCTCCCTCCACGTTGCAAAGATACAACATTTATCTGATTTTCCAACAAAAAATTGAAAAAACTTTCAATATGGACGCAAAAAACATTCAAAAACTGGTGGAAAAGACAAAGGACGACATTCTGAGGGAGGTGCAAGACCGCCTTCCTCGAAAGGTCGGTGTCATTGCCGTCAATCACTTCAAGCAGAATTTCCGTGATGGAGGATGGATGGACGATGGTCTCCACCCATGGAAGAGGACACGTAGGCAGGAGGAAGGTGGCCCCGATGCCAAGTACGGCCCACTCACGTCAAGGAGAAATCACCTGATGAGTTCCATACAGAGCAAGCCAGGACTGGGAGAGGTCACCATTGAGAACCCTGTGCCATACGCTGCCATCCACAACGACGGTGGCGACATCACCACCCACCCAACGGTATCGCCCAAGATGAGACGCTTTGCCTGGCACATGGCTTACTCACTCGCTGGCATCCATGGCAAGGGTTCCTTGCCCAAGGAACTGCCAGACAAGGCAAGGATGTGGAAGTGCCTTGCCCTCACCAAGAAGACACACGTCACGGTGCAGGCTCACATTCCACAGCGTCAGTTCATGGGCGACTCCAAGGAACTGCAAGTGAAGGTGAACAAAGCTATCAACGAATCAATAGAAAAAATCAAGGATGGAATTATTTCTTTATCAAATCATTAACCACGTCAAGGAGGGGATGCCGTCCCTCTCCCTGGTGGATGAGAACTATGGTCAGCTGGAGAACATAGACAAGCAGGATGGCGACATGTACCCTCTCACATATCCAGCCGTGCTCATAGACCTTCAGGAGGCATCGTGGAGCAATTTGGAGGGAAGAAGCCAAAAAGGTGTGGTGAAGGTGAACGTGCAGCTCATCATCGACTGCTATGACGACACCCACTATGGAAGTGGAACCATGGATGCCATCCGTGGGAGGGCTGAGATGGTGGAGGAGCTTCACAGGCTCTTGCAGGGGTATCGCCCAAAGGATGATGGAGCGATGGTGCGTGAGTCCTCCAAGTTCTACACCTTCAACCATGGCATCAAGATCTACGAGTCGGTCTATTCCATTTCTGCCACCGACATCATCAAGGACACGCAAACAGTTGCCCCTCCACGTAAGGTGGTCGTTTCGATGGCGAGGATGGGCTGTGGCGAGGCTTCAACTTGAAGCCAGTGAATAGGGGCTTCTCTATCTTCTTGCCATCCACGGTCACACCTGCCTGGATCATGTCTCGTATGATTTGCATGATACGACTCTCTGAGAGAAAGAACTCCTCGGTGCTCAATCTCCTCAAAGCGTCATCGAAGCGAAGCCTCTTCACCTCCGTCCAATAATAGTAACGCTCGTATATTCTGATGTTTCTTGAATCTACAAGACTTTTGTCCCTTCCTCTGGCCATGGGCGCAAAAATATAAAAAATATGCGAGAAACGTGCATAAAAAAAGAGGCATTCCATGTGGGATGCCTCTTTTTCAGTTCAATATTTTAACAAAATGCCTACAGACGGCAAAAACTTGGCTCTATCTTGCGCCATACGCCATCGTCACCCTTGCGGCTGAAGTAGTAGCTCACCACCGTCTCCTTCACCACGTTGCTCTCTCTGAAGAGATCCATGATGCTGGTGTACTCTTCATCGTTGAACTTGCCTTCGAGGGCATAGAGCTTGCTGATGCTCGTGTAGTTGAACTTGCCGTTTCTGTTGCGCTCCAGCAGGTTCATGCAAAGCTGGTACATCGGATCGTCCTTGCCCTGCTCGCTCTTCTCGATGTAGGCTCCAAGGAAGTCCATCAGTCGCTGGGCTGCCATCTCGGAACGTTCGTCGAAGCCCTTCACGTCCTGGCTCTTCACCTCAAATCTGAAATCATCCACCACGATGGTGAAGCCTCGCTGCTCCTTGTTGCGAAGCTTGCCATACTCCGCCATCACTGCCTTGAAGCCCTCGCTCTCCTTGTCAAGCCAGTCACGGAAATCCTTCACTCTCAGTGAAATCTCCACCACCTTGTCTTTCACGCTCTTGGCGAAGTTCTCACGGATGTCCTCGTAGGCCTTGCGCTTGTCGAGGTCTTTCTGCTGCTTCTTGGCAGTCAACTGCTTCAGGAGTTCATCCTGCTGCTCGGCACTGAGGCCGTTCAAAATCTCATTTGTGTTCATAATCTTTGAATTTTATTCGTTGTCTTGTTTCTTTTTAAGTATCATTCTCAGTTTGATGGAAAGGTGCTCCAGCTCCTCGATGTCGAGGTCGGCAAACACCTTTCCTGCTATTCTTGGACTTCGGCAATAGTCATTGATGTCAGCCCAGCAAGTAGTGTCCACGCCTATTCGCTGCAATAGCTTCAGACACACGCTGCGTCTCTTTCTGCGTTGCTCCAGATAGATGTTTCTCTTTTCGGGAAACTTCTTGTCAAGGAGGTCGCACAGTGCGTTGTACTCCTTGCGTGTCATTTCCTTCAAGCTGTCCGTTCTGTCATTTGTCCCGATTCTCACCATCTCTCGCTTGGTGGTCTCCACGTCACCCATCAAGGGCACTCGCTTCAATATGGTGTAAAATCTTGCGAAATTTGTCACTTCCTGTCCCATGGCTTTTATGGTTGAAATAAATAGTCACATTCCATCTTTTTAAAACGAACCGTCACTACTAACTTTGTAACTTTCATCTTTATCACTTCTTTCTCGATTGCGCTAACGATACCACTGTCCTTGTACCATTCTCTAAATATTTTAGACAAGTTCTTCTGGTCAGATTTGCTGAATTTTTTTTTGGCTACAAAGCCAACGTCCGTCTTGTCATAAAACTTTTGATAGCCTGCATGGTAAACACCAGTGATGGTTGCCACGATAAATATTGCTCCTTGTTTTTCCATAATTCTTTTTTTTATTCCTTGCACGTTGGTTTCCACTGGATGCCTATCACTGCATCAAGTTCCTTCTTGCCCTGGCATATCGGGCAGGGAGTCTTCACATGCTTCCCGATCTTGTCAACTCCCCAAAAGTAGCCATTGCCCTGGCAATACTCACAGCGGTGTCCCACACTCACCAAGTTCTCACGAGTGTCACCAGTGCGGTCTGGCTTCAGCTCGATCATTCTGTTCACTTTACTCATGTTCCATTACCTCCACGTTATTGGTTAAATATTCATTTTTCAAGGCATCGGCTGACATGTCGTCCAGTCTGCCTGCCAATTCATCATATATCATTGTTTGATCCATATAGGTGAAGTCATCAGGCTTTTTCTTGATGTACTCCATGATGTTGTCAATCACCTCTTCCATGATCATTCCCTTTTAGTTGTCACCCCAGTATTTCTTGGCTCCGTCATCCCAGATGGTGAACTCGCCCTTGTCTCCGATGAAGCGTCCCTTCGAGAACGCTTTGAAGCCCTCCACCCATATTTTCAGTGTGGCATCATACATCACGCTCTGGGCTGCGCTGCCCCTGGGTGCTCTTCCTGCTGCGTGGCTGATGAATATGAGGAGCTTGTCCTTGTGAGCCTCCTTGAAGCGGATGTACTCCCTGTAGTTCATCTGTGTGTACTGGAACGAGTCTATCACCACGATGTTCACGCTCTTGCGCTTCACCAGTCGGTCGCTCAGTTCCCTCATGTTCTCACCGTTCAGCAGGTAGAACGATTTGTTCACGTCGCTCATGCCGTATCTCACCAGTGTGTTCTGCATCGTGAGCGAGTCGCCTTCCTCCAGGCTGTCGTATGCCACACGGTCGAACTCACAGAGCTGCTTGCACAGTTGCATCACGAAGCTGCTCTTGCCGTTGCCGCTGTTGCCCCAGATGAACCATACGCCTGTGCGCTCCGGCTCGCCAAAGGCTTCCTTCCACGCTCCCTTGAAGGCAAAGGTGCGTTTCTTCTGTTTCAATACTTCCTTCACTGTCATTGCTCTCATCGTTTCATCTTTTTGATTCTCTTCACTCTGTGTATGCTCTTCTTCACTCTTCTCAGGTCAAACTCGCATCCGTCTGCCTCCGTGATCACTTCCTCGATGTCCTTGCGGTCGGTCAGTCCGTTGGCGGAACAGATGGCGAACACGTCTTGCGGTGTGGCGTCCTCCAGCTCGAAGTACTTGCGGCCTATTCGGCTGTAGAACTCCTTGTAGCCACGCTTCTTGCATCTCAGCCCACGGCTGATGCGTGTCTTGATGTAGTCGGTGGAGAGGAACACCACGCCACATTTGTCCTCGATCTTGTTGTAGAGGCTGATGAAGTACTGGAACACGCTTTCTATGAGCTTGTCTGCCTCGTCGAACACCAGGAGCGGTGCGTCCATCTGGATCAGTTCGTCCTGTATTGTCATCCACAGCTCTCTCACGGTGTAGCCATCGGTGCGGATGCCCATCTTGGTGGCTATCTCCCTCACGAAGTCGCCCTTGTGCAGGTCTTCTGAGCAAAGAATGTAGAACACCTCCTTGTTTTCCTCGCCAAAGATCCTTGCCGTGGTGGTCTTGCCGCTTCCAGCTTCGCCCACCACCCAGGTCACGTTCTTGTAGTCCTGTGCGTCTCTCAGTGCCAGGGTGATGTCGTGGAAGGCTTGCGTCTCCACGATCTGCCATCCTCCGTCCTTGTCGCCCACCGACTTCACCTGGTCGCTCACCTTGCGCCACATGTCCTCGCTGATGTTCTCCCACTTGCCGTTGAGAATGTTGCTCACTGTGCCTGCGCTCGTGCCCTTCATGCTCGCCACCGCCTTGTTTTGGCTGGCGTACTTGGCGACATAGGCTCTCAGCTTGTCGGCTATCAGTTGTTTCTCGTTGTTTGTCATTTCCATTGTTCAGTTCCTTTCCTTATTTTTTTAAATTCTTCACTCTTAGTTCTTCACTCTTCCCTTCATTAAGTCTTGCCCATGGCTCTCACGTCGTCAAACTTCACCGTCTGGCAGACTTCATCCCAGTCAAGCTTGCTCACCCTCTTTGTCACCTTGCCGATGCTCAGTTCCTCAGGCTCACGGCTGTACTTCCTGGTTCTGCGGTCTATCTGCCTCTGCATGTCTGCGCTCACGCCCTTCAGCTTTGGTGTCTGTAGTCCGTGCTGCTCAGGTGCTACGCCCTCGGCATACTCTATCTCCTTGGCTGCCACCTGTCGTTCCATGCGGCTCTGCTCGGCTGCCTCACGCTGCTGGCGGATGAAGAGAGCCTCGCCCTCGGTCTGCTCCTGTATCGCACGATGTATCACGATGTATGGCTCTGCCACTCGCTCAAACCTCAGTTCTCCAGCTTTGTCCTTCCAGTACAGGCGGATGCTCGTGAAGTCGTAGGGGTCGTATTTCACCACGAACTTTTGGTAGGTGTGTTTCCTTCGCCACTCGATGTCTGGCACACCAGGGCTGCTCATTACCTCGTACACTCGCTTCTGTCCCTTCACCGTGATGGTGATGCCACTGCTCGTGAAGGTGCTCATTCTGTCGCACTGCACCCAGAACATTTCCACCATGTCGCTCGCTGTCACCGTCGGTGTCTCTGGGTTCACGCTGCGCTCATACATGTCTATGCGCCTCTCACCAGTGGCAGGGTGCGCCATCTCGTTCCATTCCTTCCTTGCCTCCACATAGAGGGCTTTCAGCTCTTCGAGGGTGGGCAGGCTGTTCTTGTTGGCCTCGATGAACTCCAGGTTCGGTCGGCTCACGTCCTTCTTGGTGGTGATGTTCTGTCCTGTGAAGTTCCATTCCTTGTGAAGCACTTGGCTCTGCAATCGGTAGAAAAGGTTCTCTATCGTCTTGCTCGCTCCGTTGTATGGGGTCGTGGTGCGGTGTATGTGGCACAGTTTCTTGAAGAACTCCTGGTTCTCCAGCTTCTTGTGGCCACCCTGGTTGTCATACACGATTTCGTAGGGCTTGTGTCCGCTCACCTGTATGGCCATTCTGTAGCTCATGTACTGGGCCTCGTAGTCCTCGCTGTCGCTGATGCAGAAGCCAAGCAGGCACTCAGAGTATGCGTCTATCACCTCATACACGCTCGTGGTTCTCACCTTGCCGTCATCGTCCCTATAGTAGAGGTTCAGCTTGGTTCCGTCACCATACCAGAGGGCATCCCTCATTTGTGGGAGTTCCGTCTTGTGTCTGCGGTCAAACTTCTGGTGCGATTTCTGCTCACCATGCACTGCGTCATACCACAGTGGCTGCACGGCTGCGCTCTCATACCATATCTTCAGGCTGCGGATGCTTTTCAGTGGCTTCCACCCATTGCTCTCACACTCCTCGTTGAACTTCTTGAATATCTGCGAGTCGGTCATTACTGGCACACGGCTGCGCTTCAGTGCTATCAGCCTTCTTCCAGCCTCCTCGGTTATCTTCAAGGTGTTCTTGTTGCCTATCTTGCCGCTGATCAGTGAGGGATAGCCTTCCTTCTTGAAGCTGCTCATTTTCTCCTTCAGCCTGGCAAGGTTCTTGGGCAGTGTGTGCCCGAAAGCCTCCCTCAGTTTCTCGCTCTGCTTGAAGACGATCGTCCAGAGGTCGCTCCTTCGCCCACCGCCAAGGGCGTGTGTGGTGGCTTGCAGCTCGTTCATCCTTGCCTGGAGCATTTTCAGCACGCTGGCGTTCTGGGTGTATTCGTCTATGAGCTTCTGGCTGAGCCTCGTTTGAACACCGTTCAAATCGTATTCAAACGACTCATAAAACCTGCGTGCCTCTTCATCCACCTGCACATAGTCCCTCAGCTCCTGTCGCTCCAGCACCTCCTTCGGGTCGCCATATTTATCCACGAATCTCATTCTGTACTTCTTGGGAAGGGAGGCATACACATACAGGGCATAGTTTCCTTCGCCCTTGCCCTGCCTGGCACATTGGATGTTGCCACGGCATACATTTTGGGCAAGAGTATTCGGTTTGATGACTGGCTCTTCACCACCAGTCAGCTCCTCGAAGGTAACACACAGTATTTTGTTGTAAAACTCCATTCCTTGATTATTTTTTTGTATCTTTGCACCGTTATTGTAAAATCAAACTATTATGGCACAAATTCTTATTAGCATTTCTTGCGATGACCACGAGGCTGATTCTGTTCGTCTCTTCGCTCGCAAATATTTTCGTCAATTACGCCTGAGATGCAAAACCTCACGGACGTACCCAATGACTGGATGGAACACCCCTTCAGTTGGAGAGGCGATTTGGGTGTATGCAGAAGTTTCTCCACTACAAGATCAAGTGTTGCATAGCAAGGATCTTCGTCAAATCGCACATCATTTCGAGTATAGTTTGAAGGCTTCTTTTCTATCAATTCAAGATTTCTCCACAAGCTTTCGCCACGAATAGCGTTGTCCATGTCGAAGTCTTGGCAAATGTCATCCGTCTTCAAGCGTTCCAGTTCTTCCTCCAAGGAGCGGATGGCATTCATATGCTCCATGATTTGCTCTTGTATGCTGGTCGTTATGCCGTTGTAGATCCATGAATCAATTTCTCCTTTGTCTCTTCTCATGTTCCGTTCCTCCATTATTCGTCAAGACCATCACCATTCACGTCTTTCAACGCAATGGCACTCGCACATAAATTCAATCCAATGGCTAACAAGCCAAACACGCCACAGCTCTCCACAAACAGAAGCACCAGGCAGAAACTCACCACAAACCAAGCCACTCTCAGCTTCATCATGGGCGCAAGGCTGAGGAACCATTTCCACTCCTTGCCAAAGATCTTGTTCATATCTTCTTTCATAGTTGATACGTTTTTATTCATTCTTGTCTCCACCTACTATCACACCGCCAAAGTCTTTGATGGCAATGTATCTCACCCTGCGTGCCAGACGTGAGTCCTTTCCAAAGTTCAATGACTTGCTCACCATTTCTGGTGTGATGCCAAGCAACTTCGCTATACGTCTGCCAACGCCACGCTCCACGATAACTCTTTTTTTCATATCCTTTTTGTGTTAATTCTTATTATTTTATCTCTATTCTCGCCAATATTTTGTATCTTTGGCGACGTGTTCAATTATCAAACACGCTGCAAAGATAGGAAATTTTCTATTTATCACCAAATAAAACATAGGATATTTTCTATTATTGATGTATTTTGTTGATTTTTTAGACAATTTGAATATGATTTTAGAACGAATTAAACAATATATTGATGAAAAGGGCATCAGCATTGCTGCTTTTGAAAAGAGTGTAGGAATGTCAAATGCCTCTTTTGGGAAGTCTCTTAAAAACAAGGGAGCAATAGGTACTGACAAGTTAGAAAATATTCTAAACGTTTATACAGACTTGTCCCCTGAATGGTTAATGAGTGGAAAGGGTTCTATGCTTACTACTGAAACAAATCTATCAGTAAGTATGAACCCACAAGAAGGAACTCCATATTATGATGTTGACTTTTTAGGTGGGTTCGACCTTCAAGAGAATGATCAAACATCCACACCATCATTGAATATTGTCACTAACATCTGCCCAAGAGCAGAAATGTGGTGTAACATTACAGGTCACTCCATGGAACCGAAAATTTCCCATGGAGACATTATTGCATTACACAAATGTACCATTGAGGACATTCAGTATGGAGAAATGTATGCTGTTGTGCTGGACACATTCAGGACTGTGAAAGTGTTGAGGAAATCCCAAACGCCTGGTATGCTCAAATTCGTGCCTCTAAATACTGTGGAATTTGATGAACAGGAGTTTCCTGTGTCTCGCATATTGCAAATCTATGAAGTTGTAGGCAGCATCAGGCGTTTCTTCTGAAATGTGCATACGCATTATATATAAATATGTGTAAGTCCTTAATTTATAGGACTTTCACTTGTTTTTTCCCCTCTAATAATGAAAAATTACCCTTATTTTGCACGGCTAAAAGCATAAATTTTGCCGTTTTTCCTTATCTTTTTATCCCATTTCCGTACTATAAACAATATTTTTACATCGTGTTTTGTCATTCTAAATGTCATTCTAATCATAACTTTTCGTTTTTCAGTTTTACCTTTTGTCATTCTAAATGTCATTCTAAGTGTCGTTCTAACCACGTTTTTTCCACTTTTCAAGGTCATTTCTCTGGGAGAGGAAAACAAAAACGGCTTGCAAACTATTCAAAGATAGCTTACAAGCCGTTCAAATGCCTTAAACTGAGCGTTTTATACGTTCATTTATTCTTTGTTCCCACTGCGTATCAGATGGCTCTGAATAATCATTGCCTTGCTGTTGATCAGATGCACTCCATCACTCAGTCCTGCGTGGAGCAATGTGCTCTTCTCATAGCCTATCTGTTCGGGCGTTAAAACGTCAAATATGGCTGATATAGAGCCAAAATAGTAGTTCTTCCTACCATGTATCAGGTGTACGTGTATTACCTTTGTCATTGCCTTATAATTTTGTCGTAGGTTCGTCCTTTTCCCATCCGCATAGCCACTCTTCAGCTATGCCGCTGCAAATATACCAAATATTTCTCATTTGGAAGAATATTTTTTCAAAAACTTCTATATATTTATTATTTGGAACTTCACACACTCGCATTTCGCCCATATTCTCACCATATTCTGGCAGCATATCACCATCCTCCACACATCCATATCCTCACCATTTGGAACTTTCTCCGATGCTGTCATCCCAATACACCCACAGCCATCTCACCGCCCATGGGGCGCAACCATCCATAGCCTCCACAAGGCGAAGCCTATATATCCGAATCCCATTTCACGCCAATACAACAAAAGCCAAATAGAGGCAATATGAAGCCACAGGAGCCATCCAAGCTGCATGGATGATAAGTTATAGCCAACTCCCTAAAAAGTCCTCATATTGCCTCCATTTAGCCCTCAAAAGAGCCCAAGCAAGTCCCCGATGTTACATTTTCCCTTTGAACGCCCTTCAAATGTTCCTTGAATGTTACATGAATGTTATATGATTGTTACATTTCGTTTTTGTCATCGTTCACAGTCCAAATCTCTCAAACTCCCAGTGTTTAAAGGCATTTCCGCTGATTTATCCCATCATAGGTTTTACCACATTTCGTTTTACCCCCTTTCCCACCCCAAAATAGTAGGGTAAAAATAACAGTTTCTCGATAAAAAGTTGTATCTTTGTAATCGCTAAAGAACAAAAAAACAACGATTTAAAGAGTAACTGTTATGAATGCAAAATTAAGCAATTTTTCTGAGTTATCAAACATATTAAGTGTTAAAAGTTCATTGCGAACCAATTTAATGGCGCTTTTTACCCGTTTTGGTCTAGGTCATCTCCTCTGCAAGCTATCATTGGAGAAAGAAGCTGGTATTCCTGCCGTTCAACTAATCCTGTCTTTGTGTCTGTTTCGCATAGCAAGTGAAAGTATTCACTCTATGTACAAGAAATCATATTACGACTTGTTGAGTACTGGCAAGAACTGCTATTATCGAATGATGACGAGAGCTTCCATGGATTGGCGTAAGCTCCTCCTTGGTATGTCCCTCCGCTTTCTAGCTATCATCCGCAAAGAGCATGCAGAAGTCTCCACTGGAATGGAGAGCTATATCCTGGACGATACCACCTTGGAAAAGACAGGTTTCAGCATGGAACAGATCAGTAGAGTATTCGACCATGTCCAAGGCAAATGTGTGTTGGGGTACAAACTGTTGGTTTGTGCATTTTTTGATGGGAAGAGTACTATTCCTATAGACCTTTCGCTGCACTGTGA
>ERZ773178.3583-NODE-3583-length-12861-cov-2.969389_pt1 | contig 12861 bp, 12 predicted proteins | sample MGYA00580533_ERZ773178 | MGnify/ENA primary metagenome ERZ773178 (study PRJEB29015, sample SAMEA2737859) | human gut metagenome | biome: human gut; feature: human-associated habitat; material: faeces | place: China | collected 2012 ...
AAGATTTCTACGATACCGGAATTTTGCCATTGCTTATTCCCCTGCCTGTCAGGCTTCAAATATCTGCTCCAGCATATTGACTTCTTCTTCAAATTCAAACTTTTCATCCGTCTGCTGCATAAGGAACTTATTAACTGCATCAATCTTATATATAGCATAATCAATATTACGGTTAGAGCCACTCTTATACGCACCAATATTAATAAGATCTTCTGCTTCATTATAAGTCGCCATTACATTTTTCATTCTGCCAGCCATCTGTTTATGCTTCTTGTCTACAATCTGACTCATACATCTTGATATGCTCTGTAAAACATCAATTGCAGGATAATGATTTTTCTGTCCTAACTTTCTTGACAACACAATATGTCCATCAAGAATACTTCGTGCAGTATCTGTTATAGGTTCATTAAAATCATCACCATCAACCAAAACAGTATACAGCCCTGTAATAGAACCTTTGTCTGACATCCCCGCCCTCTCAAGAAGCTTTGGCATTTCACTGTATACACTCGGTGGATAGCCTCTTGTCACTGGCGGTTCACCTGACGCAAGTCCAATCTCCCGCTGTGCCATAGAAAAACGTGTAAGTGAATCCATCATAAGAAGCACATCCTTGCCCTGATCCCTGAAATATTCTGCTATTGCTGTTGCAGTCTTCGCAGCCTTATTTCGTATGAGAGCAGGCTTATCCGATGTTGCAACAACAAGGACACTTCGTGCCATACCTTCCGGGCCTAAATCCCGCTCAACGAATTCTCTTACTTCCCTGCCTCGCTCTCCTATAAGAGCAATAACATTAATATCGGCTTTAGTATTTCTTGCAAACATACCAAGAAGTGTACTTTTTCCTACGCCACTTCCGGCAAATATGCCTATTCGCTGTCCCTTGCCAACAGTAAGTAATCCGTCTACAGCCTTTACGCCAAGAGGAAGCACCTTGCTTATTATCTCCCTGTCCATAGGATCTGGCGGTGCTGCCTCAACCGGATATTCATCTGTATATTCTAATTCAGAACCATCCGTAGGATTCCCAAGTCCATCAAGTGTATGTCCTAGTATGCCATCACCAACCTTTACCGACAAAGGTCGTTCCATATTCTCAACAACACTTCCCGGACCTATCCCATCCACAACATCATATGGCATAAGAAGCACATTTGAATCATTAAATCCAACTACCTCTGCATATAATTCCTGACTGTTATCCGCAGAATAAATTCTGCACAAATCATTAAGCTTGGCATCCGGTCCTACCGATTCAATAGTAAGACCAACAATCTTAGTCACTTTCCCAAGTTTCTTATAGAAGGATTTTTCTGTCAGCGATAAATATTTATTTTTATTAATTGATGACATATCATCCTCCTTAACAATACAATTAGTTCTGATCATACTTGTAACATCAGCCTGTGCAGCTTAAAAGTTTAATATTATTAATAAGCTTATTAAGTTCAATATCAAGGCTACAGTTAAATATACCTGTATTCGTCTCTATCATGCACTGATTCCGTTCAAGCGTAACATCTTCCACAATATCTATATTGACCTCTCTTGACATCGCACAATATATCTTACCCTGATTATTAATAAGAAAACTATAATCATCAGGCGATACTTTTATAACAAAATCCCTGCTTGCATCTGCGTTATGCATGACATCGTTAATGAGATGCAGGATAATATCATGATTATCCTCCGTTACAACACCTGTGACTTTTCTGAATACATCTGTAATAACTTCCACAAGTTCAGGTTCTATAGAGTCCTTTAGCTCGTTATATTCATTTTCAAGTTCTGATTTTTTCTTATTGTACTCCGTCTCAAGCTCCTGCTGCTTCTTTTCAATTTCCGCATCTGCCTTAGAACAGCCTTCATAATAGCCATTCTGTTTAGCTTCTTCAAATGCAGTATCAGCATTTCTATTTGCTTCTGAAACAATCTGTTCTGCCTGAAGTCTGGCATCTTCTATAATTCTTGCTGCTTCAGCATTAGCATTTTCCAATGCAGCAGCAGACTGGTCAGAATCAGCTCCGCTATCCTGTATTAGTGCTTCCGAACTATCATCTGATATAAGTTCTTCCACAACGTCCGCATTGAGTCCGTTAACAAATCCATCTGCATCAACTGCTGCATGTTTAGACTCCATTATTGCCTCTAGTTTTTTCTTAATCAGATCATTATAATCAATTACTCTTTCGTCCTTATTCACCGTGTATACACGTTTTAACAGATTAGACAATTATCTCGTCACCTCCGCCTCGTGATATTACAATTTCTGCTGAATCTTCAAGCTTTCTGATAATATTAACAATCTTCTGCTGTGCATCTTCAACATCTTTCATACGGACAGGACCCATATATTCCATATCCTCCTTTATCATAGAAGCAAGACGTGTTGAAAGGTTATTAAGAATAACATTCTGCACTTCTTCCGTTGCTCCCTTAAGTGCAAGAGCAAGGTCATGATTGTCAACATCTCTGAGAACTCTCTGAATAGCTCTGTTATCAAGAGAAAGAATATCTTCAAATACAAACATTTTCTTACGGATTTCATCTGCAAGCTCTGGTTCTTCAACTTCAAGAGTTTCCATAATATGCTTTTCTGTTCCTCTGTCAACAGAATTAAGTATTTCAACAATTGCATCAACACCACCAACAATAGTGTAATCCTGATTCACAAGAGAAGCGAGTTTTCTTTCAAGCACTTTTTCTACCTGCTTAATAACATCTGGCGATGTCCTGTCCATCATAGCAATTCTCTTCGCAACATCTGCCTGCTTCTCTGGTGGAAGTGATGATACAACATTAGATGCCTGTGATGCCGGAAGATAAGAAAGTATCAAAGCAATAGTCTGAGGATGTTCATCCTGAATAAAGTTTAATAACTGATTTGCATCCGTTTTGCGGACAAACTCAAATGGACGAACCTGCAGACTCGCTGTAAGTTTTCCAATAACATCTCTTGCCTTATCTTCTCCAAGTGCTTTTTCAAGAAGCTCTTTGGCATATGTGATACCACCCTCAGCAATATACTGCTGTGCAAGACATACCTCATAGAACTCATTAAGCACTTGTTCTTTTGTCTGAGGTGAGACACTGCTTGTGTTTGCAATCTCAAGTGTCAGCTGTTCTATTTCTTCTTCTTTCAAATGTTTAAAAATCTGTGCTGATTTCTCTGGTCCAAGTGCAATAAGCAATATAGCAGCCTTTTCTACACCATCCATTTCTCTTTCAGCATTAGCTGATGTCTTTGGCATATGTTTCCATCTCCAATCATATGTAATCAATTGACCTTTCAGGTCCTATCCATCATAATCACCAGTCATCATTAAGCCAGTTTCTAAGCAGTAATGCAACTGCTTCAGGATTCTCATCAACAAACTTCTCAATAGCTTTTCTCGTCTCCGACTTCTCCTGAAGATCAATATCATCAACAGAAGGCTGGTTTTCTTTAGTTGAAGCAAGCATTTCTTCTACAGAAAGTTCCGGTTCCTTCTCTTCTACTGTAAGTGGTCTTGCGCTTCTCAAAACTATAAACACAAGAATGCCAAGTATAGCAACAGCCAGTCCAATCTGAATCCAGAATGAAGCACGGCTTAATACACTAGTCTTCGGTGCATCATAGAAATAAGGTACATTATATGCTAAAACAGTAATGTTATTAGTTGAGATTCCTGTAGCACTTGAAAACATATTCATCCAGTCATTATCAACATTAACCTGAACAGGATTTGCGTTCTGAGCCTTGAATTCATCCCATGTCATATTATCAAGATATCCAAGATTCTTACAATCTTCTTCATTATAAATAACATTCTTTATAAGCGTTACAGCCATTGTAGAAGTACCATATACTATCTTTCCAGGATCACTATTAGTTGTAGTAACAAGCTGGTTAGGAAGATACTGATACTGTTTTACAGTATATGTTGATGAACTTGATGTACCATCTGTAAGATCATAGGTTGTTCCTGTTTCTCCATTACTCGTAGTTCCTGGTGTTCCACCTGCACCATTTGTTCCATTCGATTCAAGTTCATAAGAAGTATCATACAGACCTTCTTCTCTGCCTTCCTGTGCTGTATACTCAGTAGCAATCTTATTCACAGTATCCCAGTCAAGATCAAGATTAATAGCAACTGTCGCATCATTAAACAGAGATGTTGAAAGAGCGGTATTCTTAACTCCGGCTGCAACAGTAGACTCAATCTGTGACTTATACTTAAGCTTGCTGGAATATGAGATATTAGATACTGAACCCGAATTATCCGAACCGTTAAATAAAGTCTTTCCTGTCGTATCAATAATTGTTATTCCGTTAGTTGTGCTGCTTCCAACCGCTGTTGCAAGAAATACAGCTATGCTCTCAGCAGCGTCATCTGATACAGTCTTACTTGTATCAACTGTAACAGCAACAGTGGTATCTTTTTTCGTTGAATAAAAAGAATTAGTATCATCTGAAAGATGAACTGTAACAGAAGCTTTCTTAATTCCATCAAGAGATGCTATATCCGTTGCAAATTTTGTTTCCAGATACTTTGCATATTTTTTATTCTTGTCAGCTTCCGTCGTAGTAAGACTACTGTTAAGTGCATCATCAAGTGAATATCCTGAAGGCTTAATGTCATTAGATGCAATGAGCATTTTAGCATTAGTTAAATCCTGCTTTTTAACATTAACAGTCATATTATTTATCTGATATGTATATCCATTATCTGTAAGCAGCGTGGTAACTGTATTCATCTCACTGTAATCTTCGCATTTGGTAAGCTCCTGATATGTAGGTCTTGATAAAACATATGCTATAACGATAACAGCTGCTATAAATACAACCACCGCACTTACAATTATAATTTTCTGATTTCTTGTCCAGTTCTTCCATATTTCAAGAAGTCGCGCTGGAATCTGTTTCAATCTATCTAACATAAAAAACCCCTATTTACATTGACATATTCATAATAGAGTTATAGGCCTCCAATGCCTTATCTCTTATTGCAACTGTATATTGCAGTGCAATATTAGCTTCCTGCTGATAAACTCCTAACTCATGAGTATTAGTCATGTTACCAAGAGCATAATCAATTTCTGCCTGCTGTGCTCTCTGCACATAAGAATTAGTGCTGTTAAGCAGTCCGGATACAGAATCATATATTGCATCAAATGTAGTATCTGAATCTGCTGTACCTGTTGTTTTAAGTGTTGCATTATCTTTCATTGCTGATGTAACTTTATTGACATAATCACTGCCTAAAGTTCCAATCGCACTAGTAAGATCCATATTCATTCTCCTCTTTCAGTTAATATGTTATTATTATCCACTTTATGTTGAAGAACCTATTGAAAGTCCCTTTGTTGCCATTGACTTGCTTGCGTTGAAAGCTGATATATTAGCTTCGTATGAACGCGACGCATCTATCAGGTCAGTCATTTCCTGAACAGTATTAACATTCGGATATGTAACATAGCCATTCTCATCCGCATCTGGATGCGATGGATCATATACCATTTCCATATCAGTTGATGTATCTTCATATACAGATGTAACTTTAACTCCGTTACCTACAACACCACCATTGGCAAGTCTTAACGCATCCGAAAATGTGGAATACGCTCCGGTTCCATATGAACCATATGCAGACTTTCCAAGTGCTGTACCTGTCATTGTTTTTTCAGTGAACACAACAGCTTTCCTAACATAAGGTGTTCCATCACTTGTTCTTGTTGTATCTGCATTAGCTATATTCTCTGATATTACATCTGTTCTTAACTGCTGTGCCGTCATTCCTGAAGCACTTACATTAAAAGCCGTAAACATTGACATAAGCTGATTTTCCTCCTGAATCCATCAATTATTTTAACACAGACTTAAATCTTGAAAACTCATTATTCATGCTGTCAATTAACGCATTATAATTAATCTGCTCTGACGCAAGTTCAACATTCTCTGTAGAAAGATCAACATTATTACCATCTGTTCTATATGAAAGTGTACTGTTATCAGTATAAGTTCTTATGGATAAATCATTATAATTAACATTATTAACCCTCTGTGTCAGTGATGAGGTGCTCTTTCCAGACCTCTGTAATGCATTCGCAAGGAAAGAACTGAACTCAACATCCTGTCTCTTATAATTAGGTGTATCAACATTAGCAATATTATTAGTTAAAACTTCTTCTCTTGTCCAGCTCGCATCTGCTGCTGATTTCAGCAGATTAACATAACCAAAAGCACCTGTACTCATATATTATTCCTTTCTTAGTGTTAAAACGCAAAATATGCCTATTACCAAAACATAAAAACACTACATACATTATAAATTATAATGTCAAAATTACAAGTATTTTGACAAAAAAGGACCCAAATAAATTGGATCCATCCTTTTATCACTTCACACCTACTCTTTAAGCTGAATCAATTATACAATTTTACATCCTAATCATCAAGCTTTTTTATCTCATCAAACACAATTTCGTTAAGGACTTTTATTTTTGTTCCTTTCATGCCTGATGATTTCGTAGAAATAACACCTGCACTGTCAAATTTTTTAAGTGCATTAACAATAACTGATCTTGTTATTCCTGTATTATCCGCAATCCTGCTTGCTACAAGAATACCTTCTGTTCCATCAAGAGCTTCAAAAACAGCCTTTATTGCCTGAAGTTCTGAGGCTGAAAGCGTAGAAATCGCTGACTTGACAATTTTCTTTTTTCTTTCATCTTCTGCATTCTCATTGCATACAGAACTCATCATCTCAAGTCCTACAACAGTAGCTCCATATTCACATAAAATAATATCATCAATTTCATAATCACTGATACATTTATACATAAATAATGTTCCCAGCCGTTCTCCGGCAATCTCAACTGGTGCAATAATTGCATTAAATTTTCTTTCACTGCCACTGGTAAACCCCAGTGTAAGAAGATTAACATTCTCCTTTGTGGATAATACTCCAAGCAGTCTTTCATTAAACATCTTGTCAACGAATCCACCCACATCCGCTGTTATAAGTTCGCCTATTCTATCAATATTATTCCAGTATCCTGCTCCCAGAATCTTTCCTTTCTGACTTATAACCAGAACATTAGACTCTAATATTCCACTAAGCACATCACAGATATCATTAAAATCAACTCTGTGTGAATGATTATTGTGGAGCAGCTTATTGATTTTTCTTGTTTTATCAAGAAGCTGAACACTCATTGTAAATCTCCCATCCTTCTTCTGATAATAACCACCCGGTTATTGTTCCTTGTCATTCTTATTCTCTACATAGCCGCATGTCTCATCAGCACATACAATTTTATTGCCTTTCTCAACCATATATCCGCCACACTTAGGACATTTTTTCTCAGACGGTCTCTGCCATGATACGAAATCACAATCAGGGTAGCCATCACATCCATAGAAGGTTCTTCCCTTCTTTGTTTTCTTTATGATAACATCTTTTCCACACTTAGGACATGGAACTCCAATCTTTTCAAGATACGGTTTGGTATTATGACATTCAGGAAATCCCGGACACCCTAAGAACTTACCATGAGGGCCATACTTAATAACCATATTTCTGCCACATTTATCACAAATAACATCAGTTACTTCATCTTCTATCTTAACATGTTCAAGTTCCTTCTCCGCTTCATCAATTGCAACTTTAAGATCAGGATAAAAGTTTCTTATAATTTCCTTCCATTCCACGGTTCCTTCTGCAACGCCATCAAGAAGAGACTCCATATTAGCTGTAAACTTAACATCTACAATAGTAGGAAAAGCTGTCATCATAATATTATTAACAGCATTGCCAAGCTCTGATATATAAAGATTTTTATTTTCTTTAATTACATAATGTCTTGCAATTATTGTTGATATTGTAGGAGCATAAGTACTTGGTCTGCCTATTCCCTGTTCCTCAAGCGCCTTTACTAATGATGCTTCTGTAAAATGTGCAGGTGGCTGTGTAAAATGCTGCACTCCATTGACATCTTCCAATGAAAGTTCTGAATTCTCGTCCAGTCCTTTCGCAAGAGTATTATTTTCTTCATTGTCATCATCATTCTTATATACAGACATAAAACCATCAAACATAACCTTAGAAGCTGCTACGCTGAATCTGTACTTTCCTGCCATAATCTTTACTGATGTCGTTTCATATACAGCCGGTGCCATCTGGCTTGCAACAAATCTTTTCCAGATAAGCTGATAAAGCCTGAACTGATCTCTCTGTAAAGATTCCTTTACTATTGCCGGTGATAAGTTAAGATCAGTTGGTCTGATAGCCTCATGTGCATCCTGAATCTTCTTATCATCCTTCTTGGCATTAGCTTCTTGGGGAATATATTTTTCTCCATAATTCTGGCTTATATATTCTCTGGATGATACCTTAGCCTCATCTGCAACTCTTGTAGAATCTGTTCTTAAATACGTAATAAGACCTACTGTTCCTCTTCCTTTAATATCAACGCCTTCATATAACTGCTGTGCAATATTCATTGTACGCTTTGTAGACATATTAAGAGTTTTAGCTGCTTCCTGCTGAAGTGTACTTGTAGTAAATGGAAGTGGTGATTTCTTTACCTTTTCTCCCCTCTTAATGCTTTCAATACTAAAATCACTCTTCTTTACTTCATCAAGAATATCCTGCATCTGTGCACCATTCTTAATTTCAATTTTTCCATTCTCATCGCCATAGAACTTTGCAATTAAAGGCTTTTTCTCCCCTTTAATATTAAGAACAGCTTCCATAGACCAGTATTCTTCTGGAATAAATTCATCTATCTCATTCTCTCTGTCACATATCATTCTTAAAGCAACAGACTGAACTCTTCCAGCACTTAAGCCTCTTTTAATCTTAGCCCATAATAATGGACTGATTCCATAACCAACAACACGGTCTAATACTCTTCTCGCCTGCTGAGCATCGACAAGATTCATATCAATCTTTCTTGCTTCTTTCAATGATGCCTTAACTGCATTCTTAGTGATTTCGTTAAATGTAATTCTGTATATATCTTTATCTTCTAATTTAAGTGCCGCTGCAAGATGCCATGAAATAGCTTCTCCCTCGCGGTCGGGATCGGTTGCGAGATATACTTTATCAGCTTTCTTCGCTTCTTTTCTTAAAGCAGCAAGAATATCTCCCTTTCCCCTTATCGTAATATATTTAGGTTCATAATCATGTTCAATGTCAACTCCCATCTGGCTCTTAGGCAAATCCCTTACATGTCCCTGTGACGCCATTACCTTGTAATTAGCTCCAAGGAATTTACTGATAGTCTTTACCTTGGCAGGTGACTCCACTATAACCAAATACTTATGCATCTATAGCCCTCCAAATCAAATATGCTTCCTTATATAATAATTCTTTGAAACCTCTTCAATAAGCCCATCAAGCTCCAGCTCAAGCAGAATCCCCTCCGCCTCTACCAGACTTATCCTAGAATTATTAACAATTGTCTCCAGACTTACCGGAAACAAATTGATTTGACTATACACCATATTTTTAGGGCTTGCAAGCCCTGATTTTTTTAAATTGCCTTCAAATATACCAGCATCATTCAAATCATTCGGGAAATCACATTGTTTTATGTTTTTATTAAGATATCTGTTAATACTCTCCGTAGCACATACATCCATCGGTGATGTAATCATCTGCGCACCTTCCTTTATAAGTTTCATACATCCTTCTGATAACGAATCACCTATTCTTCCCGGGACAACATAAACATCTCTGTTCTGCTCCAATGCCTGATCCGCAGTTATAAGAGAGCCACTCTTCTGTCTTGCCTCAACCACAATTAACGCATCTGCAATGCCACTTATAATTCTGTTCCTCATCGGAAACTGCCCGGCTCTTGGCGGCGTACCCGGCGGATATTCAGACATTATCCCACCTGCATTCTGCAATTGTGTATATAAATCTATATTACTTCTTGGATAACACACATCCACTCCACATCCAAGAACCGCAAGACTGTATCCGCCTTTATTAACAGCTCCTCTCTGTGCCGCTGCATCTATTCCTAATGCCATCCCACTGATAACCTGAATTCCCATATCTGCAAAACATTTTGCCAGCATATCTGCAATTGTCATCCCATACTCTGTACAATTACGTGCACCTACTATAGCTATAGCAGGAACATTCGCTTGAGGCAGTCTCCCTTTATAATAAAGAATATATGGATAATCATATATATTCATTAATTTCTTTGGATAATCATTCTTTCCGGGATATGTGAATTTAATTCTCATTCTTTCTAAATCATTATAACCTCTGTATATATATTCATTATTTCTGGACTCTATAATTGCTGACACATCTTTTTCTTTTATTTCTGACACACTGTTAAGCAATTTATCTGACGCCTTATATATCTGTTCTGGTGTATCAAATGTATTAAATAATGTTCTCAGTTTCATATTAGATATTCCAGCAATATTATTAACCCAATACCAATAATAATCTTCTTTCAATGTTCCCCCTAGTGTACTGTTATTTCTGGAATTCCCCTATAATAAAATGCTTCACTAATATTAGAAGTAGTAATATATTCATTGCCTTCTATATCTGCAATAGTACGGGCAGTTTTTAAAATTTTATGATAGCCTCTTGCAGTTAATTTCTTCTTGGCAAAAATTTTTTCTATAAGCTTCGATTCTTCATCTCCAAGCCTGCAGAATTTATTAATATTTCTTCCATTCATTTGTGAATTATACATTATATCCATTCCTTCAAACCGTTCCAGCTGTGTTGTTCTGGCTTTCATTATATGTTCTTTCATAGAAAATGAATTAAGTTCTTCACCATCATTTTGATGTATTTTATTTCCCAGTTCGCTGTATCCTATCTCCTCTGTCTTTATACACATATCAAATCTGTCCCATAACGGCATGCTTATCTTCCCCATAAATCTCTTAATATCCTGTTCAGAACAATTACATCTGTTTCTGTCCGGAAAATAGCCACATTTACATGGATTCATTGCACCAACAAGCATAAAATCTGCAGGATATGTATAAGCTCTGTTCATTCTTACGATTGTTATATTCTTATCCTCAAGAGGCTGACGCAGTCCTTCAAGTATATCAGGTTTAAATTCTGTCATCTCATCAAGAAATAATACACCTTTGCCTGCCAGAGTAATCTCTCCCGGTCTTGGCACTATCCCTCCGCCAAAAAACGCACCTTTAGTAACATTGTGATATGGTGCGCGAAAAGGCCTGTCTTCCATAAGCCCGCCATTATCTCCTAACTGTCCTGCCACACTATATATATTAGTAACAGCCAGCTTTTCATCAAATGTCATCTCTGGCATAATTGTTGGAATTCTTTTCGCCATCATGGTTTTACCACTTCCCGGAGGTCCCATATACATAATATTATGCATTCCTGCCACAGCTATCATAGTTGCTCTCTTCGCGGCAAATTGTCCCTTAATGTCTGAATAGTCCATTTCAGGATTTTTCATATCCGCTTTATAATTATTTTCATCATTAGTTGTACTTCTATGACTTGCAATACCTTCATTAATATATTTCACAGCCTGCTTAAGATTAGCTGCTGTCATTACACTAATCTTCTTAACAATATTCCCCTCATTAATATTAACTTCTGGTAAAAGCACCTTATCAATTCCTGCTTCTTTTGCAGAACACACACAAGGAAGTACGCCTCTCACCCCATTAATGCTTCCATCAAGGCTTAATTCTCCTAAAATCATCATATTATCAAGATTAACTTCATCTATATATCCATTTGCTGATAAAATAGCCAATGCAATTGGTAAATCAAACCCCGTTCCGCATTTTCTTATATCTGCAGGAGATATATTAACAGCAATTCTTTGTGGCGGTAATTCATAGCCAGAATTACGGATAGCTACCCTTACCCTCTCCCTTGCTTCCTTAACCTCATTACTCAAAAATCCGCTCATATCAAAGCTTGGAATTCCATTACCAACATCAACCTCTACACGGACTATCTGTGCCTTAATTCCATGTAAAACACCACTCAATACACTACTATACAATAAACGACCTCCTATTATATTTCTATCGCGATAATATATACTCACACATATTACATTATTCAAGTATTCATATATAAATATTATAAAAAATATCCAACCGAATCATATAAGTAATATTAATAATCCGGTTGGTTAATCTTTACTTCGCAGCCATCTTAGAAAGTGCCTCGTTGTAATCATTCTCTGAATATTCTTTCAATATATCCTTTTTAGATATTCCGTATTTAATCATAAAAATAATTGCATTTAATGTTGCGGACTTAGCCCCATCCCGTCTGGCTTCATCATAATACTCTCTCCACGCTTCGCACATAACAACCGACTCTCCTTTCTTCTCTCTGCTGATTTCCAGCATATTCTCATTAGATGTAATCTTCCCAATCATCCAGAATAATTCACCGTCTACTTCTGTTCCATCATACTTCGAATATATGTAATCTATATTCCTATTATAAATATTGCTTACCACATCAAATAGTATTCTTACATCTTCATTATGAAACAAAAGCCTCCCGGAATCAAGCATCTGCACAAGATTAATCTCATAATCTGCAAATAAATTGGCAAAACGTTCTGGCATATCAACCATCATATCTTTTAATGATACAGGTCCATCCCATTCCTTTTCTCCATAATAAAGTATGATATTAATTATCGGATGAAATCTGTCATCCTTCTTAATTCCAGATAAGAATTCATCTGCATCAACTGCCCTAACGCCATTATCCTTCCCCATATGCCTCCTCTGAACACTCTTAAAACGCTTATCCCCTCTGTATACCGCGTTGCGTTATCAATGTGTAAGTATATTAACATTATAATAAGCAT
>ERZ773178.3588-NODE-3588-length-12823-cov-13.113174_pt1 | contig 12823 bp, 10 predicted proteins | sample MGYA00580533_ERZ773178 | MGnify/ENA primary metagenome ERZ773178 (study PRJEB29015, sample SAMEA2737859) | human gut metagenome | biome: human gut; feature: human-associated habitat; material: faeces | place: China | collected 2012 ...
TGGCCCGGTAGCTCAGTTGGTTAGAGCGCTAGCCTGTCACGCTAGAGGTCGACGGTTCGAGACCGTTCCGGGTCGCCATTCGCTGCTATGGCTCAGGTGGCAGAGCACATCCTTGGTAAGGATGAGGTCACCAGTTCGAATCTGGTTAGCAGCTCCATAAAGATCCCCGAAATCAAACGGCTTCGGGGATTTTTACTTTTATAATCGCAGAAACGGCATATAAAAAGCAGCTCCGAGGCAACGGCTTCGGAGCTTATTTGCTTTTGTCGGGCTCGTCCGGAACATGGTGCATTATGCCGTCGACATCGCAGTTCAAAATATTGCACAGGTCATCAAGCGTCACGGTGCTTATCGGCTTGTTGTGCTTGAGACGGTCGATGAGACTGCGGCTGATGTTGAAGTCCCTTATCAGCTTGTATGTCGTCATCCCTCTGTCTTTCATGGTTTTGTAAAACGGCTCATAAGTAATCACAAAATCACCTCAACGCCATTTTAATTTATGCTCAATATATTGACAATTGTCTATATATAGAGCATAAATATATACGACATCGAAAGCATATGAAACGCCGATCGACAGCAAATAATATTGAAATAAAGAATTTAAGACGGTTATTTATCCTCAAAACCCGTCAATTATACTAAGTATATTGTGTTTTCCTGACAGAGTGCTAATATATGATTGAGAGAATTCTGCCAAAGAGGCATAAAGCACAACCAAGGTATAAAAAGTGGAGGTAAAAAACATGAAAAAAAGATTAAAATTTGTTTTGGCGTTTGTAATGATTGCAATCTTAGTAAGTATTTTAGCAGCTTATGCATTTGCAACAACAGACACACAAAATGGGCTTGAAGCGACTATTGTTACTGATAGGAAAGACTATGCTTCTGGCGATAATATCTTTGTAGAAGTTACTGTAAAAAATAGCAATGATTATATAGTAAAAAATGTTTCAATCGATGGAATATTACCTCAAGAGTTGAGACCCAAAGATAACATTTCCTTAAAAACAGAAGATGTAGCATTGCAACCAGACGGAATTATAAAGTTATCTTTTGTCTCGGTCTTTTCGCAGTCTGAAAAAAAAGCAGAAACATCAGATACGGTGCCGATCGGATCTAATACATCTCCAGTGTATAAGATTAAACAAAGCGAAGCTTTATCAAAGACAATAATTGTAGCGTGTTGTGTGCTTGCGGGGATTTCTGCTGTTGGCATAGTTTTGGTTTCGCTTGCGTTAAAACGTAGAAAAAATGTCGGCAGATTGGTGATAATAATTGTATGTTTTGCTATGCTTTTTTTAGCAATTGTCGGATTAATACTTTTTACTGTTTATTCAAAAGATAGATCAAATTATTTTTTGATAAGTGAAGCAATAACGATTGATGGAGATAGCTACAATATTTCAGCAAAAATAAATTACGATGTTAAGGAGACTGCCTCTAAAAATGGCTTTACAAATGCTGAATTAAAACAGGCAGAAAAATTTGAGTGCGATCTTGATGAGACACTAAAAGGTTATCTGCAATCCGATGGTTATATAGATAAGAATAGTATTCCAAAATGTCTTTCTGAAGTTTGTAATTTTTGCGAAGATCAAAAAAACATTATAAAACTTTATGATTACGATTCAAAAAATGAATCGGTATATATTGAGTTGAAATCAGGAATGATTTATTTGATAGTTCCACCTGTTAAAGATAGACTAAGCGGAGGTGAAACTAGAGAAATAATAACTTTTGAACCGAATAAGAAATCCATTCAAAATTTCATATCGAAAACAGTCCTTGGGTCGAAATATAAATCTGTTAGCGACACGGCTGAGTTTGTTGATACTCACAGTGAAAATTTGCGTTTTGACAATTCTCTGGAGAATGAAAAAGTGTCCATTGACAAATTGAAAGAGTTATCTTCGTTTAAGCTGATGTTATGGAACGGCCATGGGGCATATAATGAAAATAAAAATATTCTGGCGTTATCTACAGGGACAAAAGTTAGCCGAAAAAATGATAAAAAATATTCGAGTGATATTGAAAATGGTAGAATTGTAAAGATGGGGTTTGTCAAAAAAAAATATGGAATAACATCCGAGTTTGTTGATAAATATTTCCCTGAAGCTGAAAACGCAATTGTATATTTAGGAGCCTGCTACTCTTGTATAAATTCAAGTTTATCTAGTAGTTTTTTTAGAAAAGGTGCGGCGGCGGTTTTGGGATACGATATTTCTGTGAATCCAGATGTTGAAGTGCAGATTAGGTCGTTTTTATTTAGTGATTTGTGTGAGCGGTTGAACAACAAAAAATATCGATCGGTTCTGGAGGCGTATGATTTACGAGCAGGTGATTATGCAAAAAATGGATTTGTGTTACGCGCCAACAATGGCAATGTTTGTCTTGTTGGAACAATTACATCAGAAGAAAGCAATACGCCCATCGAAATGACAGATTTTATCGGTATAACCGTCGATAAACTATGCGAGGTTTACGGAACTGATTTTGAGGTTGGATATGCTGATTACACGATGGATGGGGAGTCAACAACCAGAAGAATTTATTATAATGACAACAGAACTCCGCTCGAATTTACTGTATCTGCCGAGGGACAGCATACTGACGAACCCAGCAGAAGCGAAATTACTGGTAAGGAGATTATATATAAAATAAAAATATTAAAGTCGGGTCGTGAAAATTCAATTGTTGTTAATGGTGGTCTGAATACAAATACTACATATTCGCAATTGAGCAATACCAAGGGGACGCGTTATATCTATGACTTAACGGGTCCGTTTTATGAAGAGGGATTTGTGTATTCTATCGAGACTCAAAATGCTTTTGTGGAGTTTTACTACAATGAGTTTCCAAACGAAAATTCCATTGCCGATAAAATAGTTGTTCATAGCAAAGATACTGAATGGCAGATGCCAGATGACAACTGGGGAGTGAAAAATGTTGTTGATTTTACTTCTGGTAGCAGCATTATTCCATTTACGGTTACAGGTGTAGTGAAAACTATAGAAATGGAACATCCTAATAATGCAAGCACGATAAGCAGCACTGTTATATATTTGGATAAACCCATAAAGCGAATCAGCAATAATTTCGAATATCAAGAGGTAAAATATGTTGGGTTATATATTAGTGAAGATATGAAGCAGTACCGCAGATTAAATCTTCCTCAAGATGGAACCCGTGTGACAGTGACCGGGGAAGTTTGGGAGGGGTTAACTGCATATCAACAGGAGGTAATGATAACTGCCATGCTTATAAAAGAATATTGACAAGGAATAATCGATCTGTTTAAATAAATTCCTGGCAAAAAATCCCCCATCCCCGCCAAGCAGACCATCCCTTTCAAAAAATAAATTAACTTCCCGGCGGGGAATTCGCGGGGCGGCGTCCGGTTTGCGCGCCGCTCCTTTTGATACCGAAAACTGCACATTTCTTATAGCTGCCGTCGGACTCTCGTCCGGCGGTTCGCTTTTTGTCTGCATTTATGACCTAACTCGCCGCCGCATTTCTGCAATTTTTGAGCACCTTGCCCTTTTTTCAAAATCTATGGATTTAACTTCCGCTTTGTGCTAAAATGCCTTTTGTGTGCAATTCTCTGTTGGGGGAACGAAAATGAAAAGAATAGGATATAAACATACGGTTGCGGCGAGCTTTACGGCGTTCGTCGTTCAGGCGGTCGTCAACAATTTCGCGCCGCTGCTGTTTTTGACCTTTCAGGCGCAGTACGGCATCGAGCTCTCGAAAATAACCGTTTTGATCACCGCGAACTTCTTTATTCAGATATTTGTTGATTTAACTGCGGTGCTGTTCGTTGACCGCATCGGCTACCGCGCTTCAACGGTGCTCGCCCATGCGATGTGCGCGACGGGTCTTATTTTCATGACGATTCTGCCGGAGATACTGCCCTCGGCCTTTGCGGGGCTTCTCGTCTCCGTGTTCTGCTACGCAGTCGGAGCGGGTCTTTTGGATATCACGATAAACCCGATAGTCAACTCCTGCCCGTCAACAAATTCCAATCAGCTGCTCTGCCTGCTCCATTCGTTCTATTGCTGGGGCAGCGTCGCGGCGGTCGGCATATCCACCCTGTTCTTCGCCCTGTTCTCGACGGCGAACTGGAAGATAATGTCGCTGATATGGGCAATTCTCCCGATAGTCAACGCTGTTATGTTCACCCGTGTGCCTATAGCGCCCGTCGTCGGCGAGGACGAGGAGAAGCTCTCGATAAAGGATATGCTCAAAACAAAGGCGTTTTGGATATTCATGGTGCTCATACTCTGCGCAGGCTCGAGCGAGCAGGCGGTCAGCCAGTGGGCTTCGACTTTCGCTGAAAAGGCGCTCGGGCTCACAAAGACCGTCGGCGATCTGGCGGGCCCCATGCTCTTCTCTATTCTTATGGGCGTGTCGCGCTTTATGTACGGCAAGTTCGGCAGCAGAATAAATCTCGATTCAATGATGCTCCTGAGCGGTTGCGTCTGCACGGCTTCTTATTTTCTCATTTCGCTGACTTCTTCGCCAATTCTCGGGCTTGTCGGCGTCGCCGTGTGCGGACTGTCTGCGGGTATACTTTGGCCGGGCACGATAGGCAAGATGTCCTCCGCACTCCACGGCGGCGGAACGGCGATGTACGCAATACTCTGCCTCGGCGGCGATATCGGCTGCTCGGCGGGTCCGACCTTTGCCGGAATGATGGCGAGCTTCTTCGGCGATGACCTCAAAAAGGGCATACTCTGCGCCGTCATATTCCCGCTGACCCTGTCCGTGATAATGTTAGTGCGTGAGTTCATTATCCCGCGCCGCAGAAAGAAGGCGGCTTCATGAAGAAAAACTATAAATCGACCGCCAACGCCTGCTTCGCGGGCTATGTCGTCCAGGCGATAGTCAACAACTTTGTGCCGCTGCTGTTTCTGACTTTTAACAAGAGCTACGGCATCGAGCTTTCAAAGATAACCGCGCTGATAACCGTCAATTTTATTCTCCAGCTCATAATCGACCTGCTCTCCGCGTTCTTTATCGATAAGATAGGCTACCGCGCGGCGGCTGTTGCGGCTCATGTGTTCGCGGCGGCGGGACTTGTTTCTCTGACCGTCCTGCCGGATATCCTGCCGTCTCCGTTTGTCGGCCTGCTCATTTCCGTTGTGCTATACGCTGTCGGCGGCGGACTGCTCGAAGTCATAGTCAGCCCGATAGTCGAGGCGTGCCCGACGGATAATAAAGAGAAGATGATGAGCCTGCTCCACTCGTTCTATTGCTGGGGCAGTGTCGCTGTTGTCGGCATTTCAACGCTCTATTTCTCGATATTCACAACGGCTAACTGGAAGTATCTCGCCCTTATCTGGGCGGTTGTCCCGGCTGTAAATGCCCTGAATTTCGTCCGCGTCCCGATAGCTCCGCTTATCGAAGAAGGGGAGACGGGTCTCTCGTTCAAACAGCTGCTCGGCAACAGGATGTTCTGGATATTCATGCTTCTGATACTCTGCTCCGGCGCGAGCGAGCAGGCGGTCAGCCAGTGGGCTTCGACCTTTGCGGAAAAGGGTCTCGGTGTCTCAAAGACCGTCGGCGACCTCGCGGGTCCCATGCTATTCTCCGTGCTCATGGGCGTGTCGCGCGTGATATACGGCAAATTCGGCGACAAAATCGACCTCGACGGCATGATGATTTTCAGCGGGATACTTTGCATGGCGTCTTATTTGCTCATTGCGCTCAGCTCCTCCGCTGTGCTCGGGCTTGTCGGAGTCGCGATGTGCGGCTTCTCGGTCGGCATCATGTGGCCGGGAACGTTCAGCAAGGCGTCCGCGGGGATAAAGGGCGGCGGAACGGCGATGTTCGCTCTTCTGGCGCTCGGCGGCGATCTCGGCTGTTCTTCCGGACCCACTTTTGCCGGAATGATGGCGAGCGCATTCGGCGACGATCTCAAAAAAGGCATACTCTGCGCCATATTTTTCCCGGCGCTTTTAACCGTGCTGACAATTTTTACAAAACGCAGAAAGGCGAAAATTTGATATCAAAAAGCGGCAGAATACGGATGATAAACCCGTGTTCCGCCGCTTTAATTTGTTTTTGCGGTTTACATTTGCAGGAATAGCTGATAAGATATATATGTGAGATTTTGGCTTTCTTTGAGTCTCATTAACAGGAAATCACAGGAAAATGAAAATGGACAGGAAAACTGAAATAAGGGGACTGAAATATGAGCGTAGCTAATATTCTGTCGATGGCGGGCGGACTCGGTCTGTTCCTATTCGGCATCAGGACGATGGGCGACGGACTCGAAAACGCAGCCGGCGCCAAGCTCAAACGAATGCTCGAAGTGCTTACCGGAAACCGCTTCCTCGCAGTGCTCGTCGGCTTTGTCGTCACGGCGATAATCCAGTCGTCAACCGCAACGACCGTCATGGTCGTCGGCTTCGTCAATGCTGGCATGATGTCGCTCGCGCAGGCGGTCGGCGTCATAATGGGCGCGAATATCGGTACTACCGTCACATCACTGCTCATCGCGCTGAACTTTTCGAGCGTAGCGGCGGCGTCGGTGCTTGTCGGCGTTATACTCATGCTCGCGTCGAAAAAGACCGTTGTCAAGAACCTCGGCGCAATATTCACAGGCTTCGGTCTGCTCTTCCTCGGCATCGATATGATGTCCGATTCCATGGCTCCGCTCAGAGAGAGCGCAGGCTTCATGAACTTTATCGTCACCGTCTCGGAGTCGCCTCTGCGCCCGCTGTTTGGTATTATCCTCGGCATAGTCATGACCGCCGTACTCCAGAGCTCCTCGGCTTCCGTCGGCGTGCTCCAGACTCTCGCCATGCAGGGACTCGTGCCGCTCAAGTTTTCCGTTTTTGTCCTCTTCGGTCAGAATATCGGAACCTGCCTCACGGCACTCTTCTCGACTGTCGGTGCGAAGAAAAACTCGAAGCGCGCCGCAGTTATCCACCTGCTCTTCAATCTCATCGGCACGGGCATATTTATTCTTATCGCCCTGCTCACTCCCTATGTCGAGTGGATAGAGAAACTGTCGCCCGACCCGATGGCGCAGATAGCCATATCGCATATCGTATTCAATATCGTCTCGACCGTTGTTATGTTCCCGTTCGCGAAAGTTCTCGTCAAGCTCTCCTGCCTGCTCGTTCCCGGCAAGGACGACAGCGAGAGCGAGATGCACTGCAAGTTCATCGACGACCGCCTGCTCAATACGCCTCCCTTCGCTGTCATGCAGGTCAGCAAGGAGGTCGCCCGCATGGCGAAGCTCGCGCGCGATAACTTTGAGACAAGCGCCCACGCACTCATAAACCGCAGCGACAAAGATCTCGACAAGGTCATGGAAAACGAAGAGATCATAAACTACCTCAACCATCATATAACCTCGTATCTCGTCAAGCTCAACGCTCTTGATATAACCGACAGCGACTCGGATTATATCGCCCGCGTTTTCCACGCGATAAACGATATCGAGCGCGTCGGCGACCATGCGATTAACCTCGCCGAAGCGGCTCAGCACAATATCGGCGAGGGGCTCAAGTTCTCCGACCCCGCGAGGGAGGAGCTCAACCAGCTCTGCGGCAGTGTTGTTACATTGCTTGAGCGTTCGATGGCGGCGTTTGATAACCAGTCGCTCAGCGACAACGAGGCAAAGGAGCTCTCCGACCTTGAGGAGCATATCGACGACCTGACCCTCGAATGCCAGGATTCGCATATCTTCCGCCTCAACCGCAAGGAGTGCAACACCGAAGCGGGTATGCTCTATCTCAACACCATAACCGACTTCGAGCGTGTCGGCGATCACGCCATAAACATCGCTTTTCTTGCAAGATCAAAATAATTTTCAAAATACCCTTGCTTTTTGCAGGGGTATGATGTAGAATAAGAACAGAACATTTGTACGAACAAAATTTCAGCTCCCCGAAAGGACGGAACGAACATGGCAGATAAACAGAAAGCGCTTGAAACTGCGATATCGCAGATAGAGAAAAATTTCGGCAAAGGCTCGATAATGAGACTCGGCCAGAATACGGCAATGAATGTCGAGGCTATCTCGACCGGCTCTGTTACACTCGACGCCGCCACCGGCATCGGCGGACTTCCGCGCGGCAGAATAATCGAGATATACGGCCCCGAGTCGTCCGGTAAAACCACTCTCGCGCTCCATGTTGTCGCCGAGGCTCAGAGAATGGGCGGCGAGGCTGCGTTCATTGATGCCGAGCACGCGCTCGATCCCGTGTATGCCGCGAATCTCGGCGTTGATGTCGACTCTCTTCTCGTATCTCAGCCGGACAACGGCGAGCAGGCGCTCGAGATAACCGAAGCTCTGACCCGTTCGGGCGCTATCGATGTTATAGTCGTCGACTCCGTTGCGGCTCTTGTTCCGCGCTCGGAAATTGAGGGCGATATGGGCGACTCCCATGTCGGTCTCCACGCGCGCCTTATGTCGCAGGCTCTCAGAAAGCTCGCGGGCGCGATTTCAAAGTCGAATACTATTATAATTTTCATAAACCAGCTGCGTGAAAAGGTCGGCGTTGTCTATGGCAACCCCGAGGTCACAACCGGCGGTCGTGCGCTGAAGTTCTATGCTTCTATCCGTATCGATGTCCGCAAGATAGAGCAGCTCAAAGGCCCCGGCAACGAGTTCATCGGCTCGCGCACAAGGGCTAAGATAGTTAAGAACAAAGTCGCTCCGCCCTTTAAAGAGGCTGAGTTCGATATCATGTACGGCAAGGGCATATCCAAGGTCGGCGAAATACTCGACCTCGCCGTTAAGTATGATATTATCCATAAGAGCGGCGCGTGGTTCTCTTATAACGAGAACCGCCTCGGCCAGGGCAGAGACAACGTCAAGAATTATATCAGCGAGCATCCCGACTTCATGGCGGAGCTCGAAGCCCAGGTTCGCGAGCGCCTTATGGCGGAGAACAACGCCGCAAGAGCCGCCGCAAAGCCTGCGGAGAAGCCCGCGCCTGCCGCCGAGCCTGCACCCGCCGCGATGCCCAAGAAGCCCACGAGCCGTTCCGGTGCAAAGGCGAAGCTTGACATCGTTGTTGATGACGACGATTGATGAAGATAACGGCACAGCAGGGCAGGGGACAAAAAATACATATACTTGTCGATGGGGAGTACCGTCTGACCGTTACCCGGGATTTCTGGGCGAGTCAGAATATACGCTCCGGCGATGAAATTGACGATGCGGAGTTTGCCGCCTTTTGCGAGGCGGCAGGCTCCTGCCGTGCATTTAACGCGGCTGTCGATATTCTCTCGCGGCGCGACCATTCGTCAAAGGAGCTTCAGCGAAAGGTTGCCCGCCGCTCCGGCGCGGAGTTTGCGCGCGAAGCGGTCGAACGCCTTGAAGAGATGGGCTATGTCAACGACGAGCGCTATGCCCATACCCTCGCGCAGGAGCTGTATGAGCGGCGCGGCATGGGTAAAAAACGCATTGAACAGGAACTCAGACAGCGCGGAATATCGCGCGAGACGGCGAGCGAATGCGCCGAAGAGCTCGACGGCGACGATGTTGAGCGGATAAAAAATCTGCTTGAGACCAAATTTGCCGGCAAATTTTCCGATGAAAAGGGCAGGCGGCGCACCTTCAACGCCCTGAACCGTCTCGGCTATGGCTATTCCGATATCCGTTCGGCAATGCGCTCTGTGGACGAGGAATATGAAGATACGGACGATCAATTTTCCTGTTAGAAGATAAGAAAAGGAAAAAATAGTGTATAATTTCTGTTATCAAGCGAAAGGAAGAACTGTTTGATGAAGAAAAGAAGAGTTTTATTCGTGTCGCTCGGCTGCCCGAAGAATCAGGTCGACGGTGAGCTGATGCTCGCAAAGCTTCAGAACGCCGGATTTGAAAATGCGGACAATTTCGAGCGCCTCGACGCAGTTATAGTCAACACCTGCGCGTTTATCGACTCCGCCAAGCAGGAGGCTATCGACACAATTCTGGAGATGGTCGGCCTCAAAAAAGACGGACTTGTCCGCGCGGTCATTGTCACCGGATGCCTCGCTGAGCGCTATCGCGACGAGATACTTCAGGAGATTCCCGAGGTTGATGCGGTCGTCGGCATCGGCGCAAACGGCGATATCGACAAGATAGTTGACGAGGTTCTCGACGGCAAGCAGACCAATGTTTTCCCCGACAAAAAAGAGCTTCCCATGTGCGGCGAGCGCGTGCTCACCACTCCCGATTACTGGGCGTATCTCAAGATAGCCGAGGGCTGCTCGAACTGCTGCACCTATTGCGCCATCCCGTCCATCCGCGGACCCTTCCGCAGCCGCGACGAGGAGAGCATAGTCGAAGAGGCAAAGACCCTTGCGAATGGGGGTGTCAAAGAACTCGTGCTTATCGCGCAGGATGTCTCGTCCTACGGCATTGATATCTACGGCGAATACAGGCTCGCTCATCTTCTTGATTTGCTCTGTGAGATCGACGGCATCGAGTGGATACGCCTGCTCTATTGCTATCCCGATAAGATAACCGACGAGCTTATCGACACCATGGCTTCCCAGCCCAAGGTGCTCCATTATATAGACCTGCCGCTCCAGCACGCGGATGATAAAATCCTCAAGGCTATGAACCGCCACAGCACCGCAGAAGAGACCCGCGAGGTTATAAGAAAACTGCGCGAACGCATGCCGGATATCGCTATCCGCACGACGTTTATAGTCGGTTTCCCCGGCGAGGGCGACGACGAGTTTGAGACTCTCGCCGAGTTCATCAACGAGGAGGAGTTCGAGCGCCTCGGATGCTTTGAATATTCCCCGCAGGAGGGTACTCCCGCCGCGAAGATGGAGAATCAGGTCGACGACGATGTCAAATCCCGCCGCGCCGAGGTTATCATGCAGGATCAGTATGAGATAATGACCGAAAAGAACAACAATATGATCGGCAAGACCCTGCGCGTGCTCACCGAGAGCTACGATGATTATACCGACAGCTACTCGGGTCGCTCGTATATGGACGCGCCCGATATCGACGGCAAGATAATCTTCACTTCGCCCGATTTCATAAAAGAAGGCGAGTTCGTCGATGTCGAGATACTCGGCGTCAACGAATATGACCTGCTCGGAAGAACAGTAAAATAAACCCGGAAAGGGGAATTGAAATGCAAAAGCTGAATCTGCCCAATAAACTGACGCTCATAAGAATGTTCCTCGCGCCTATTTATCTCGCGCTGATGCTTATTGAGTTCCCTTATCATTACATAGTCGCGCTCGCTGTTTTCTCGGTCGCGTCGCTGACCGATATGCTCGACGGCAAGATTGCGCGAAAGAATAATCTTATTACCGTTTTCGGCAAGCTTCTCGATCCGCTCGCCGATAAAATGCTCACCACTGCCGCTCTGCTCGCATTCATGCGCGAGGGCTGGTGCAGCATCTGGATCGTCATGATAGTCCTCACCCGCGAGTTCGCCGTCGCAGGCGTCCGCCTTATCGCCACGGCACAGGGCATTGTTATCCCCGCAAACTATTGGGGCAAGGCGAAAACCGTCAGCCAGATGGTGTTCACGATAATCATCATGCTCCTTGCCGAGCTTGACGCGACGTTTGATATTTTTGCAAATGCCGGCTGGTTCACTCTTGCGAGAGTGTCGAATATCATGCTCTGGATAACCGCCGTTCTGACGGTCGTTTCGGGCATCACATATTTTGTGGACAGCAAAAAACTTATTGACTTTTCCAAGTGATTTCAATATAATGATTAGTAGATATGCGAGTCATATCGGCTGACAAAAACCAAAAAAATAACATGCGTTTACCGGGAGAAGTAGCCGGATATCCGCGGCATCAGAGAGGGAGCCCGAAGCTGAGAAAGCTCCTTGCCGTATGAAGGTGAAATGCACCCGTCAGCACGCAGGGGGAACAACAGTATCCCTGCGCGGAAGGCACCGTTATCGGCCGGGCGCGTATTTGCGCGCAGAGATATAAACAGGAGTGGAACCGCGCTCAGGCGCCTCCGTTGTCCGCAAGGATAACGGAGGCTTTTTGTATGTTATTTGTATATTGAGCGGCTGTAGGGGCGGATATCATCCGCCCGCGAAAATGCACAGGCTTATTAACAGCGCATACGCACTCCAAACAACTAACGCCGCATCGCGGCAGCAATTTTATCCGAGCTCAAGGAGTTGATATTTATGTTTGACAGGCTCAGGGAGGATATAAGCACCTTCAAACGGCGCGACCCCGCCGCGAGAAGCGCGCTCGAAATCTTCTTCCTCTATCCGGGTCTTAAAGCTATAAGAATGCACCGCAGAGCCAATTGGTGCTATCGCCGCAGGATGTTCTTCCTCGCACGCTGGATATCGCAGCGTGCGGCGCGTAAAACCGGGATAGAGATACACCCGGCGGCGACCATTGGCAGGCGCTTTTTCATCGACCACGGCACCGGCGTCGTTATCGGCGAGACCACCGTTATCGGCGACGATGTTATGATATATCAGGGCGTGACCCTCGGCGGCACCGGCAAGGACACGGGCAAACGCCATCCGACTATCGGCAACAATGTCATGATCGGCGCGGGCGCAAAGGTGCTCGGCCCGTTCAAAGTCGGCGATAACTCGAATATCGCCGCGGGCGCGGTGGTTCTCGATGAGATTCCGCCAGACTGTACCGCCGTCGGCGTTCCGGCTCATATCGTTCGCCGCAACGGAGTCAGGGTCGACGATCTCGACCAGGTGCATATACCCGACCCGGTCGCGCAGGAGCTTTGCAGGCTCGAACATCAGGTCTCCCAGTTGAGAAAACAGCTTGAGGAGCAGGAAAACACACAGGAAATTGACTGAAAGGAAGATATAAATGAAAGTCTATAACACTCTCACAAGAAAAAAGG
>ERZ773178.3595-NODE-3595-length-12805-cov-3.416000_pt1 | contig 12805 bp, 3 predicted proteins | sample MGYA00580533_ERZ773178 | MGnify/ENA primary metagenome ERZ773178 (study PRJEB29015, sample SAMEA2737859) | human gut metagenome | biome: human gut; feature: human-associated habitat; material: faeces | place: China | collected 2012 ...
TCTCTTACCTGAACGCTTTTTTTCATGATAATCACAAACCTGTTTAATGTATTTTATAACACACTCTGATGTATCATCTATGGTTCTTATTTCCCTAACATTTTGGAAAACTTCTTCCTCACTTACTAATTGATATATGTTTGTTCCATATTTGTTTAATGTAGAGCTTGCCCTTAGGATTATTGTCATTGCCATTAATTTAAGATATTCCTCATCAGGTATTTTTTCTGCTTTAATTATTTCTGTGTAATCAGAAACATATTTTAGTACTTCTTCTCTTCTACAATTAATTATTGCATCTGAAAATTCATCCCAGTCTATTTCCTTTTTTGAACTGTTTTTCTTCATTATTTCCTGATACTCAGAAAAGGTAACAACCTTATTTCTGCCTAATAATACAGAAACACCTATAGCTTTGTTTGCCTGACCATATGCTGCCGGTATTCCATTAAATTCACTGTTTTTTTCACTAACACCAATAGTTGCCGTTATTCCCATATTGTTTAATTTATTATGCAAATCATTAGCGTAATCAATGCATTTACTTACGTCTGTTTTTGTGAAAAACATTACAATATTATGCATAAAATGTATAAAAGAAAGGCCATTCTCATTATTTTGCTTTTGTATAAATTCATACACTTTTTTATAATTTTGATTTTCTTGGGCATCTTTGATTTTTACATTTATGCAAACACATCCATCAACTAAATCACTGCAATTATATGTTTCCAATTTTTTTGTAGCTTCCTCTTCTCCTATACGATTTTCTACTAATCTAAGAAGAAAGCTCTCCCTTAATATATCGTAATTTTTTTCCGCACTTTCTTTAAGCTTTGCCACTTTTGATTCCTCTTCATTGACTTTTGCTATTTCAGTTTTAATTTTAGTCATAACTTCACTTATTTCTTTTATGTTGACAGGCTTTAAAAGAAATTCGTCAACTCCAAGCTTAATTGCTTTTCTTGCATATTCAAATTCACGAAATCCGGTTACAATTACTACCCTGCATTTAGGATTTTTTTGTAGCAATTTTTCCGTAAACTGCAATCCGTCCATTCCAGGCATATTAATATCCGTAATTACAATATCAACATTGTGGTAGTTTATATATTCCAAGGCATCCTCTCCTGATGCAGCCTCTCCTACAATATTAAAACCGTTCTCTTCCCAATTATATCCTTTACGGATTAAAACTCTTTCTAACTTTTCATCGTCAACCAATAATACATTTAACATATGTTATTTCTCCATTTTAATCTTTTTGATTGTGACAATTATCTCCGTTCCTACACCAACTTCACTTTGTATAATTACAGGATTTTCTATTCCGTATGTAAGACGAATTCTCTGTATTAAACTATATAAACCAAATCCTGACTTTCCGGTAACTGTTCTTCCTGCAAGTATATCTTCTATTTTTTCATCACTCATTCCCACTCCATCATCTGATACTATGAAAATTATTTCATCTTCCTGCTCAAATACCTTAATTTCAATATTACCTCCTTCACCATTTAAGCCATGATGTACAGCATTTTCTACCAGCGGTTGTAACAGTAATTTAAGCACTTTTTCATGTTTTACAGCATCTTCTATATCATAGCTAATTGCAATCTGGTTTTCATATCTGGTGTTTAAAATTGTAATGTAGCTTTCAATACAACCGATTTCATCTTCCACGCTTATATAATCCAGTCCACTGTTTAAACTATTTTTGTAAAAGTTACCCAATGCCTGTATCATCTGAAAGCATTTTTCATTCTCTTCCATTAAAGCCAATGCCGAAATTGCATCTAAAGTATTATACAAAAAATGAGGATTTATCTGAGCGTAAATTATGTCTAACTTTCCTTTTGCAATTATTCTTTCCTCATCCTTTACTCTCTTCATTAATGCCTTAACTGATAAAATCATATGATTGAAAACTTTTCTTAAATTTGTTATTTCGTTATCATAGTCATCCACAGGCATTGTAATAAATTCCCCATTTTCTACTATCTGCATATGATTTTCTATTTTTCTTAAAGGTTTAAAAATAAGATACGTAAGTAGCGTGGAACACAAAAATACAAAAATAATATTAATTCCCATAATTATTGCAATAATCGTTGAATAATACGGTGCCAAAGATGTAATATCGTCCATTGAAAAAACTCCTACAAGTTTCCAATCCTGTATTCCCATATCCTGACAGGCTACAATACACTCTTCTCCATTATTTTTTACTTCTTTGTATCCTTCATTAATATTTTCTGCTACTTTCGTATACTTTTTGAAATCTCTTTTTTCCTCCTGAGGTTTTATTACATAATTTCCTTTTGAATCAATAATATAAAACTGATTCTTTGAATCTTCACTTACCTGATTAAAATATCCCTGAAGAACAGTATTATCAAAAGTAATAAGTAGTGTTGCTAAAGGCTTATAATCTTTTTTGTCTAAAATCTGCCTTACATAACACAAATAGTTATTATTTTCATAGTATTCTATTGTGCCATCACTTCCCTTATAAAAAAATCCATTGCCACCGGCACTTTGCATTTTCTTATACCAGTCAGCTCCCTGGATGTACTTATTAACTTTTCTTGGTGTTCTTTTATATGAACTGTAACAATTATTATATTGATCAAATATATATACTCCCGAAACATAATCTCCTGATAAAATCATGTTAAAAAGACTTTTAGTTATGTTCTTCTGATAATTTAAATCAATATTAGCTGAATTAATTTGTCTTAGAGAATCCTGTACAATATCATCAAAATATAGATACGTAGAAAGCTGCGTAACATTTTCAAACACTAATGCTAAGTTTCCATGAAGTGCGCTAACTGTCTGAACACCTGCTTTTCCGATTTCTTCCTTAGTATACTTATTATTAACAGCCCATATCATTGAAAACGTCATAACAAATGATAGTAGCAAAATTAATATATATGTAAATATAATCTGTGTTCTTATTTTGGATTTTTTCCAATATTTTATAATTTTTTTCAACTTTTTTCTGCTCCATAATTTTTTTGTAAATCCGTATCCTTCTATACTCAACTATAGCCTATCTTTTCAGGTTGTACAACTTAAAACCAGACATTGAAATTTTTTCTTTTTTTTTTAGATAATTTTTTCTTTTCCGTACTTATCTTGTTAATTATATATTACTAATTTATTTGAAACGTCTCAATTGATTTTTTTGACTTAAAAAGGTTAAAATTTTTACTAAGAAATCTGATTGGTAAAAATATCTACCTTTTTGTTTAAAAATACTCAACATATCCTTATAAATAACAGAAAGGGAGAGCCTGGCATGCCAGACTCTCCCCTGAGAAGTGTATATATTGTATTTTTACTTAATTGTAACTTTTACTTTCTTGTAAACACCATTTTGTGCATATGCATAAATTGTGCACTTACCTCTCTTTAGGGCTGTTATTTTACCACGCTTTGACACTGTAGCTATTTCAGGATTACTTGATTCGAAACTTACCTTTCTATGTTTTTTAATCTTAACATTTTTGCTGTCTGCAATCTGTTTTACTTTAATCTTGAATTTTTTCCCAAGTAAAAGTTTTACTTTAGTCTTATTTAATTTTAAAGATTTACAATTTCCTACTTTTCCACCTTTAGTTGCTACATGAATCAATTTTGATGTAGCCAAGACCTCACCTTTATCATTCTGTGCAACTACAAGATATTTGTAATATTTACCTTTCTTTAATTTATTAGCTGTAAATGTCTTCTTGCTTACTTCTTTAATCTTCTTATACGATGTTCCACATTTAGCTCCATATATAACATACTTTGTTGCTCCGGACATCTTCTTCCAAACAAGCTTAACTGACTTCTTAGTTGTTTTCTTTACTCTAACACTAAGTTTTGCAAATGTAGAATTTGCAAAATCCTTATCATCCTTCTTTTCCAGAATTTCTTTTTCCATCTGTTCAGCTGTTTTGTAAGTGCTTGATGTTTCCACAGATATTACTGCACCATTATTTGTAGTTGTTTCCTGTTCTGTATCTTTTGTTGTTGGTGCTACCGTTGTTGTTGGTGCTGCCGTTGTTGTTGGTGCTGCCGTTGTTGTTGGCGCTGCCGTTGTTGTTGGCGCTACTGTTGTTGTTGGCGCTACCGTTGTTGTTGGCGCTGTTGTTGTTGGCGCTACTGTTGTTGGCGCTACTGTTGTTGTTGGCGCTGCTGTTGTTGTTGGGTGATTTCCATCATCAACATAGTTATACATAATAGATGTTATTCTTGAGCGTTTGTTTCCTTTTACAGTTGCAACACCTATTTCATATTCTCCTGATCCTTTTGTAAATGCTGTGTAATCTAAATTAACATTTCCATCAACTACATTTTTAACGCAAACTCCATTAACGTAAACATTATATGAATCTGCTCCATCTGCTCTTGCCCACGCAAAATAGTATGGTAACTGTGCATTTCCTGCCCATACAAGCCCTTCCGGTGCCTTAATACTTTCATCAACACTTGGATCTACTTCCGGAGATTCTGTTGTTGAGGCTATCGTCGTTGTTGGGGCTACCGTTGTTGGCGCTGGTTTTGTCTCAACTGACACTTTTTCAACATCAGATATTTTTGAAATAACCCAATCCGTTAATTCTTTGTCATTAATATTGAATCTAAATACTACATACTGCTCGCCTGTCACTTCCTGATCAACAATTTTTTTAAATCCAATATCTGTCTTATTCATTGGATATCCTGGACAATTTCCACCATTTGTTTCTACTGCCTGCTTATAAAAAGCTTCTGCCTCTGTTTTTCCATTAAGTATTTCATAATATACAATTGCACTGTTGACATCGTCTTTTGCAATGAAATTTAACTTTCCATTTTCATCAACATATGCTCCTCTTTGTATTCTTGATTCAGGGCTTTTTTTAATATCATAATATAGGCGAAGAACTAATTTTCCTTCTGCTATTACTATTCCCTTAGTCACTGAGTTTTCGCTAAGAATATAACCATCATACTCCTTTTCCTCTGCAGAAACCTCTGTACCGATTATAGCTTCTATTCTCTCAGTATCTTCAGTTACAAGGTCATATCCGCTTTCGTCTTCTTTCTGTTTATAATACTCTACCGTATACTGGGATATAGTTGACTCATCAAGGAACTTTGCATACAGTACTAAATTTTCTGCTGTAGAATCTGTTATTTCCGTTATCTGATTCTGATACTTATCATCTGTATACCAACCAAGGAACTTATAACCTTCTCTCGTTGGATTATTAAGTTTTATTGAACTTCCGAATCTATAACCGTTAGGGTTTGCATCATTGTTTGTTCCATCGTTTAATTCATACTGAATTGTATAGCTATTACGTTTATAATATACCTTAACCGTAGCTGTATTGTCTTCTTTTACAACCGTTGTAAGTATATTATTGCTATTTCCATTATCATATGTAAATCCCGTAATGTTCTCTGGTTCATACGTATAACTTGTAGTTCCCTCTTTTACGCTAACCTGTTTTTCCTGCTTTTCGTATCCGGTTCCCTCATAATTTTCAAGATATATTTCCACGTTAACTTTTGAAGTATTTCCTAGCAATTCACTTTCATCAACATTTGGATTTGAACCGTTTCCTGTTTTTGGTCCAACATAGCTTGAATTAGCTGGTACATCAACATATGTATTATCTGTAAAATATACTCTCTTTACTTCATCAGTATGATTTTCCGCAACATATGTTTTGTTTCCATCCTTGCTCAATACTAGTGAAAGTGGCTCACTGCCTGTAATGGAAAAATCCTGATTTCCATACTTCTGTAATGATGTTATATATGAAAGAGTATGTGCCCTTGATTCACCATTTTCAACTTTTCCGCTATCACTCATATCCCATCTTGCAAGGGCACCATCCGGATCATAATAAGCATAATACTCTGCTACTACATCCTGATTAGTCTTTGGATCTGTAAGCATGTCAACTTTATTGAAATTATTGCAAATCTGTTCTTTATTAGAAACAAAATGTTTCCACTGATTACTGTTTTCATCTATACTGTCTACAACGTTTTTGACTTTATCCTTATATTTTCCCATATAAAGTGTTGCCCCGGAAATTGGTAACATTGTAATTGTAGTTACTTCAATAGAGTTTTCTGTCCACCATGCTGTATGATCATAGCGACCACCAAATAATCTTGTAACTGTCTGAATATTATAATTACCTGCATCTTTATATTTTTCTGTGAAAATTTCATTATGTACATCATAATAATAGTCTTCAATTGCAGCTATTTCAGTTGTATACATATAAATACCCGCATCTCTAATTGTAGTATTTCCAACTGCTTCTCCCCATAAGATTAATGATGCCCATGCATTAATTGACTCAGATGATGATTCCTGGTTATTTCCACCTGAAAGACCACCCTTCTTGTCAACTAACTCTCCATTCTCATCAAATTCATAATTAGCCACACCTGATGCCCATGAATGACCTTCATAAATATCAAAGTTTCTAAGGAATGGATACTTAGTAGGACTGTTGGCATTATAACCTTTTCCGTCACGATTAACATTAGCAATATCACCAATCATCTCATAAACCATTCCGCCCCATTCTTTAGCCCACTGTGGATCTTTCATTGCAACTGCTGCAGCTGCCTTAATCCAATATCCATAATGGAAATGATGGTCGTTAACCTGCTTGTCTGAATCATATGATGATGGATAGCCTATTAATGTTCCATAATTTTCATCATAATAGAAATAGCTATCCTTGTAATCACCACTTATATATGCCTGATATGGATCAAACCAGAATTCAAGATAGTTTTCTACTCCTTCTACCATTTCATTTGTTATATTCTTCATATCCGCATCATCACCATCCAGCTGACCTGAAAGCCATATTGCATCTGATAATGTATTAAGATTCTTTCCTATCCAATATGTGTCAAATCCACCATACTGACCTTCCAAATTGCAAATCCACTTAGGATCTTCTTTGTTTTTTCTATAATCATAAAGATATCCTAACTGCTGCTTAATATTTCCAATTGTATTTTCGTCAGTTGTAACCGGCAATGAAGATAAAATTCCGTTGTATTGCATTTCAGTTACATAACTTGTTCCAACAATCGTTTTCATTGTTCCACGAATTGTGTTGTATGTATAGTTAGTATATTTAGAATTAGAATAACGCCACTGATGAGGATATAGTGCCATAATAGTATCTCCACCTGTGCTTCCATTCTCCATATTCTTTGTTGTTACATTATATTTAGTAACGACCTTAGAAGAATTCTTTAAATATTCCCACTGTACCTTTGTATCTGTAATAAAGTTAAATGCATATTTTTCATATAAAGAAAATGCTTCATTGCTTCCATCAGGAAGTATTGCTACAGACATATAGTTTTTTCCTGAAGGCATCTTTGCTGTAAGTTTTCCACCTGCATTAATCCATGTTGTACCTGATGGTGCTGCTAACATGTAATAATGTATTTTTCCATCTTTTTTATTTTTTAAACTTACACCGATTATATTTGAAGATGTTGTATTTTTTACTATTGTAAAGTCTGTTGCACCTGCACCAAGTGAAATTGTTGGTGTAACATTATCAAATGTATAATAGGCATATGGAGTTCCCTTTGCAATAATTGAACGCATTGAACTATTGCCTGCATTATCTGCCATTACAATTTCATAACTCCAATCTGTTGTTTTATCCACCTTAGCATCTTTAGCTGAAAAATTTTCACCACCAACAACCATTTCTACTGTATCATCATTTAATAAACTTTCTACTGTTGGTTCACCGTCAACATAAGAAGTACTATCTACTACAGCCGGTGATGCCATCTGCATACCATTACTTGCAGCTCTATATGCAAGAGGATGTGCATACAATGACTCTGAATACTGGTCAAATACAACTGAACTTGCCCAGTCATTTGTTGGAACAGTTCCAACTGTCTCTTTATAATTGTCAGTTAAATAAACCTTTGATGGAGGTAATGATTCTTTTCTATCTGTCCAGTTTACTCCCCAGTCGTCAGTTCTAACTCCAAAGACTTCTTTCTTATATCCGCCTTTGTCAATCATTACCGAATTGTTCTCATCAAAAAAATCTCCTGTTGCCGCTTTTATGTTTATTGCAGTAAATGGTATGCTTGTTGCTAGCATTGTAATCGAACAACATAATGCTATTGATTTTTTTAGTGCTCCTTTTTTCATTTTAATCTCCTTTTTGTAATCTAAAAACGAAATTTTCGTTTCTTCTTACATAAGAATATACTTATTTTTGTTCTCTCGCAATCTATTTTTTTGACAAAAAAGGTTAAAAATTTTACTTTTTACACTATTTTATGTTAAATAACTGGAAGTCATATAATCTAAGTGTTCCAACTCCATCATCAGGTGTAAAAATTTTAATCATTATATATCTTGCCTTTTGGTTTCCTATATTAAATGAAGATACTGCACTGTTATTAGACGGTTGATAGTCTACTGATATCCATTCATTTCCATCGTTGGATACAAGAACTTCCCATTCAGTAGTATTTCCAAAACCTTCCTTGCTTCTTGTATTGTAAAGTGTGTATGTATTAAACTCTTTTTCCTTACCTAAATCAATTTTTACCCAATGCTTTACGCCATTTAATTTGTACTCACCACTAGTTACATTAGAACTTGTTGCACACCATTTTGTATTTAAATCTCCATCTATTAATTTTTGTGCATTCTCGTTATCGTTTATATATCCGGAGCAATCATACACTTTTCCTCCAAGACAAAGATTTGTTCCTTCTGTAACTGTATTATTTAACTGAGTTGCTGTTTTATTTCCATGTAGTTTCTCACCAACCATTGGATATTCAGGATTTGGTATTCCGTCAATATTTTCAGTAAGCCAATTATCTTCATAATCAGCAAATCCTTTAAATGTCCATGTACCCTGCTGCAACTCTTCTACATATCTCTTTCTTAAAGACTCAATACAATCATAACCTGTAATCTGTTTTACTACATTATTAAATGGTGTTGTTGTATTATAAGGATCATCTGTGTAAGTACTTCCGGTGTTATTGTCTTTAATTAATTTATTTATACTATCAATAAGTCCATATTTTAATGTTCCATCTGCATTCTTTCTTGTTGGATACTTTGAGTCCATATATGCAAAGAACCATTTATTATTTCCGTACTGTTCATAACCCCAGTCCTGAAGTGATGTATCCGTAGCTTCATAAACCTGTACATATTTAGGATTTGACCAATGGAAGTATCTGAACCCTCCATAATTTGCCATATTTTCTGTCCACCACGCTACATCATCACCATAATTAAGTTTTCCACTATATTGCTGTACTGAATGAGTTATTTCATGTGAGAAGAATCCTATATCTTTCGGATGACTGTTAGCGTACTTAGTTGAAACACATACTGTAGTTCCCTGACAATATGCTACGCCATCATAATTGTTATCAGCCTTAAATGTAATAGTTGTAGGTTCTGTTCCATTACCCCATCTCTGGTATAATCTTGGATAACTGTTGTAGAACAATTTTGTAAGTTCTTCCAAATAACCATCTACTGTTACATCTTTCCAATCGCCTGTAAACAAAATATCATATTTACTTGGGCTTATATAGGCTCCTTTCAATGATATTTCTGACAACTGTACTGAACTTCCATATCCCGCTTTAACATCTAATTTGTAATATCTATATGAACCAACCTTATCCACTGTGTAATTGTATGTCTTAAAGTTAACATCTTCCATTCCACTATTATTTACAGTGTCAATTTTTTCCCAATTAGTTCCATCTGATGATCCATATAATATCCATGATTTTGGATTTCTGCCCTTATATGCTTCATTATCATTAGCTGTTGTTAAACTGTAAGTATATAATGTTGTATCCTGTTTCATTTTCCAGGCAATGCTAAACTGATTTGAAAATTCAAATAATTTTGATTCTTTACTTCCATCAAATAAATTAAATGGTGTTTCATTACCATTACCTTTTGCAGTTGTAGCACTTGCAAAAATGCTGTCATAGTAAGAAGATAAATCTTCTCCCATTTCCTTATCAACATCTGCCACATCACCATTAAGTGAAATTTCTGCCAACTGGAATCCATAATAATTTGTTCCATTTCCTTCAAACTGTATTAAATAATACTGATAACTTTCCTGAATATCTGTTTCATATGTATAAGCTTTTGAATTTTTTGCTTCAATTCCACTATCTGTTACAGTATCTATCTGTGTCCATGATGTTCCATTATTTGAGCCATACAAATGCCATGATTTTGGATTTCTATAAGAATAAGTCTCACTATCATTGGCTGTTGTTAATGTATATTTTTTCAATATAATTGGCTTTTTCATCTGCCATGATATTCTTAGTGGAAATCCATCTGATGTACATAACTTTGTATTTATATCTCCATCAAAAAGTTTTTCCATTCCTTCATTTGCACTTGTTTTAATGCTAGTTGAACTTGAAGTATCTATCTGCTTCATATAATTGTCAACATTTATGTTCTTAGGATGAACTTCTGTTTCCGGCTCTTCATAAAACTCTTTTTGTGTAGTTGTTGTAACTTCTGTTATTTTTTCTGTTGGAGCCGCTGTTGTTACCTGTTGTCCTTCCTTATTATAAGTATACTTGATTGATGTTGAATTAGATTTTTTATTGCCTTTTACTGCTGCAACTGAGATTGTATATTCTCCTGAACCTTTTTCAAATACACTTTTATCCAAATTAACTGAACTTACTTCAACATTTGTTACATATTTATTATCTACATAAACATTATATGAATCAGCTCCATCTGTAGCTGCCCAAGCAAAATAATATGGTAATTCCTTATTTCCTGCCCATACAAGTCCTTCCGGTGCTTTAATGTTTTCATCTACTTCCTGGCTTGGAGCTGTTGGCGCTATTGTTGTTTGAATTTCTGTTGTTGCTATTGTTGTTGGCCTTACTGTTGTTGTAGTTTTCACTGTTGTAGCGTCTGTTGGTTTATTTGTTACTTTTTCCGATTCTGTTGTAACAAGCTGACCATCTGGCGAAAATGTATATTTTAATGATGTTGCAACAGATACTTTATTACCTTTTACTGCTGCAACTGAGATTGTATATTCTCCTGAACCTTTTTCAAATACAGAGGCATCTAAGTTAACCGCTCCATCTACCACATTTTTAATACATTTTCCATCTACATAAACATTATATGAATCTACATCACTTGCCTTAGCCCATGCAAAATAATATGGTAATTCTTTATTCCCAGCCCATACAAGTCCTTCCGGTGCTTTGATGTTTTCATCTACTTCCATGTCCGGAATAATTGGTGCTGTTGTTGATGCTACTGTTGTTGGTGTCACTGTTGCTGGTGCTACTGTTGTTGGCACTACTGTTGTTGGTGCCATTGTTGTTGGCATTACCGTTGTTGGTGTTACTGTTGTTGGCACTACTGTTGTCGGTGCCATTGTTGTTGGCATTACCGTTGTTGATGCCACTGTTGTTGGTGCTACTGTTGTCGGTGCCATTGTTGTTGGCATCACTGTTGTTGGCATTACCGTTGTTGATGCCACTGTTGTTGGCACTACTGTTGTCGGTGCCATTGTTGTTGGCATCACTGTTGTTGGTTCTACTGTTGTCGGTACTGTTGTTACTCTTGCCTCGGTTGTAGATACTGTTGAAGATTTCTCTGTTGTTTGAACCGTAGTTTTTGATGTGGTTTCTATATTCTTTGGTGTTTCTACGTTTTTAGAAATATTTTCTTTATTATTTCCCTTAACTGTCACTTTAAGAATATATTTTTTCTTTCCATATACAGCCTTTATTTTTGCTTTACCAATTTTTTTACCTTTAATCTGTATTTTCTGTTTATATTTTCCTTTTTTCTTTATTGATATATTCTTTTTTCCTGATATAATTTTCCATACTACTTTATATTTTGCTTTTTTAGCATTATCACCCAGATACAGGTTTCTATACCATCTCATTATATATCACAGTCCCATCTATGAATTAATTATAAGCTTCAAAACCTCAACCGTAGCTGCTGCTTCGGCATCATCAGTACATTGCATAAGTGAAACATTGATGTAATTCTGAATTTCATCAGTATTATTAAAAAATACAGGAAGCTGTGATAACAAAGTTGCCATCACTGCTCTTCTGACCGGAACGCTTGCACTTTCAAAAAATGTTTTCAAATCATCAATAAGCGATTCGCACACCTCATCTGCATATAAATCCTGTGGAACTTCTTCACTTGATTTATCTTTTTCAAGCTCAACAAAATCACTTCCGGACTGCAAAAGTGAAACCTTTTTAAGTGCTTCGTATACTGTAAGAAGATTGCATTTTTCTGCCTCCTCTTTATACTCATCAATCACCATATCGACAGCATAATCGCACTGGCTTATAACACTTAAAATTCTTTCCTGTTTACCCTCAAACCGGGTAAAATCTTCAAGAATGTCCTCACTAAGTTCATCTTTTCCATTATGTGCCATAACAATCTGCTCTATAATAGAAAACGCAAGATTTGTCTCCTCTACCTCACCGACAGTATATCCGCCTGTGAGTAGTATTGTATACAAATCATTAACCATCTGTGCCAGAAGTACAAAATAATCTGCAAGATCTGTTACTTTTTCAGCACCAATCTGTAATGCATCATGAAGTTTCTTGTACTCGTCTTTGTCAAGGGATGTGTAATCTGCATTTTCAAGTAAACCAACAAGTTCATGCATTTCAGGCATAATTTCATCAAAGCCTTCCGGCTTATGTATTGTAGCTGTTGTCT
>ERZ773178.3604-NODE-3604-length-12781-cov-3.282257_pt1 | contig 12781 bp, 9 predicted proteins | sample MGYA00580533_ERZ773178 | MGnify/ENA primary metagenome ERZ773178 (study PRJEB29015, sample SAMEA2737859) | human gut metagenome | biome: human gut; feature: human-associated habitat; material: faeces | place: China | collected 2012 ...
TGTAAATATATATCCGGCTGAATACATGGGACTTGAATGTCCTATTTTACTTCTATATTCATTTGATTAATAGGTGATTATAAGAGTATGTACTTTTGTGTGCCAAGAGTATATACTTTTATGATGTAAGAGTATACACTTTTGTATATGTAAAGTATATACTTATACTTCACCTGATGGCAATAGGAAAATAGCTGTGTACTCCATTGTTCGATACTTTGTTTTGTGAGCTGACAAGGGACCGGTAATATTTTCTTTATGGTCTCTTGTCAGCTTATTATTAATTTGCAATGACTCGTTTATCGGTTTCGCATGCTTTTATTTACGAATGATTCGGTAAGTCATGCCGTTTATTTTGATGATATAAACTCCGCCTTTATGGACTGTACGATCGCCGCCTCGCGCGGGCTGGGAAAAACCATCGGCCCGACCGTCATTGTGATTCTGGGCTCCTGTGTGTTCCGCGTGATCTGGGTCTACACGATCTTTGCGCATTTCCACACGATCCCTTCGCTGTACCTGCTGTACCCCTTCTCCTGGCTGCTGACGGCAGCGGCCGAGATCGTCTACTTCATCTTCAGCTATCGGCAGGCAATCCGCATCTTCCATGAGCGGGAGGCCCTTGCACAGCTGTAAGCGTACCAAAAAACAGAGAGCGGCCCCCCATGCGGGTCGCTCTCTGCTTTTATAGGGCTTACTCCCGGTATTTTTCCATTTTGCGCAGCCTTTGCAAAATAGCGCCGGGCTTGCTATAATAGATGCAGAAAAGTCGAAGGTCTGCGGCGGAAATAGGGCCGCAGCCTTCAGAAAGCAAGGGTGAAAGCAATGCAGACCTATACCTATGTCTCGAAAGGGAAATTTGAGCGCCGGGAAAAGCCCAAGCCGGTGCTGCAGGATGCGCGCGATGCCATCGTCAAGGTGACCCTGACGAGCATCTGCTCAAGTGATCTGCACATCAAGCACGGCAGCGTGCCCCGCGCCGTACCGGGCATCACGGTCGGTCATGAGATGGTGGGCATCGTTGAGGCTGTCGGCTCTGCGGTGACCCATGTAAAACCGGGGGACCGCGTGACGGTCAATGTTGAGACCTTCTGCGGGGAGTGCTTCTTCTGCAAAAAGGGCTATGTGAACAACTGCACCGACAAAAACGGCGGCTGGGCACTCGGCTGCCGCATTGACGGCGGACAGGCTGAATATGTGCGGGTCCCCTTCGCCGACACCGGGCTGAACAGGATTCCTGACGGCGTGACCGACCGGCAGGCGCTGCTGGTCGGCGATGTCCTTGCCACCGGCTACTGGGCGGCGCGCATCTCTGAGATCACCGAGGAGGATACCGTCCTCATCATCGGTGCCGGGCCCACAGGAATATGCACCCTGCTCTGCGTTATGCTGAAAAAGCCGCAGCGGATCATTGTCTGCGAAAAGGACCCCGGCCGCATACGCTTTCTGCAGGAGCATTATCCCGAGGTGCTGACGGTCACACCGGAGGAGTGCGCTGCCTTTGTGCAGGCCAACAGCGCACACGGCGGCGCCGATGTGGTTCTGGAGGTCGCAGGCGCATCCTCCACCTTCCGCCTTGCGTGGGAGTGTGCAAGACCCAACGCCATTGTAACGGTGGTCGCGCTGTATGACACGGCGCAGACCCTGCCGCTGCCGGAGATGTACGGCAAAAACCTGACCTTCAAGACGGGCGGTGTCGATGGCTGCGACTGCGAGGAAACACTGCGCCTCATCGCAGAGGGCAAGCTGAATACCGAGCCGCTCATCACCCACACTTACCCCCTGAGCAGGATCGAGGAGGCCTACGATCTGTTTGAAAACAAACGGGACGGCGTGATAAAGGTTGCAGTTGAATGTCAAAGCATTGACTGATGCCGCCGCACCGCAAATCAACAACTGTAAAGGAATGACCGTATGACGAATCAGAAAACCCTTTCCTGCGGCGCAGGCCGCTTTGACATCAGCACAGCGGGCCTGCACATTCTGGCTATGACCCTTATGCTGATGGACCACCTCTGGGCCACACTGCTGCCTGCGCAGGAGTGGCTGACCTGTGCAGGCAGACTGGCTTACCCTATCTTTGCCTTTATGGCGGTGGAGGGGTACTTCCACACCCGCAGCTTCCGGAAATACGCACTGCGGATGCTGGTTTTCGCCGTGCTGTCCGAGGTTCCGTTCAATCTGATGTGCGGCGGGACATGGTTTTACCCGGTACACCAGAATGTGATCTGGACGCTGCTGATGGGTCTTTTGGGGGTGCATCTGCTGGAAACGGTGCGCCGAAAGCAGAACCCCGCTCTGTTTGCGGCGGCCGCAGTCGGCGTTATTCTGGCGGGGGCGGTGCTGGGAATCCTCTGCATGGTCGATTACTACGCTGTCGGCGTGCTGACGGTGTTGGTTTTCTACTTCTTCCGTGGTCGGGCATGGTGGTGCCTGGCAGGGCAGCTGCTCGCACTGTACTGGCTCAATGTCGAGATGCTGGGCGGCCTGATGTACCCTGTGCAGCTGTTCGGCGCTTCGTTTGAGATCTGCCAGCAGGGCTTTGCGCTGCTGGCGCTCGTCCCTATCTGGCTGTACCGCGGGCGGCAGGGATACCACAGCCGGTGGTTCCAATATTTCTGCTATGCGTTTTACCCTGTACACATGCTGGTGCTTGCACTGACCCTGCAGTTCCTGAACCGCTGACGCCCAATAAGCAACAAAAACACCCCTCTCAGCACAGGCTGAGAGGGGTGTTGCTTTATTATAGGGGGCTTACGCGCCGGCGGGATGGCTTAGTACAGCTTGGCACCAGCAGGGATATGGGGATCGACCATCAGCAGGTGCAGACCCCCGTGGCCCTCCTCCTCATGCACAGCGGAGATCAGCATACCGGGGCCGTTGTGGTCCTTGAGGTTGGTGCCGAGCGCCACAGCGCCGAACAACAGCAGCAGACCACCAGCAAAAGTCACAACGTTAGAAATCAGGGAAGTAATCGTATTTACCATTTCCATTTTGAATATCTCCTTTAGTTTTACAGATAAATGGGTACAAAAAAGCCACGGTGCAAAAAAGTGCATCGTGGCTAAATAGGGTTATAAAACAGGAACGGGGAACGGCATCTGAACCGTTCCCCATCGATTGGCATTTGGCGGGTGTGCCCCTTCCCGCATTTCTTTTGGCCCAGTGGGCGTGTAGCAGCACATTCTCTACTTCAAATGCAACCTTATCCTATGCTTATTATAACAGAATTATTCTCTAATGTAAAGAACCGGATTCTTGTCCATAAGTTTTTTAAGATTTTTTTCACGAAGTCGATAAAATGTCATAACTGAGTTTTTGAAACTTGGATTGTCGGTGTCCAAAACCAAGCATAGCACAACATTCAGATTTGTGTCAGGCAACCTTTTTACAGCAAATACTGTGCCAACATTCTTTACATCCTGAATCAAAATATCTGGCGACAGAACCGTTTCGCGCCCATACTGCTCAAAAAGCAAGTAATCTTCCGGATGGCGCTGCTTAATGTGTAGGATGCGTTCATCCGTGACAACAACTTCCGTAGTTTGTAAAGGCCCAAATATTTCAGTAAATGGAGCAGGATTCAAATTTCCAATAACCGTAAGGTTTATAATCTCCACGCCCCAATCATAATCTGTAGAATTATAGATAACTAATTCTCCGCATATTCGCTCGGCGTTTTCCCATAAAAATCTTTGAATTTTCGCGAGAAAAAGTAGGGGTCATCAAAGCCTACGGCGGCAGCTACTTCCTTGATATAGACCTGCTTATTACTGCGGATCATCTCACCGGCGCGTTTCATGCGCACCTCGTTGATGTACTGGAACAGACCGGTGCCAGTTTCTTTGGAGAACAGGCGGCTCAGATATTCCCGGTTCAGCCCTACATAGTCGGCGATGCTGTCCAGCGTCAGCTTGTCCATATAATGCGCGTTTACATAGATGATGACGGCCTGCACCTCTTTTTTGAATTTGCTCAAGGCAATTTTGCTAAGTCCCATGCGCTCCTGCAAAATCAAGCAGAGCAGTTGTTCAAGAGCCTCCGCGGTGAGGGCTTTTTCTATTTCTTTAAAGGTTTGCTCCAGTGTCTCCTGCGGAATCATATTCTCGCCGGGACGCTCCAGCAACAGATGGCAGGCTTCACGGACGCGCTGCGGCGGCATACAGAGTGCCGCACAATTCTGGAAGAAAGTATGAACAGCAATCTGCATCTGTAATTCATCGGCATTTTGCACTGCTGCTGCGGTGGCCTTGGACAGTTCTGCCTGAGAGACATGGAAGGGTTGGGCGGTAACTGTGTGTGCCGTTGCCTTTATGGGAGCACTGCACCCCACATAAAAGGCGAGCGCCTTAGAATCCTCACACAGCTGGTAGCCCTGGCGGAGTTCAGCCAGTGAAATGGGCTTGTCGTGGTAGATGATGACCGGGGCATCCAGAAAATATGTTGTGACCTGCCGTTGCAAGCGGGCAAGTTTCTTATCCAGAGTACGCCCGGAGGCTACAAGGCTTTCATTGCTGATCAGCCCACAGATTTCATCCTCATGGGTGTGCAGAAATACTTTGCCGCTGATTTCATCGAAAACCTCGGTAATTAAGTCGGTCACAGCATCCAGCGCGGGCATAGGATGAGTTTTTGCGGGAATTAAAGTGACGGTAAACAGCCGGATAGGAAAGGACAGCGGTTCCGGCAGCATGGAAAACGGATTAGAAGCAGGGGAGGGTTCAGCAGTGGACGTTACCCATTGGGCGCAGTGAATCAGGGCATTCTCCTTTTTCTGCGCTTCAATGGCAAAGGATTGGTGGTCCTCCTCCGTCTGGCGCTGCTGCTGGACACGAAGCAAATCGGCCATCTTTTCCAGATGCTCACCGATGCTTTCCCCGTTCATATTGATTTTCAGGAAGTAGTCATAAGCGCCGTCCGTCAGAGCCGCGCGCACGGAATCGAAATCGGAATAGTTGCTCAATACCAGAATCGGGCCGATAAAGCTGCGCTTTTTCAATTCATGAATGAGCGCAAGCCCATCCATGCCGGGCATTTTCAAGTCCGTGATAACCGCATCAATGTGCTGTGTCTCTACAATGTGCAGCGCTTCCTGCCCATTACTGGCTGTTGCCGCCAGCAGAAATCCGTTCTTGCCCCACTCCACGGCGGACTGGAAAGCAACCTTAATCAGTGGCTCATCATCTACAAGCAATAAATTATACATTGTGTTACCTCAACGAATGGCTTCATTTGGAATACGGAGAATACATTGTGTGCCGGTGCCGGGGGCACTTTCAATCGTAAGACCGTATTCATTTCCGTAGTGCAGACGCATACGCTCATCTACATTGCTCAATCCAATGCCGGAGAAGCGCTCAGAATTTTTCTCCTTGATGGCACTGGGGTCAAAACCGCAGCCGGTATCGGAGATATGAATGGTAAGCAGATTCTCGTTCACGGTGGCTCGGACGGTGATGGTGACAAAATCATCTTCATCCGCCGTGCCGTGCAGGATGGAGTTTTCTACAAGCGGCTGCAAAATAAAGCGTGGTACTGTCCAGTATCCGGCAGCATCTTCAATTTGATATTCCATCTCAAAGCGCCCTGCGTAACGCAGCTGCTGGATGTCGCAGTAGTTCTTCAGGTTGCGCAGCTCATCATCAAACGGAATCAGTTCATCCTTTTTAATAAGGGTGCTTTGCAGCAGGGAAGAGAGGGCATCAATACCATGGCTGACCGGGGTGACATGATTGAGTGTGGCAATCCACTTTAAGGTGTTCAGGGTATTGAACAGGAAGTGCGGGTTGATTTGATATTGCAGGGTCTGCAATTCCAACTCGCGCATTTTGCGCTGATCATCGCTCCAGCGCTGCGCCAGCAGACCAATTTCGTTGACCATGTTGTCGATGGTGCGCGCCAGAAATCCGAGTTCATCGGGGCTGGTATCATTGATTTTCAGCCCGATTTCCTCATCGCTTTTTGCATTGCAGGCGGCAACCATGTTGTCAATGGGGTGCATGACGCTGCGATAGACGAGCAGTGTCAGGAACAAGCTGACAACGACCAGCACTGCGGCCAGCGCGATGAGCATCATATTGATGGTTCTTGTGCCGTTGGTAATGTAGGCCTGCGGAATCGTGGCCGCCAGATATACATTATAGGTCGTGTTGTATTTGAAAATCGTCAGCGTATCTACGCCGTTCAGCTCACATAAAAAGTTGTTTTCACCCGCCTGCCGATGCGCCGTGATCTGCTGGAAAATCGGGTCATCGGCCAAATCTTCTCCCAGCAGTTCCGCGTTCTGAGAAGAAACCACATTGCCGGCAGCATCAATCAGCAGGAAGTTGGACCCCTCGTCAAAGGAAACATCAGTAAATATGTAGCGGCTTAGCTGGGATTCGTCAATGTACAGCATGATATACCCCAGCGGCGTGCTGGTGTGGTGCATATCATAGATTTTACGGCCAATGACAATTTTATCGTTGGCGCGGTAAGTGTGGATGTATTGCAGACTATCCTGTGGAGAGGCGGCCTCAATATTATCCAGCAATTCATTAAAACGCTGGGGTGTAATATCGTCATAGCCCAAATCGTAGATGACTGTGCGGTCATTGGAAACGACGCGGATGTTTTTAAGGTGTGTGCTCTGAAAAGGAATTGTGACGATCATTTCACCAATACCGTTCACAATATCACTCGTAAGGGGGTGCCCATTATTGACAGATGCGACACCATTCTGTACAGTATCAGATACGGAGATGGAACCTATGTAGTCGCTATAAATGCCAAGCTGGGTAGATATATTATTATTGAGTAGTTCGATAGATTGTAAGGCAGCCTGTTTGACCTTTTCGTTCATGGATTGGGTGTATGCATGGTAAGAAAAAATACCAATCGTGATGACGGGAACAAGAGAAATAATCAAAAATGTCACAAACAGACGGGTGCGAAGTTTGATTCGTCGCAACACATTGGGGAAAAACTCACGCGTTTTTTGTGCATTTGGTGACATATATAGGCCTCCGTTTGTGCAAAGTGACTACAATCTATCCATACATTACCTGAATTATAAGGGCAACGACAGAAAAAGTCAATAAAATCCATCTTTAAGTAAAGGGAATACATTTATCAAATCCGGCTTGCCCGATATAATAAGAGTGCAATCAGGGAACGACAGATGAGCCGCATCCCAAACAAAGAAGGAATAATTTTTAGGAGGAAAACCATGAAAAAAGCAATCAGCATGATGCTTGCCACTGCAATGGCAGCTACCTGTCTGGCAGGCTGCGGCAGCGCAGCATCTTCCAGCGCAGCAGCATCCAGTGAGGCCGCTTCTTCCGAAGCAACGTCCGCCGCTACCAGCGAAGCCTCTACCGGAGAAAAGACTTTTGAAAACACAGAACTGAACATCGCAGTGTTCGAGGGCGGTTACGGTTCTGACTACTGGGATGAGATCACCAAGCGCTTTGAGGCCGCTTATCCCGGCGTTACTGTCAATATGCAGATCAGCCCGAAGATCGGCGACATCATCCGCCCGCAGATCGTGGCAGGCAATGTTCCCGACTTCATCTCTATGAACGACAACGACTCCACCGGCCTGATTTCCTCCATGGTTAAGGAACATGCACTGATGGATCTGTCCGATGTCTTTGAGGAGGGCGGCATTGATGATGACACCCCGCTGAAGGATCAGGTTATCGATGGTCTGCTGGATTCTGCCAAGTGCTCTCCTTACGGCGACGGCAAGATCTACATTGCCCCGTTTGATGCCAGCCCGATGGGTCTGGTTTACAACAAGACCCTGTTCGAAGAGAACGGCTGGGAAACGCCTGTGACCTGGGATGACTTCTTTGAACTGGGCGATAAGGCCAAGGAAAAGGGTATCGCGCTGTTTACCTATCAGGGCATCTACCCCGGCTACCTTGAGAGTATGCTGTGGCCCGCACTGGCTTCTGCCACCGGCATCGACAACATGAAGGCAATCGCCTCCTACACGCCCGGCTCCCTCAGCTCTGATGAGGCCCTCAAGGTCTTCCAGAACATGGCAAAGATCGGCAGCGATGGCTACCTGATGGATGGCACCGTTGCTCTGAACCATACCCAGAGCCAGACTGACATGATGATGAACAAGGCTCTGTTCATCCCCAACGGCAACTGGATGGAAGGCGAAATGGCCGATGCTCCCCGTGCTGACGGCTTTGAGTTTGGTCTGACCTGCGCACCCGTTCTGGATGACGGCGAAACCCGCTATGTTATGAGCTCCGTTGAGCAGTTTGAGATTCCTGCCAACGCCAAGAACCCCGAACTGGCAAAAGAGTTCCTGCGTTTCCTGTACACTGAGGATTCCGTTAAGCTGTTCGCAGAAAAAGCCAACGGCATCTACGCTCTGAAGAAGGCCAACGAGATGGTCAAGGGCATCGTTACCGATGGTGTCTACAACATGAACGACATCTATCAGGAAGGCACGTTCATGGTCTTCGGTTGGGATGCAATGCCCGACACCAGCAAGGTTGTTATCGCTGATTCCGTCTTCAATGTTGCCAGTGACGTTATGAATGGTGATATGACTGCCGAGCAGTGGCGTGACGGCATCGAGGCTGCTTTCGAGGAGATTGCTGCTTCCAAGTAAGCTGAATTGCTGAATTTCCACTAACCAAAATAAGATTGGCCCTGCCGAGTAAACGCCATGCGAACTTGGCAGGGTTCTTTTTAAGGGGGAAACTCGTTTGAAAAACCGCCAAAATCGCCAAAAAAAGGCGCAGCCACTTCCCATACTGTTTATCTGCATCAGCGTTCTGCCTGCCGTGATCCTAACTCTTATGTTCACGATCTGGCCTACGGCGCAGGCATTATATCTTTCTTTTACCAATGCGACCTCTCTGGGGCTTAACAACAAATTTGTGGGACTGGATAACTATATCTATATGTTCCACGACAAATCTTTCATTCAGGCACTTACTAACACGGCCAAGCTGATGGCGGTTGTTCCTGTTATCACGATTTTCTGTAGTCTGGTGCTGGCATTCGTTTTGAACCAGTGCAAGCTGAAAGAAATGGTCTTGTATCGCACGATTTTCTATTTCCCGAACATCGTTTCTCTGACCGTTGTAGGTATTATCTGGAGTTTTGTGTTCCACCCGAATGTGGGCATCGTCAATAAGATTCTCGGTGCTGTCGGGCTGGAGAGCTTGCAGCGTTCATGGCTGGGCGACAGCAAGACTGCGCTTTGGTGCATCGCGTTCACGCTGCTGTGGCAGGCTGCCGGTTACTACATGGTCATGCACATCGCGGCTATGGACGGCATTTCGCCGGAAATCTACGAGTCCGCAACGCTGGACGGAGCCAGCGCATGGCGCAAGCTCGTCAGTATTACGATGCCTCTGATGAAAGATATTATCGGCATCACCTTTGTTCTGGCACTTTCCGGCACCATCAACCTGAGTTTTGTGCTTTCGCAGGTCATGACCGGCGGCGGTCCTAACGGTGCATCCAGCGTTCTGCTGCAATATATGTACACGCAGGGCTTTGTCAACGGCAACTTTGGCTATGCCATGGCTATCACGGTCTTTACGCTCGCCATCTCCGTGGCGCTGTCCATGCTGTCCCGCAAATTGACCGATGCTTCCGAAGGAGGTCAGTAATATGACGCAAAATGAAAAAAGCAAAATCAGAGCAAAGGTCATCAAGTGGGTGACGCGCCTGTTCCTGATTTTGGTTGCCATTATCATGCTGTACCCTCTGGCGTGGAACGTCGTTTCTTCGTTCAAAACCAGCACAGAGTTTCTGACGGACCCCTTTGCATGGCCGCAGGGACTTGCATGGGATAACTACGTCCGCGCTTATGAAAAATCTAACCTTGCTGCCAACATCGGCAACTCGATTTATGTCGTGCTGGAAACGCTGGTCATTATTGTGGTCTGCGTTGTGCCGTGTTCCTACTGCCTTGTGCGGTATAAGTTCCCCGGTGCGAAGTTGATTTTGAACATCTACATGGCGGCCATCTTCATTCAGGCCACTTATATTATGATTCCGCTGTTCTTGCAGATGAACAAGCTGAACCTGCTCAACAGCCTGACGGCGCTGGGCGTGCTGTATGCAACGATGCAGTTCCCGTTTGCCATCTTCCTGCTGACCGGCTTCCTGCGCAGCATCCCGCGTGATTATGAGGAGGCAGCCATGATCGACGGCTGCGGCCCGTTCCGTATTTTGACGAGCATTATCATTCCCATGTGCAAGCCCGGTATCGTGACGGTCTGCATGATCTCCGCTATGGCAGCATGGAACGAGTACCCGGTGGCTCTCGTTATGGTTACCGATCCGACCAAGGCTACGCTGCCTGTCGGCCTTGCCAACCTGTATGAGATCCAGCGCTACGCTACCGACTGGGGCGCGCTGTTCGCAGCCCTCGTGCTGGCACTGATTCCCACTGTCATCCTCTTCATCGTCGGCCAGAAGCAGCTCGTGCAGGGCTTGAGCGTCGGCGGCGTTAAGGGCTAAACAAAATCGAATAGGTTAGGAGAACCGATATGCTGCCCCCGAAACATTGCAACATCAATTTGACCGGCCCAATACCCCGCTGGGATGAAGCAATTCCACTGGGGAACGGCATACTCGGTTCTCTTTTTTGGGGGCCGATGGAGCACCTGCGCATTTCCGTGGACATTGCCGGACTGTGGCTGCGTCGCCGCCCGGAGGAAAAACTCGATAAAGAATTTACTTATGCAAAACTGGTAGAGCTTGCACGGAAAGGCGATGTGGCAGAAACACGCCGTATCTTTGATACGCCCTATGCCCGCCCGACACCTACAAAAATCCCCGCGGGACACTTGTTCTTGGATGGACTGCCGCAGGGCAGCTATCAGGCAAGCCTTGATTTGGGCACGGCGGTGGCATTCTTTTCGCAAAAGGGTACAACCATTCTGCGCGCCTTCCTCTGTATGGGGCGGCCTGTTGGGGTACTGATGCTGCCGGAGGCGTACCGAGATGCAGAGCTCACGGTGGAGCGCCCCTCTTTCGGGAATGGCACGCAGGCAGCCGAAGCGGGCAACAGCGTGTCTCCCGGCAGCTTGCAGCAGCTCGCCCTGCCGGATGCTATCCCCGAAACAGAGGATGGCATGATTGGCTTTTCCCAAAAGGTCGATGATAGAACCGCCTATACGCTGCTCTGCAAAAAATGCGGCACAACGATGTATTATACCGCCGTGCAGGCAGAAAACGTAGAAAAAGCAAGCCGGCTGGCAAAGCTGGAACTATGTGCAGCAGAAGATATGGGCGCCGAGAAGTTGCTGCAACAGCATAAACGCTGGTGGCAGCAATACTGGGGTAAAAGCAGTTTGCAGCTGCCGGATGAAACACTCGAACAGCTTTGGTACCGCGCCAATTACTTTTTGGCAGCGGGTTCCGAGCCGGGCAATGCCCCGATGCCGCTGCAAGGGGTATGGTGCGCGGATGACGATCAGCTCCCACCGTGGAAAGGCGATTACCACAACGACCTCAACACCCAATTCACCTACTGTCACTATCTGACTGCCAACCACCCGGAGCAGGGAAAGGTGTTTCTTGATTATCTCTGGTCGCTGCGCCCGCAGGCGGCAAAGTTTGCCCGTGCATTTTATGGCACGGCAGGGGAGTGCCTGCCCAGTGTTATGGACATTGACGGCGGTGCGCTCGGCGGCTGGCCAATGTATTCTCTGTCACCGACCAATCAAATCTGGCTCTGCCAGATGTTTTATGAATACTACCGCCTGACGGGGGACAAAGAGTTTCTGCGTACCCGCGTGGAGCCTTACTTCACCGCCACGGCAGCCTGCCTGGAAGAACTCCTCCAAGAAGGCCCGGACGGAAAGCTGGTTTTACCGGTCTCGTCCTCACCGGAAATTCACGATGATGAGGCAGCCTCATGGCTGACTCCTAACAGCAACTACGATCTAGCGCTGCTGCACTATCTGTTCCACACTCTGGTACAGATCGAGTACCAGCTTGGCAACCCCCGCGGCTATTGGCATGCAATGGAGACCAAACTTGCTCCGTTGAGCGTAGATACAGAAACCGGGCTGATGCTTTCGCCCAATGAAACCTTGCAGGAAACGCACCGCCATTTTTCCCACGCTATGGCAATCGAGCCGCTATGTATGCTGCGCTATGAAAATCTGCAGGACCGCAGCGTAATAGATGCAACAGTAGATCACCTTGTAAACCTCGGTAGTGGGCAGTGGGTAGGGTTTTCCTTCGGTTGGATGGCACTTTTGCAGATTGCCCGCAGCAATGGAAATGGTGCTTTGTATGAGCTGCACCGCTTCGCAGAGCATTTCCTGAGCCGGAACGGATTTCATTTGAACGGCGACTACAAAAACAGCGGCGTTTGTGATTTCCACTATCGCCCCTTTACGCTGGAAGCGGATTTTCTGGCGGCACACGCAGTACAGAAAATGCTGTTGCGTTCCGAAAAGAATCATATCGAGGTTTTACCGGCCTGCCCGCAGGGCTGGAAAAATGAACCTGTTGCATTTCAGAATTTGCGGGCAGAAAATGGTCTGCTGATTTCTTATCAGCGGACAGCAGACGGCAAGCACAGCCTTACCGTAAAAGCAACACAGGACGGAAGCTGGTATCTTTGCAACACGCATTGCTGGGTCACCTTGCAGGCCGGACAAACGCAATCTTACCAATGGACGGAGGAAGAAAAGAAATGAATACAAAAGGTCGTGTAACGATCCCCACCGATATGGACGCAGTACCCGAAACCCTTGACCTACTCAAGCGCTGGGGCGCGGATGCCATCCGCGACTGCGACGGCACC
>ERZ773178.3607-NODE-3607-length-12774-cov-4.079802_pt1 | contig 12774 bp, 8 predicted proteins | sample MGYA00580533_ERZ773178 | MGnify/ENA primary metagenome ERZ773178 (study PRJEB29015, sample SAMEA2737859) | human gut metagenome | biome: human gut; feature: human-associated habitat; material: faeces | place: China | collected 2012 ...
GTAGAGCACTTGACTTTTAATCAAGTTGTCCGGGGTTCGAATCCCCGCACGCTCATGGAATGAGAGTGAAGTAGTATATAAGTACTACTTCTTTTTTTTATTTAAAGAACTTGCCACCTACATGATCTGCCACTGGCAGCTCATTACGGATGCTTTGGCAACCGATAGCTTTTCTTGCATACTTTGTTATTGAAATATATTGACATATTTTATTGAAGTGGTTATATTATAATTAATAAGAGGGAGTAATCGGCATCTATATATTTCATAAAAGAGATATAAGAATGGAAGATATAGCTGTTTACGATGACGTCAGTACGATGGCAAAAGAGCTATCCGTATCGTAATGAAATGATGAGACTTTTATTGCATAGTTTTTATGCAATAAAAGTCTCTTTTTTTATACCAAAGCAAAAGCATGTAATACAAGTTGACGGTGGCAGATTCTAGGTATACTTTCGATATATCAAAAATTAAAAAGGGTTATTGGCCAAAGAAAGAAAGGAGAACAAATATGCTGACAACAAAACAAGCAAGGGAGAATCAGGAAAAATATGGTTTCAATGAACTGGTAGAAGGGAAAAAGAAAAGTATCATGCAGATATTTCTGGAACAGTTTAAAGATTTTCTTGTTATCATATTGATCATATCTGCAGTGATTTCCGGTATCTTAGGAGATGCAGAAAGTGCGATTGTTATTTTTGTAGTAATTACGATGAATGCAATACTTGGAACGGTGCAGACCGTAAAGGCAGAACAATCGCTTAACAGTTTAAAACAGTTATCTGCTCCGGAAGCGAAAGTAGCAAGAGATGGAAATATTATTCAGATTCCGTCGAGAGAGGTGACGATTGGCGATGAAGTAATACTGGAGGCAGGAGATTGTATACCTGCAGATGGAAAACTTATAGAATGTGCAAGTCTGAAGGTAGATGAAAGTGCACTGACGGGAGAAAGCATAGCAGTTGAAAAGAATCTGGATGAAGTCGCAGTCGGAACAGCACTTGGCGATCAGACGAACAAAGTATTCTCCGGAAGTTTTGTTACGTATGGAAGAGGAAGATACGAAGTGACTGCAATCGGCATGAATACAGAAGTAGGAAAGATTGCAGATCTTATGAAGAATACATCAGAAAAGCGCACACCACTGCAGGTGAATCTTGATGACTTCGGAAAAAAATTGTCGATATTAATTCTGGTATTTTCAGGCATAATATTTGGGGTAAATGTATTTCAGGGAGAATCTATTGGTTCAGCGTTTATGTTTGCTGTTGCGCTGGCAGTTGCAGCGATACCGGAAGCTCTTAGTTCGATTGTGACGATTGTATTATCTTTTGGAACACAGAAGATGGCAAAAGAACATGCAATTATACGAAAACTGCAGGCGGTAGAAGGTCTTGGCAGTGTATCGATTGTCTGTTCGGATAAAACGGGGACACTGACGCAGAATAAGATGACGGTAGAGGATTATTATGTAAATGAAAAGAGAATACCGGCCGGAAAAATTAATCTGAAAAATGAAAATGAAAAACTGCTTTTGAGATTCAGTATCCTGTGTAATGATTCAACGAATACAGACGGACAGGAGATTGGTGATCCTACGGAAACGGCACTTATTAATCTCGGAAGTAATCTGGGAATCGAGATTATGCAGGTAAGGGAACGATATCCGAGATTGTCTGAGGTTCCATTTGACAGTGAGCGAAAATTGATGTCGACAGCTCATAGAATTCAGGATGATAAGATGTTAACGGCTGATCATATAATGATCGTAAAAGGTGCTGTAGATGTATTACTGGATCGTATGGACAGAATCAGAGTTGGAAATACTGTAAGAAAGATGACAGATTCTGACTGTAAGAATATTTCCATGCAGAATATGCAGTTTTCCAGAGAAGGGTTAAGAGTTCTTGCATTTGCATATAAACATCTGGAAGAGGAAAAAGAAATCGGTACAGAGGATGAAGAGCATCTGATATTTATCGGAATGATCGCAATGATGGATCCGCCGAGAGAAGAGTCGCAGGTTGCGGTAGCAGAGTGCCTGAATGCCGGAATCCGGCCGATTATGATTACAGGAGATCATAAAGTCACGGCTGCGGCAATTGCAAAGAGGATTGGAATATTAAAGGATGAGTCAGAAGCCTGTGAAGGTGCTGATATTGAAAATATGTCAGATGAAGATTTAAAAGACTTTGTAGAGGGAATCTCGGTCTACGCAAGAGTCTCTCCGGAGCATAAGATCAGGATTGTCCGTGCGTGGCAGGAAAAGGAAAATATTGTGGCAATGACAGGAGATGGTGTGAATGATGCGCCGGCTTTAAAACAGGCGGATATCGGTGTTGCAATGGGTGTGACCGGAAGCGAAGTTGCTAAGGATGCGGCGGCGATGGTTCTGACAGATGATAATTTTGCAACGATCGTGAAGGCAGTGGAAAATGGAAGAAATCTGTATCAGCATATTAAAAATGCAATTCAATTTCTATTATCCGGAAATTTCGGAGCAATTCTTGCGGTACTGTATGCAGCAACGGCCGGATTACCGGTGCCTTTTGCCCCGGTACATCTGTTGTTTATTAATCTTTTGACAGACAGCCTGCCGGCAATTGCGCTGGGTATGGAACCGCATTCTAAAGCGGTTATGGATCAGAAACCGAGACCTGTGAATGAGTCAATACTTACGAAAGCATATCTGGTGAATATCGGAACCGAAGGTCTGTGCATCGGGATTATGACAATGGCAGCATTCTTGATCGGATACAGAGGACAGGGTGCAGTTCTGGCAAGTACGATGGCGTTTGGAACATTGTGTATGAGCCGTCTGGTACATGGATTTAACTGCAAAGACGATAAGCCGGTAATATTCTCAAAGAGATTCTTTAATAATAAATATCTGATCGGAGCATTTGTCTTAGGTACTGTTCTGATCACGGGTGTTCTTACAATTCCTGGATTACATGCCATGTTTAAGGTTGTTACGTTAAATATGACGCAGCTGATGACAGTATATGGTCTTGCATTTCTGAATCTTCCTGTGATTCAGGGATTGAAGTATTTGAAGGGAAAGACAAAATGGAATTAAAACAAGAGACAGTGAAGCAGATCAGGGGATTGATCATATTTACGGCAGTACTGATTGTCTGTCTGTGGAAATTTGATGTTGTGATAAGTGCGTTTCAATTTGTATTAAATATAGTATATCCGTTTTTGCTTGGCGGTGCGATTGCATTTGCCTTAAGTGTACCGATGAACTTTGTAGAACGGAAATTATTTACAGAGAGAAAAATTTCTGAAAAATATAAAAGAAAATATGCCAGGGGAATCAGTCTGATGCTTGTAATTGCCGGTGTAACCGGAATTCTGGCAATGATAATATTCGGGCTGCTTCCGCAATTGGCAGGAACATTTGCCAATCTGGGAAAGAGTATTCAGGAGTTTATCCCGCAGGTGCAGGGGTGGGCAGATCACTGGTTCCATAATAATAAAGAAATTATGAATGTCGTGAACAACCTGGAATTTGACTGGAATAAAATTATGGAAGCGGCGGCAGGCTTTCTGAAAAACGGAGCGGGAAGTGTGCTGGAGACTACCATTAATACGGCAAAAAATATTATTGGTGCAGTGGGAACGTTTTTTATTGCATTTGTATTCGCAGTTTATATTTTGCTGCAGAAAGAGAAACTGGGAAGACAGGCGAAAAAAGTATTATTTGCGTTTGTCAGGAAGGGGAGAGCAGAAGCTGTATTGGAAGTGCTTGCTCTGACGTATAAGACATTTTCTGGTTTTTTGACGGGACAGTGCGTGGAGGCTTTGATCCTTGGAGCAATGTTTGTAATCACGATGACACTGTTTAGACTGCCATATGCACTGTTGACCGGAATTGTGATTGCATTTACGGCATTGGTACCGGTTTTTGGAGCATTTATCGGATGTGCGGTCGGGGCGTTTCTGATCTTTATGGTGAGTCCGTTTAAGGCGTTGATGTTCATTGTGTTGTTTCTGGTACTTCAGCAGATTGAGGGGAATCTGATTTATCCACATGTAGTGGGAAATTCGGTTGGACTTCCGTCAATCTGGGTGCTGGCAGCAGTGAGTGTTGGCGGAAGTCTGATGGGAATTGTCGGAATGCTGATATTTATTCCGTTGATGTCGGTGGTATATGCACTGTTCCGTGAAGTTGTCTACATTAAATTACGACAAAAGAATATTTATCCACAGGATATTTTATAAATGGGGATAACTTTGTGAATGTGATCATTTATTGTGGATGAAGAGGATATCAGTTTTGAAAACGTGATCGTTCTTTCAATTTACAGTAGATGACAGCAATGGCGGTACTGATCAGGGTTGATACAATACCGGCTCCGATAATAGAAGCAGGATTAACGCTTCCATACTGACTCCGATAAGCAATAACATTGATCGGAATAAGCTGAAGAGATGAAATGTTGATGATCAGGAATGTACACATTTCATTACTTGCTGTTCCGGCAGGGCGGGAGATACCGGGAGCCAGATGTTTGCGGCGCTGTTCTTCTAATTTCGATAATTCTTCCATTGCTTTTAATCCGGCAGGAGTGGCGGCCCAGCCAAGACCTAAGATATTGGCAATCATATTGGTGGTAATCGGTTCTTCGGCGGGGTGACCGGCGGGAATATTTGGAAAAAGGAAACGAATGACCGGCCGGATCTTTCTGGAAGCGGCCGGGATAATTCCGGCTTTGGAAGCAATTTCCATCAGTCCTACCCAAAAAGACATGACACCGATCATGGTAATACAAAGTGAGATGGCTTCTTTGGATGAATCAAGTGCTGCATTGGTAATATCGGGCATCCGGCCTGTGAATGCGGCGTATACGATGCCTGTAAGAATCATAAAAGACCAGAGGTAGTTCAGCATAAGTGAGACTCCTGTATGTGGATATCTGAAGTATAATATGCAAACAGTGTGGAAAATATGACGGTATAAATCGCCATGCGTTTGTAAGGGGCTGCCGGAAATTGCACCAATCTCAGTTATATATTAATATATGACAAGCCAATAGAATAAACTGTAAGAGGATAATTTAAAGAAGGAATGTTAATATGCAAATATTGTTATATCTTACAGATTTCATAGTCCCGCTGGTAATCTTCGGGATTGTAGGTTATGGACTGTTAATGAAAGTTCCGGTATACGATACGTTTATTAAAGGTGCAAAGAAGGGGTTTCTGACAGTGATCAAGATTATGCCGACACTTGTCGGATTAATGGTGGCGGTGGGGATATTGAGAGCGTCCGGCTTCCTTGAACTGATTGCAAATGGAATCGGGAGATTTACGGACAGAATCGGTTTTCCGGGAGAGCTGGTTCCGCTTACAGTGGTAAAGATGTTCTCCTCATCGGCGGCGACGGGACTTTTGCTGGACATTTTTAAAGAATATGGAACAGATTCGTATATCGGACGGATTGCATCGATCAGTATGTCGTGTACGGAGACGATCTTTTATACCATGAGTGTATATTATATGACAGCCAGAGTCACGAAGACGCGCTATACATTGACGGGTGCGCTGCTTGCAACTCTGGCTGGTGTGACTGCCAGCGTAGTGCTGGCGGGTATGATGACATGATCGTGTGATGTGGTAAAATGTCACGGGAAAATGTAATTATTCCCAGGGTTTCTTATGATAATCTGAGGAATCTTTTTTGTCTCTGTGGTCTTTTCCGTTCTGGAATTTGCTCCATATGCGGAGAGCAGTGAGAATTCCGACCGTGTAAAGGATCGAGACTAATATTACCGGGTTATCCTTCAGAAAATAAATAACAAGGATAACGGATAACAGACAGATAAAGAGCTGGAATGTGGTCCAGAATCTTTTTTCGCGGACTTCTTTCGCCTGCTGAAGGAGTTCCATACGTTTCTGTTCCATACGGAGATATTCCATCAGATCTTCATCGCTGATGCGGGAAAGGATCTGCTCATCGCGGTTCATCTCGATCTTGCGTTTGGAACGGAAATTAGAGAAGAACTCACGGAATGGATGTTCATCTTTGGAGCGGGATTTTTCCTGTTGTTCGTAAAAGTCTTCTTCCAGGTCTTCGTCTTCTTCCGCATCTTTTTTCGAAAATTCTTTTGTATTTCGGGTGTCACTGAATTTGTCTGCGTTATCGGCAGCTTTACCGTCGGTAGTTTTGCTGTCGATAGTTGTTTGATTATCTGTGTTCTGGGGGTCGGTAATTTCCTTAGAAGCAGCCGTTTCAGTGTCTGTAGTTTCCTGCGCAGCAGATATATCAGCAACAGGATAAAGCACAACGTTGTCAGTGGCAGCAGGTGCGCTAGTTTCAGATTCCTTAGTCTTAGGTGATTCTTCTGTCGGTACTGCTTTTTCTATATTTTCGGACATGATTTTACCTCCGTATTCATTCTTATATTGTATGCTGTCTTTTATTTTATCTTTATTATCTTATCATATCAGCTATGAAGATAAAAAACAAATAAAGAGTGTATAAAACGGCGGAAAATAACTTGCAGTAGAAAAAAGCCCTTAAAAATGTTAAAATTGTAAGGAATCATTTGGAGGAAAACAAGATGCAGTTAATGAATGAAATCCCGGATACGTTCTGGAGTCTGTTCCGTTCGGTCAACCGGGATATTTATATTGAAGCACTTTTATGTATTAATGAAGAATACGAATATAATAACTATTTCCTGACGAAAGAAGTATGTATCCAGATCTTAAGTGACATGAATGCGAAGAAACGGTTTGAGTTACAGCGGGAGGAAAATGATACGGATTTTGATATGCTGGAGACGCCGTCATCAAGGATATTAAACTGGCTTCTGCGGGCAGGATGGCTGAAGCGTATCGAGGATTATAATACACTGGTGACGAATATTGTCATTCCGGATTATGCTGCGGTGATGATCGATGCATTTGAAAAGCTGAATTCGGAAGATGCGTCGGAAACGGATATTTATATCCAGAATGTGTATGCGACGCTGTATGCATTTCGCAATGATCCGAGGGCGAGTATCGGGCTTTTGAGGACGGCACTGGTGAATACGAGGCGGCTGAATAAGGCACTGCAGGACATGCTTCATAACATGAACAAGTTTTTTGCAAAACTTTTACAGCAGGATTCGTACAGCGGGATTTTAAGAGAGCATCTGGACAGCTATGTGGAAGAGATCGTGTGGAAGAAGTATCATATTCTGAAGACGTCGGATAACTTTTACATTTATAAGATGGATATTAAGAAATGTCTGAGAGAGATCCGGGATGATGAGGCATTTATCATGAAGGTACAGGTGCGGTCGAAGATGCTTGGAGATAATCAGGATGATGTACTGGATCTGCTGGATCTAATCGAGCGGGGATTTGATGATATTGAGCACAGAATCGCTAATATGGATAAGGAACATACGAAGTACGTCCGTGCGACGGTAACGAGGATGAATTATCTGTTAAGCGGTGAGACAGATACGAAAGGTCTGGTGGTCCAGCTTCTGAATAAAATGTCGGAAGATCAGGATCAGATGGAAGAGATCATCACAGAGACCGGAAAGCGCATGAATCTGTCGCTGCTGGAAATTCTGTCGGAGAAATCTTTATATAAGAGAAGAAAATCCAGAAAAGACTTCATCAGCCAGCTTCTTCCGGATGAGACGACGGGAGATCTGGATAAGGATGATATCTTAAGACTGAACCGGATCCAGATGCGGTTCAGCAAGAAGCAGATCGAAGAATTCATCGAGAATAATATGGAAGATGAAGTGATGGATGCGTCGAAGATTAATATTGCGGATGAGGAAGAATTTGAAAAACTGATTCTTGCTTATGATTACAGTACACGTAAGAATAGTAAGTATAAAGTGTTGGAAGAGGAACCGGAGATGGTGGAAAATGCCGGATACCGGTATCCGGCATTAAGATTCGTGAAGAGACGGGCGTAATAGTGTGTAATAATTCGTAATGCAAAACAGAAAGAAAAGTGATGAACAATAATATAAAGAAGTTCTGATAAAAGGAGTTCTAAGAATAATGATAGATTACTACGAACAGCTAACCCAGGAAGAAAAAGAAGAGGTCACAGATGTCATCCAGACGCTGTACCGTCAGACATTTCTCCTGGAAAGAAAATTTGATAAACGTGCGGGAAGGATGCAGTATACAAAAGAATACCGTACCTGTACGAAGCATCTGGAATTTTTTAAAGCATATTTTGAGGTGGCGGGGATCATACTGCGGGAAAATGTACATATGGGTGTGATCTATATCCAGGGAGAGCAGTTATGGGGTGAGAAGCTGCCGCGTCTGGCGACAATCTATTTACTGGTGCTGAAGCTTATCTATGACGAGCAGATGCAGACTGCATCGTCGAGCAGCCATGTGGTGACAACACTTGGTGCAGTAAACGGAAAAGCGGGAGAATTTCATGTATTGAAGAGTCTTCCGTCAATTACGGAAATGAGACGGACGATCGCACTTCTGAAGAAGTATCAGATCATAGAGCCGCTCGACGTACTGGAAGAATTAAATGAGGCGACCCGCTTGGTCATTTATCCATGTATACACACGGTACTTTTAGGAGACGACATCAGGGAATTATTAGCGACATTCAGTGAGGAGGATCAAATTGGAGACGAAGCAGCCATTCAAAGCACTCTCGAAGATATGCCTGAATAACTGGCATTACATAGATAAAAAGATACTGACGCTCAATGAAGGAATCAACTTCTTCACCGGACATTCCGGAAGTGGTAAATCGACGGTTCTGGATGCGATCCAGATCGTGCTGTATGCTAATACGGACGGCCGTGGATTCTTCAACAAGGCGGCAGCAGACGATTCGGACCGTACACTGATCGAGTACTTAAGAGGTATGGTGAATATCAGTGAAAATAATGAATCACAGTATTTAAGAAATCGTAATTTTTCCAGTACGATCGTGCTGGAGCTGACACAGACGAATACCAGAGATAAACAGTGTGTCGGTGTTGTGTTTGACGTGGATACGTCGAATAATGACGTAAGCCGCCTGTTCTTCTGGCATACGGGAGAATTACTCCCGAATCATTACCGTTCGGAAGGCCGGTGCCTTACCACTGCGGAAATGCGTGAGTACCTGCAGCGTTCCTTTACGCCGGAACAGTTCTACTGCGGTCCGAGCAATGAAAGATTCCGGAGACAGCTATACGATATCTATCTTGGCGGTCTGGACATGGAAAAATTTCCAAAGCTATTCAAACGTGCGATCTCGTTCCGTATGAATATCAAACTGGAAGATTTCGTAAAGGAATATATCTGTATGGAGCAGGATATCCATATTGAGGATCTGCAGGAAAGTGTCATGCAGTATGGACGCATGCGCAGTAAGATCGAGGAGACGATGGAGGAGATCAGAAGACTGAAGCTGATCTGCGGAAAATATGAGCAGTATGCAGAAAAATCCGATGAGGAGAAGGTGTGCTCTTATCAGATCGACCGTCTGGAGATTATGAACCATGAGGTGAAGAGTCAGGAAGCCAGAGACCGGATCAAGGTAAGGCAGGAAGCCATCGAAGATCTGAAGAAGCAGCAACAGGTGCTGGAGCAGGAAGAAAAGGACCTGCAGAAAGAGTATGAAGAGATCATTCTGCGGATTGCAGACAGTGGGTATGCAAGACTGGAATCAGATCTGGATACATTAAATGAGACGCTGGAGCGTCTGAATAACGGAAAAGTCCGCTGGGAGCAGACTGCAGAGCATCTGAAGGCATGGACGGAGAAAGACATTACGCCAAATCAGGTGATCTGGGATATCGAAAAATTCGCAGACGGAAGCATTTCCGAAGAAGAGCTTGTGCGCCTGCAGGAAGGATTAAAAGATCTGCAGGAGGAGCTGGAAGACCAGAGACAGGAAGCGGATGCAGACCTTCGCCGGATCAAGAAAGAAGAGAAAGAGGCAAGAGCAGAATTAAAAGAACTGAAGCAGGGAAAGAAGGCTTATCCAAGAGAGCTGGAAGAGGCGAGATTCGAACTGCGTAACCGTCTGCATGAGCGCTGCGGTAGGTTCGTAAATGTGCATATTCTTGCGGACCTTCTGGATGTGAAGGACGAGAGATGGCACAATGCAGTGGAGGGTTATCTTGGAAATAATAAATTGCAGCTGATCGTGGAACCAAAGTATGCCAGGGCTGCGATGGACATTTACCAGGAGATGGATACGAAACGTTTCTTCCGGGCAGCAGTCCTGGATACGGAGAAGCTTACGAAGGACAAGCATCAGGTACAGCCGGGCGCGCTGGCAGAAGTAGTAAAAGCGAAAGAAGCGTATGTGCAGGAATACATTAATTTCTTCCTTGGAAATGTAAAGAAATGCGAATCACTGGATGAACTGCGTGAGTGCAGGATCGGTGTGACACCGGATTGTATGCTGTACCAGAGCTACAAACTGCAGCACATGAATCCGGAGAATTACACCAGAAGAGCCTACATCGGTGAGACGAGTATGCGCCAGAGAATCCGCAAGCTGGAAGAAAAATGTGAGAAGTTAAATGAAGAGAGAATGCCGGTACAGGAGCTTTTAGAAGAGATCCGCCAGGCGATGCAGATGGAGATGTTAAAGCAGCCGGCAGAAGATTATCTCGGATGGCTGGCTGACAGCAAGGCAATCATTTCCAAAGAAGAGAAAAAGACTCAGCTTCTGGAACAGATGCAGAAGTTAAAGGATGAATCCGTTGCTGCATGGGAAGGCAAGAAGAAAGAAGTGCAGGCGGCACAGGATGCGAAGAAAGAATCTGTATCCAAGGTGCAGGAAGCAATCTGGGAGAACAAGAAAGAAATCGAACGTCTGAATGCAGAAGTTCTCGAATCGGAAGAACAGATGAAGGACGTGAAGAGAAAAGTAGAAGATAAGCGTTACGAGAAGGAGTTCCAGGAATATCTGGCGAGCAGAAAATCCGAGAATTATGAGTATCTGAGACGTCAGATGGTTTCGCGGGTATATACGCTCAGGGAAGAAGAGGAAGACGCTTACCGGAAGCTGGTGGAAGAGAGAAGCAGTTATATCAGAGAATATCCGAACCGTACATTCTCAACTTCTATCCGGGACAACGCGCCTTATGAGAAGCTTTTGAATTCGCTGTCCTGCGATCATCTGGAGACTTACAGGGAGTCGGCGAAGACACAGGCGAAAGCGGCTGTGGAGCATTTCAAAGATGACTTCATCTTCAAGATCCGGAGTGCGATCCTGGAGGCTTATCAGAGAAGGGATGAGCTGAACCGGATCATCAGCAAACTGGACTTCGGTAAGGATAAGTATCAGTTCGTGATCACGAAGAACAAGGGTGCAGATGGAAAATATTATAAGATGTTCATGGATGATTCCCTGCAGATCCGTCCGTCTGACTTAGATGATACGATGGACAACCAGCTTGATATGTTCACGATGGAGCATGAGAACCAGTATGGGGAGATGATGAACGAGCTGATCAACATCTTCATCCCGCCGGAGAATGCGACGAAGGACGAGATGGATGAGGCGAAACGTAACATGGATAAGTATGCGGATTACCGAACCTATCTGTCATTCGATATGCAGCAGATCGTACATGGCGATAAGGAGATGACGATCGGACTGAGTAAGATGATCAAGAAGAACTCCGGAGGAGAGGGACAGAACCCGCTGTACGTGGCACTTCTGGCAAGCTTTGCACAGCTTTATAAGATCAATCTGTCGCCGAAGATGCACCGGTCTCCGACACTGCGTCTGGTTGTGTTGGACGAGGCGTTTTCCAAGATGGATGCCGAGAAGGTGGCAAGCTGTATCTCGCTGATCCGCGGACTTGGCTTCCAGGCGATCATCAGCGCGACGAACGATAAGATCCAGAACTATCTGGAGAATGTAGATAAGACTTTCGTGTATGCGAACCCGAATAAGAGACATATTTCCATTCAGGAATTTGAGAAGACGGAGTTTGGGGAGCTGGCGGAGGAAGAATAAAAGATACAAGAGAAAGTAAAAGATACGGAAGAAGCTGCCACCTGCGGGAAAGCACTTACAGGAAACTATAGTTGGTAAGTACTGTAAGTGCTTTTATATATAGTTTTTATTTGTAATTTTTATAGTTTAGTAGAAAAATAAAATTGGAGTCAAGTGAAAATTCCTGGTAGAGTCAACGGGGACAATAAAAAAGCAGGGAATTAGCGTTCCTCGTGGCTTCTACAAATCATTCATCAATAGCCATTTCCAGATTGGAATCACTTCAACACGAATTCCTTCACAGTCAAGAACAGCCTCTTCACTATTTGTAATCAGAATACATTTGGAGTCCGGTATGAAATTATTTAATTTGACGAAAGCACGGGTTTCACGTTCTCGTGTATCTATATTATCTAATACCTGCATAGAATAAATAGTTCCGTCCCAGTTTTCAATCAATTTCTGGTAGAAATAAAATGACGCATGAATCATCAGATCGACTGTTTTATAGTCGATTGGGATTTGAAGTGCAGATAACATAGAAAATGTTCGATCAGCCTTTTCGCCAAGGAAAGAACTGATTTTTTCTTCTATTGTAGTGCCACTGCTTTTGCAAAATAAAAGTTGACATGCCTTACAGTGGTTTGAAAGAAGCGTTAGGTATACTCTCTTTTCAAGAGAAAATGACCTCCAGAACATATCGATGTCTCTTGAATCGGCCGCATTAGAAATTAATGTTAAAATCTTTTGGGAGTCATTAATATAACTTGAATAGATATCTTTGACCAATGCACAAAAAAAAAAAATTTTTTTTTTTTTTTTTTTTT
>ERZ773178.3613-NODE-3613-length-12765-cov-16.790323_pt1 | contig 12765 bp, 10 predicted proteins | sample MGYA00580533_ERZ773178 | MGnify/ENA primary metagenome ERZ773178 (study PRJEB29015, sample SAMEA2737859) | human gut metagenome | biome: human gut; feature: human-associated habitat; material: faeces | place: China | collected 2012 ...
GTTCTACAACAACCAGATCGAGTCCGCCGGCACCATCATCCTCTCCCGCACCCAGAAGCTGACCCAGGAGAAGCTGGAAGCCGCCGTGGCCCTGCTGCGGGAAAAGAATCCCAACGCCGCCATCCTCACCACGCCGTGGGACGAGCTGGACGGCAAGACCATCCTCAGCGCCATTGAGAAGGTGTCCCTGGCCGATGAGCTGCTGGCGCGCATGCAGGCCGAGCACGCGGCGGACGAGGCGGAGCACCACCATCATCACGACCACGACGAGGACGATGACCATGAGCACTGCTGCCACCATGACCACGAGGAGCATGACCACTGCCATCATGACCATGACGAGGACGAGCATTGCCACCATCACGAGCATGACCACGAGGATCACGACGAGCACGAGCATCACCATCACCACCACGACGGCGAGGAGTGTGACGATCCCCACTGCGGCTGCCACCATCACCACCATCACGCCGACGAGGTGTTCACCAGCTGGGGCGTGGAGACGGTGAAGGTATTCACCGAGAGCGAGCTGGAGACCATCCTCACCGCGCTGGACAGCGGCGACTACGGCGCGATCCTCCGCGCCAAGGGCATCGTCCACAGCGAGGACGGAAAGTGGCTGCACTTCGACTTCGTGCCGGAGGAGCATCAGGTACGCTTCGGCGCCGCCGACTACACCGGCCGTCTGTGCGTCATCGGCTCCCAGCTGAAGGAGGACAAGCTGGCTGAGCTGTTCGGCCTGTAATTTACGCGAGGTACACCGTATGGATATTCCTGTTTATCTCATCGCCGGTTTCCTGGATTCCGGCAAGACCAGCTTCATCAACGGCATCCTGCAGGACGGCTTTGCCGCTGAGGACCGGACGCTGCTGCTGTGCTGCGAGGAGGGCGAGACGGCCTACGACCCCAAGGTGCTGGGCAACGTGTTCACCTACACCATCGACGAGCCGGAGCAGATGACGCCGGAGCTTTTCAAGAAGCTGGAAAAGCAGTACCGTCCCAAGCAGGTCATCATCGAGTACAATGGTATGTGGCAGATCGAGCCGCTGTACCGGGAGGGTCTGCCCGCCAACTGGATCCTGTATCAGATCATGTGCCTGGTGGACGCCAACACCTTTGAGCCGTATGTGCGGAACATGGGCCAACTGATGATGGAGAAGATCTCCAACGCGGACCTGCTGATCTTCAACCGCTGCAATGAGCAGCTCCGCGCCCAGCTCCGCAGCCGCAACCTGCGGATGGTGAACCGCCGTGCCGACATCTATCTGGAGAACACCGACGGCACCAGCGAGGAGTATGTGACGCCGGAGATGTCCCCCTTCGACCTGTCCGGCGGCAAGCTGGAGGTGCCCGACGACGACTACGGCATCTGGTATGTGGATATGATGGACAACCCCGACCGCTACGAGGGCGTGGAGGTGTCCTTCAAGGCCATTATGTGCCACTCCAAGAAATTTAAGGGCGTCCACTGCCCGGGCCGGTTTGCCATGGTCTGCTGCGACAAGGACATGCAGTTTCTGGCACTGGTATGCCGCGGCGAGGGGCTGGAGAACTTCAGGGACAAGGAGTGGGTGAAGATCCACGCCACCGTGAAGAAGGAGAAGTGCGACGCCTATCAGGGCGACGGCCCTGTGCTGTACGTCAGCAGCATCGCCGCCACCACCAAGCCCGCCAACGAGATGGTGTCCTTCTGATAACAAGTCGTATTATCAAAGAAAAAGATGACGTTCTGTACTCACAGAACGTCATCTTTTTCGTCTTGCAGCGTGTATAACGTGATGCGGCTGGCATCGGTGTCCCGCAGCGCGATCACGGTGTCCAGCACCTGATAGGCGGTGATCCCGCCGAAGGGCGGGGTGTGCAGCGCGGTGACCTGCTGCCCGGGGAGAAAGCCCAGATCCTCCATACGGCGGGCCTTCCGGGGCGGGAAGTCCAGCGCGGCTACGCGGCCGCTTTCGCCAGGAGGCAGCTGCGCCAACGTATACGTCATGTGTCATATCCCCCTTACGCCCCAGCCTATGCCGCCGGTCACTTCAGGGTGATGCTGTTGTGGAGAACGGTGGCGCTGTATAAAAACAGCACATCGGCATCGTCGGGAAACTCCACAACGCGTCCCAGCCGGTCGGAGGCCAGATAACGGATATCCACGGCGTACACCGTGCGATAGCTCTCCGCCAGCAGCGGGATGATGCTGCTGCCGAAGGAATCCCGGAACACCACCAGCGTCCTGTCACACAGGGCGTCGGGATTGTCGATACGCAGCAGGGAGCGGCTGCCGGACAGGAACAGGTCGTAGGGCGCGTCCTGCGCGGCGGCAAAATCGTATACGCCGCCGTCGGTATCCGTCTCGTAGTTATGGACGGTGCAGCTCTCCAGCGTGGGGGAGGTCAGATAGGACAGCGTATCCGGCTCCAGCGGCTCCTCGGTCTTTCCCCAGTAGCCGCCGTGAAACGCCCCCTCCAGCGCGCACAGCGTCTCGTCCCGCGTGCCGGACACCGGCGCACCCATGGCGGTCAGCAGTGCGTCCGCCGCGGGGCGCAGCTGCTCCTGCCGCCAATGGGGGTCGGTGCGGTAGTAGTCCGTCAGCGTCAGACCGGCGGCGATATCCACCGGCGTCAAAAAGTCCAGCGCGCCGCAGAGGTAGTCCGCCGTCTCCGCCGAGCCAGCAGGGACGTAGCCCTCCGGCGGCACGGTGAACTGCGCCTTGTCCGGCACCACCGCCAGATAGACTGTGCGTCCGGTGAAGTACAGGTCGTACAGATGCCGGAAGCGATAGGCGGCGCGGTCCAGCGAATCCGCATCGAAGGGAGCGTCCGTCTTGGCGGCGTAGCCCTCATAGACGTATACCGTGTCGGCGGGCGCGGAGGGCTGCGACGTATGGGTGGAGAGCTTTGCCGCACCCAGCACCAGCGCCGCCGCCATCAGCAGGAACGCGCCCCGCTGCACCATCCTCCGTGTCACAGAATGGCCTCGTCGTAGGTGGCGCTGACGCCGTAGATGCCGTTCAGGTGGGTCATGAAGGTATCCACCAGCTCATTCGCACCGAAGACGGTGACCACATACTCGCCCACCTCGGCCACGACCAGCTTGTCGGGGAAGCCGCACATCCACTGGCGGTGCATGATGTTGTCACGCAGCTGCTGTGCCAGCTCAGCGGTGTCGCCGGTGGCGTGGTAGGCGGCGGCGGTGAAGGTGTTGGCGTTCATCATGTGGACAAGGGACGCGGCCTCATCCACCGCAGCGGTCTCCGGCAGACCCAGCTCGCTGTCCACCAGCGCACGGTCCTTCAGGTCGAAGACGCCGGGGGCGTCCTCGCGGGCGTTTGCCTCGGAGAAATCGCCGCCGGCAACGGCAAACTTCTCGTCCTCACCGTAGGTGTTCCATACCGTCTCCAGTATGTTCAGGGCACTGGTGGGCACTGCGGGCTTGTCGCCGCTGGCGTTATTCTTATCGCCGCAGGCGGCAAGACTCAGCACCAGCAAGGCAGAAAGCATCATGGATACGAACTTTTTCATGGAAATATCCTCCAAATTTTCAGTGTTTCCGCGCAGGGAAAAGAAAGCGCGGCTGTGGATAGGACGCAGCCGCGCTCTCATTTGTTCCCGACGGGCGGGTCTTTTCCGTCCATACGTCGTTGCGCTCGCTTGCCATACACAAAGTATTGCCTGCGCTCCCGCGCCTCGTCTGAACGAAAAATCCCTCGCCCGTTAAGCGTTACAACCAACTTTGGTCAAACCCGTAGGGCAGCAGCTCCTTCAGGGCGAACTTCCTGCTCTCGCCCTTCTTATTCAGGCAGATGACGGTGAGGTCGGGGGCAAACTCCATCATCACCTGGCGGCAGGTGCCGCAGGGTACGCAGTAGTCGTCGCTGCGTCCGGCGATGACCAGTGTGTCGAAGTCGCGGTGCCCCTCGCTGACAGCCTTGAAGATGGCGGTGCGCTCGGCGCAGATGGTGGCGCCGTAGGCGGCGTTTTCGATGTTGCAGCCGGTGAACACCGTGCCGTCCCTGCACAGCAGGGCGGCGCCCACGGGGAAATGGGAATAGGGGACATAGGCCATATCCAGCATGTCGATGGCCTTCTGGCAAAGCGCCTGCTCGGTCATGGATGGTTCCTCCTTAGTATGGTGTATTCGGATAATTTAATTCAACTCAGTTCTGCCTGTCCGGTGTAGAGCTGGTAGTATTTGCCGTGCTGCGCCAGCAGCTGCTCGTGATCGCCGCGCTCGATGATGCGGCCCTGCTCCAGCACCAGAATGGCCTGGCTGTTGCGGACGGTGGACAGGCGGTGGGCGATGACGAACACCGTGCGTCCCTCCATCAGGGAGTCCATGCCCCGCTCGATCAGGGTCTCGGTACGGGTGTCGATGGAGCTGGTGGCCTCGTCCAGAATGAGTACCGGCGGGTCGGACACGGCGGCCCGTGCGATGTTCAGCAGCTGGCGCTCGCCCTGACTGAGGCTGCCGCCGTCGCCGGTGATGACGGTGTCGTAGCCCTGGGGCAGGTGGCGGATGAAGCTGTCGGCGTTGGCCAGCTTCGCTGCGGCGCGGATCTCCTCATCCGTGGCGTCCAGCTTGCCGTAGCGGATGTTGTCGGCCACGGTGCCGGTGAACAGATGGGTATCCTGCAGCACAATGCCCAGCGAACGGCGCAGGGAATCCTTGGCGATGTCCTTCACGTCGATGCCGTCGTAGGTGATAATACCCTGCTGCACGTCGTAGAAGCGGTTGATAAGATTGGTGATGGTGGTCTTGCCCGCACCGGTAGAGCCCACGAAGGCGATCTTCTGCCCGGGCTCGGCGAACAGGGACACATCGTTGAGCACCGTCTTTTCCCCGTCGTAGGAGAAGGTCACGTGGTCAAAGCGCACGTCGCCCCGCAGCTCCACCAGCGTGCCATCCGGCTTTTTCCAGGCCCAGTGGCCGGTGCGCCGCTTCGTCTCCGTCAGGGTATCGCCGTTTTTCTCCACGCGGACGATGACGGTCTTGCCCTCATCGGTCTCGGGCTGTTCGTCCATGACGGCGAAGATGCGCTCGGCGCCGGCCGCCGCGGCCAGCAGGGTGTTGATCTGCTGGCTGATCTGACCCACGGGCTGACTCACCTGCTTGACGTACAGCAGGTACGCGCCCAGAGAGCCGATGTCAAATACGCCGCCGATGGCCAGCAGGCCGCCCACGCAGCAGGTGACGGCGTAGTTGATCTTGCTGAGGTTGCCCATGGCGGGCATCATCATGCCGGCATAGGCCTGGGCAGCGGTGGCGGCGTCGCGGTAGTCGCCGTTGAGGGCGGTGAAGCGCTCCACGGCCCGGCCCTCGTGGTTGAATACCTTGATGACCTTCTGGCCTTCGATCATCTCCTCGATATAGCCGTTCAGCGCGCCCAGCGCCGCCTGCTGCCGCTGGAAATTGGCACGGCTGCGGCCGCCGATGACCTTCACCACCAGCCCCATCAGGCCCAGGAACAGGAAAGTGATCAGCGTCAGCCACGGGTTCAGCACGATCATCATCACCACGGTGCCCACAAAGGTCAGCACGTTGGAGATGATGCTGGCGAAGCTGCTGTTCAGCATCTCCGACACGGTGTCGATGTCGTTGGTGAAGCGGCTCATCAGGTCGCCGGACTGGTGGCGGTCATAGTAGCTGACGGGCAGCTGCTGCAGCCGGTCGAACAGGTCCTGCCGCAGGGCGGCCACCGTGTGCTGTGCCACGTGGACCATGATGCGGGCGTAGGCAAAGGAGCACAGTGAGCTCAGGAGGTACATCCCGCCCATCACCAGCAGCATTTTGAAAAGTCCCGGGAAATCGCCGGGGATGATATAGTCGTTGAGCAGCGGCTTCAGCAGGTAGCTGGTGGCCACGCCGGCGGCGGAGCTGATAAGAAGGCATATCGCCACCAGCACCAGCGACCCCTTATACTTGCCCACGTAGCCCATGAGCTTTTTGAAGGTGCCCTTCATGTCCTTGGGCCGCTGATAGCCGTGATTGCGGCCATGGCCTCCGCCTGTGCGTTTCGTCTCAGCCATCGATGCTCACCCCTTCCTGCTGGGATTCATAGACCTCGCGGTAGATCTCGCAGCTGTCCATCAGCTGCTCATGGGTGCCCTGTCCCACCACGCGGCCGTCGTCCAGCACCAGGATCATATCCGCGTCCATAACGGAGGTGATGCGCTGAGCGATGATGAGCTTGGTAGCGCCGGGCAGCGCCGTTTTCAGAGCGCCGCGGATCTTGGCGTCGGTGGCGGTGTCCACCGCGCTGGTAGAGTCGTCCAGGATCAGTACCTTGGGCTGCCGCAGAATGGCCCGGGCGATGCACAGGCGCTGCTTCTGGCCGCCGGAGACGTTGGTGCCGCCCTGCTCGATATAGGTGTCGTAGCCGTCGGGCATCCGCTGAATGAATTCGTCGGCGCAGGCCATGCGGCAGGCCTCCTCGATCTCCTGATCGGTGGCGTCCTCACGGCCCCAGCGCAGGTTCTCCCGAATGGTACCGGAGAACAGGGTGTTCTTCTGCAGCACCATGGCGCAGCCGTCGCGCAGCGCCTCCATGGTGTACTCTCTGACGTTGCGGCCGCCCACGGAGACGGCGCCCTCATTCACCTCGTACAGACGGGGGATCATGCTGACCAGCGTAGTCTTAGCGCTGCCGGTGCCGCCCAGAATGCCCACAGTCATACCGCTTTCGATGTGCAGGTCGATGTCCGTCAGGTTCCAGCTCTCCGCCGTGGGGTGATACTTGAAATACACGTGATCGAACCGGATATCGCCGTTGTCCACAGTCAATGCGGCATCGGCCTGGGCATCGGTGATCTGGGGCTGTTCGTCCAGCACCTCCACGATGCGCCTGCCGCAGGCGATGGCACGGGTCAGGAACATCAGCACCATGGACACCATCATCAGGGACATCAGGATCTCGCTGGAATAGGTGAAGAACGCCATCAGGTCGCCGGAGAGCAGGGTACCCTCCGCCACGTCGTGACCGCCCAGCCACATCAGCGCCACCGTGGTGCCGCCCATGATCATGATTATGATGGGCATGAACATCACCACGAACCCAAAGGCCCTCTCCGCCGTGTCGCGGAGCTTATTGCTGCGGCTCTGGAATTTTTGCTCCTCCCGCTCCTCGCGGACGAAGGATTTCACCACGCGGACGGCGTTCAGATTCTCCTGCACCACCAGGTTCAGATCATCGGTGGCGTTCTGCAGCGCCGTGAAAAACGGCCCCACGTAGCGGATGACGATGACCACCGCGAGGATCAGCAGCGGCACTGCCACCAGGAACACCTGGCTCAGGTCCAGACTGATCTGCATGGCCTTTATCAGCGCCGTCACCAGCATCACCGGCGCACGCACACACATGCGCATGCCCATGAACATGGTCATCTGCACCGACGACACATCGTTGGTCAGGCGGGTGATAAGGCTGGCAGTGGAGAAGTGCTCGATGTTGGCGAAGGAGAAGCGCTGCACCTGCTCATACTCCGCCTGCCGCAGGTTGGCGCCGAAGCCCATGGCCGCCTTGGCGGCCAGCGCCGCCGCACCCACGCCGCACAGCAGCGCCGCCATGGCCATCAGGAACATTTTCAGGCCCGTCAGTAAAATATAGCTGCGGTCGCCGTTGGCGATGCCCACGTCCACGATCTCACTCATGGCCTGGGGCAGCTCCAGCTCCAGCACAGACTCGCCCACCGAGCACAATACGCCCAGCAGGATATACAGCCCATATCCCCGTGTATACGGGGCAAGCTTTTTCAGCATACTTCGTCCTCCTCCGAGAGATTTTTCGCCACCCGTGTCAGAAGCGACGCCAGCTGCCGGATCTCCTCCGGCGACAGCCCCTTCTCCAGACGGTCGTTGACCTCCCTGGCGATGGCGATGAATTTGTCATAAAACTGCATGCCCTGCTCCGTCAGAGCCAGGATGCGGCAGCGGCCGTCGGATTTGCTGGCGGTGCGCCGCAGCATGCCCTTCTCCTCCAGCCGGTCCACAATGCCGTTGACGGTACTGGGCTTCACCATCAGGTGCCGCTCCAGCTGCTTCTGGTTTACCGGTCCCTCCGTCTCGTGGAGGTAGATCAGCGTCCTGCACTGCATGGGCGATACGTCGTACTGCCGCAGCCGCCGGTCCATCAGCTTATGCGCCTGATGGTCGCAGTATCCAAACAGAGGGCCGAAATGCTCGGGCCTCTCTGTGATGCACTCCAACATAATGTGTCTCCCTTCTGTTTAGTTTGCACGCAAATTATTAGCGCGCTAAATACTATCACGATGTCCCCCCCATGTCAAGCGAAGTTCTGGGCCGGCTTGTGAACAATTTGTGAATCTTCTCACAAAGCCGTTGACTTTCCGGAATGCCGTGTTATGATAGCATCAGAAAGCAAGTAAGTGACATTGTTATTCTCTCTCCTTTACCAAAAAGCAGTCGCGCACCTTCGGGTGCGCGGCTGCTTTTTTATGACATGTTCCGCAGTATCCCCGATTTTCGGAAAGGAAGAATGTGTGCAAGAAACCCATCAGGGGTGTCTTGCACGTTCAACTCCCGCCGCAGCGGCTGAAAGTAAAACCTCCTTCGGGCGGTTTTATTTTTCTGCGTCTGCCGGAAACCGGCAAACGCAGCCGCGCACCCTCGGGTGCGCGACTGCGTTTTCTATGGCGTGCCCCGTCGTCATGTCCTGCACCTGCCGCCCCGCCGCCGCATAGGATGGCCGGAAGCAGCCTGCAGAAGGAGGAGACAGTCAATGGAGCAGTACACAGCGGCGCTGGCGGGCAACCCCAACGTGGGAAAATCCACGGTGTTCAACACCCTGACGGGCATGCGCCAGCACACAGGCAACTGGCCCGGGAAAACGGTGGCGGTAGCGGAGGGCGCCTACACGTGGCAGGGCGCGGCCTTCCGGCTCATCGACCTGCCTGGGACCTACTCCCTGCGGGCAGACTCGCCGGAGGAGCAGATCGCCCGGGACTTCATCTGCGGCGGCGGTGCCGATGTCACCGTGCTGGTGGCGGACGCCACCTGCCTCCGGCGAAATCTGCATCTGGCGGTGCAGCTGCGCTGCCGCACGCCGCGGCTGGTAGTGTGCGTGAATCTGATGGACGAGGCCCGGCGCAAGGGCGTCGCCGTAGACGTGGACGCCCTGTCCCGTGGGCTGGACGCACCGGTGGTGACGGCGACGGCACGGAGCGGGCAGGGGCTGGACGATCTGCGCACGGCGGTGCTGGACATGGCGCGGCGGGAGCCGTGGGAGGACACGTGGCCGCCATTGGACGGAGACGACAGCGCCGCCGTGGCCCGCCGGGCATCGGCCATCGCTGATGCCTGTCTCTCCCGCCGCCCCGAGGAAGTCCACACCCGTGACCGGCGGCTGGACCGCGTGCTCACCGGCTGGGGCGGCGTGCCGGTGATGCTGCTGCTGTTGGGTGCGGTGCTGTGGCTCACCATCTGGGGCGCCAACCGGCCCTCGGAGCTGCTGAGCCGGTGGCTCATGGCGGCGCAGGAGCCGCTGCGAGCCCTGCTGGGCGGCGCGCCATGGTGGCTGCGGGAATCGCTGGTAGACGGGGTATACCGCACGGCGGCGTGGGTGGTTGCGGTGATGCTGCCGCCCATGGCCATCTTCTTCCCGCTGTTCACCCTGCTGGAGGACGCGGGGTATCTGCCGCGGGTGGCCTTTCTCATGGACCGGTGCTTCCGCGCCGCCGGCGGCAGCGGCCGTCAGAGTCTCACCATGTGCATGGGGCTGGGGTGCAACGCCTGCGGCGTCACGGGCTGCCGCATCATCGACAGTCCGCGGGAACGGCTGGTAGCCATCCTCACCAATGCCTTCATCCCCTGCAATGGCCGGTTCCCCACGCTGATCGTCCTCATCAGTCTGTTCTTTCCGGGCGGCGCGGCCGGGGTGGGACGCTCTCTGTCGGCCGCCGCCATGCTGCTGGGGTGCCTGCTGTTCGCCGTGGCCATGTCGCTGCTGGCCTCCCGCCTGCTGACGGCCACGGTGCTGCGGGGCCAGCTGTCCGCCTTCTCGCTGGAGCTGCCGCCCTACCGCATGCCCCAGGTGGGGCAGGTGCTGGTGCGGTCGCTGCTGGACCGGACGCTGTTCGTGCTGGGCCGTGCCGTAACGGTAGCGGCCCCTGCGGGACTGGTGATCTGGGTGCTGGGCCGCGTGCCAGCGGGCAGCGGCACACTGCTGACGGCGCTGGCCGGCGCACTGGACGGCCCCGGGCGGCTGATGGGACTGGACGGCATGGTGCTGCTGGCGTTTCTGCTGGGCTTTCCTGCCAATGAGATCGTGCTGCCGGTGCTGCTGATGGGCTATCTGCGGTTAGGGAGCCTGACGTCAGCGGGGCTGACGGAGCTGGGTCCCGTTCTCGCCGCCCACGGCTGGACGGCGGAGACGGCGTTGTGTATGCTGGTGCTGTGCCTGCTGCACTTCCCCTGCGGTACCACGTGCCTCACCATCCTCCGCGAGACGGGCAGTGCCCGCTGGACGGCGCTGGCGGCGGCGCTGCCCACAGCCATGGGCATGGCGCTGTGCATGCTCATCCACGGCGCGGTGACGCTGCTGGGATAGCGCATCGACAAAAAACAGTTGCCAAGCGGCAACTTTTGTAGTAGAATAAGCGGGTGAACTTGTCCTCCGCCGATAGCTGCGGGGCCGGTCTCGCGCAATGGATACCCACGAATCATGTCAGGCGGGGAACCGAGCAGCATTAAGAGGGATCATCCATGTGCCGCGGGGAAGCCGGCTTCGCGGCTATGGGCGGAGGACGTTCTATTTTTGTTATGACAGGAGGTGTGTCCGTGTACCAGGCACTGTACCGTAAATACCGTCCCAGGACCTTTTCCGAGGTGGTGGGCCAGTCCCATATCACCGACACCCTCCAGCGTCAGGTGGCGGAGGGCCGCGTGGGCCACGCCTACCTGTTCACCGGCACCCGCGGCACCGGCAAGACCACCTGCGCCCGCATCCTGGCCAAGGCGGTGAACTGCCAGCACCCCGTGGACGGCGCCCCCTGCTGCCAGTGCGACAGCTGCCGCGGCATCGATGCAGGCACCCTGCTGGACGTGACGGAGCTGGACGCCGCCTCCAACGGCAGCGTCAACGACGCCCGCACCCTGCGGGAGGAGGCGGTGTATCCCCCCTCCGTGCTGAAAAAACGGGTGTACATCATCGACGAGGTCCACATGCTCTCGCGGGACGCCTTCAATGCCCTGCTGAAGATCATGGAGGAACCGCCGGAGCACCTGCTGTTCATTCTGGCCACCACGGAGCTGCACAAGGTCCCCGCCACCATCCTGTCCCGCTGCCAGCGGTTCTCCTTCAAGCGCATCCTGCCTCGTGACGCGGAGCAGCAGCTTTTGAAGATCGCGGCGGCGGAGGACATCGCCCTGACATCCGACGGTGCAGAGATCCTGGCCCGCATGGCCAACGGCGCTCTCCGCGACGCCCTGAGTTTGCTGGACCAGTGCCGTGCGGCGGACGGCGACATTGACAGCCGCACCGTGCTGGACACGCTGGGTCTGGCGGGCAGCACCCAGACGCTGCAATTGATGCGCTGCCTGCTGGCGCGGAACGCCGCTGATGCACTGGCCCTGTTTGACCAGCTGTACCGCAGCGGCAAGGATGTGGCCGCTCTGCTGGGTGAGCTCAGTGACCTCTCCCGTGATATGACGGTGCTGAAAGCCGCGCCGGAGGGCGGTGCGGCGCTGCTGTCCGGTGTCTACGACCGCAAGACCCTGACCGAGCTGGGCCGCGACCTGCCCATGAGCCGGTTTTTGTACATGGCAGACACGCTGCAAAGCTGCTGCGCCGCCCTGGCGGACAGCATCCGCCCCCGCACGGCGGCGGAGCTGTGCCTGCTGCGTCTGTGCGACGAGAGCCTGTCCGGCGACCTCACCGCCTTCGACCGGCGGCTGGCCTGTCTGGAGCAGGCGGTGCAGCAGGGCGCCATCGCCCCCCAGCGTCCCTCCCCGCGGCAGGAAGCGTCGGTACGTCCGGCTCCTGCGCCGCGTCCGGCCTGTCAGTCGCCGGTGATGGGGCAGCCACCCCTGCCGGAGGAACCGCCTCTGCCGGAGGAACCGCCCCTGCCGGAGCAGGCGGTGCGGGACTTCGGCCTGCCGGAGGAGCCGCCGGTACGTCCCAGTCGCCGGAACGATCCGCCTGCCCCCGCTGTCCCTGCGGCAGCGGGAGACGCCAGCGTGTGGCAGCGTCTGCTGGATCAGTACAAGGGCCGTCTGCCGGTGAATGCGCGGGTCATGCTGAGCATGGCCTCCGGCGTGCTGGACGGCGACTGCCTCACCGTACTGTGCCGCGACGACTTCACCCAGAAGCAGCTGGACAAGCCGGAGATCCTCACCGTCCTGCGGGACGTTACCGCCGCCGAGCTGGGCCGCGATATCCGCGTGATGCTGGCGGTGGGCAAGGCCCCTCCCGCATCCGGTCGCTCGGCTCGGCCGTGAAGCGCTTGACGTAATAGTAGTTCTGCTCGCCGTCGAAGTAGACGACCGAGTATATGCGGCCCGGATCGTACTTCTCGACGCGGATCGTCTCCTCCGGGAAGTGAACGCCCAGATCGTAGCCCGTCGTATAGTAAAGGCCCTTGCCCGTCATCACGATCAGCCTGTCGTCGCCCGAGGACTCGCCCAGCAACTCGCCCCGGCCGTCCGTGTTGAGCCGCCGGATCTCGTCGTCGTACCACACGCTGATGCCGCCGAGCGTCGACGCGCCGCGCTCCTTGAGCACGATCTTGTGAATCGCATAGCGCGTGAACAGATTGCCCT
>ERZ773178.3626-NODE-3626-length-12729-cov-4.460944_pt1 | contig 12729 bp, 10 predicted proteins | sample MGYA00580533_ERZ773178 | MGnify/ENA primary metagenome ERZ773178 (study PRJEB29015, sample SAMEA2737859) | human gut metagenome | biome: human gut; feature: human-associated habitat; material: faeces | place: China | collected 2012 ...
TCTGCGAAAAGGCGTCACTGTATAATGCCGCGAACGAAGCGGGCGGGGCAAAAACTTCCCAAAGCGGGGGCGTCGGAGCAAAGTTTTGCGTTCGGTCGGAGCAGAACGGATATAGGCGTGAAAAATGCTTATTTCCAAAGTATATTTTCAAATAAGTGTTGACAATATTTGCCTGTGGATTTATGATACAACTGAGCGGAGGGAGAAAAGCCTCCCGAGCCGCCTGTTACCAAAGCCGCAGCGGATGCGGTGCGCCCGATGTGGCTGCACATGCGTTTTCGGCACCACGCCGGCGGCATGAACTCGCCGCCTGTGCGGTAATTAAAAAACATTATTTTTTGGAGGATTTTATAGAATGAACGCTTACATTCAGGAAATTCTTGCGAAGGTTCAGCAGCGCGATGCGCACGAACCCGAGTTTCTTCAGACTGTTGAAGAGGTTCTCAAATCCCTTGAACCCGTTATCGAAAAGCATCCCGAGTATCAGGAAGCCGGTCTTCTTGAGCGTCTCGTAGAGCCGGAGCGCGTTATCGAATTCCGTGTACCTTGGACCGACCGTGACGGCAAAGTTCAGGTAAACCGTGGCTTCCGCGTTCAGTTCAACAGCGCGATCGGACCCTACAAGGGCGGTCTCCGTTTCCAGGGCAATGTTAACCTTTCCATCATGAAGTTCCTCGGCTTTGAGCAGACCTTCAAAAACAGCCTCACCAGCCTTCCCATGGGCGGCGGTAAGGGCGGTTCCGACTTCGATCCCAAAGGCAAGACCGATAAGGAAATCATGGATTTTTGCCAGAGCTTCATGACCGAGCTCTGCCGTCATATCGGACCCAGCATCGACGTTCCCGCAGGTGATATGGGTGTCGGCGGCCGTGAAATCGGCTATCTCTTCGGCCAGTACAAGAGGATCCGCGGCGCATACGAAAACGGCGTTCTCACCGGCAAAGGTCTCTCCTTCGGCGGTTCCCTCATCCGTCCCGAAGCAACCGGTTTCGGTGCTGTTTACTACCTCTGCGAAGTTCTCAAGCATGAGAACGACACCATCGAAGGCAAGACCGTTGCAGTATCCGGCTTCGGTAATGTTGCTTGGGGTGTTACCAAGAAGGTTGCGGAACTCGGCGGCAAGGTTGTTACCCTCTCCGGCCCCGATGGCTACATCTACGATCCCAACGGCGTTGTAACCGAAGAAAAGATCAACTACATGCTCGAAATGAATGCAAGCCGCCGCAATCGCGTACAGGACTATGCAGACAAGTTCGGTGTTGAATTCTTCCCCGGCGAAAAGCCCTTCGGCCGCAAGGTCGATATCGTCATGCCCTGCGCAATGCAGAATGACGTTCATATGGAATCCGCAGAGAAGATCGTTGCAAACGGCATCAAGTACTATATCGAAGTTGCTAACATGCCCACCACCAACGATGCTCTCTACTTCATGATGGATCAGCCCGGCATGATCGTTGCTCCCTCCAAGGCAGTTAACGCAGGCGGCGTTGCAGTTTCCGGCCTCGAAATGAGCCAGAACGCAGAGCGTCTTGCTTGGACCGCAGAGGAAGTTGACGCAAAGCTCAGGCACATCATGGTCAACATCCACAAGGCATCCATGGAAGCAGCAGAAGAATGCGGCCTTGGCTACAACCTCGTAGCAGGCGCAAACATCGCAGGCTTCAAGAAGGTTGCTGATGCTATGATGGCTCAGGGCATCTGCTAATCATCGATTAACATTTGTTGATTAACCTCAAATAAAGGTCGGGGAATCGCTGTGCGGCGATTCCCCGATTGTTCAATTTAGGTATTGCTGCCGAAACAACTCAAATTCACTTTACTGCGGTTAAATTTAATCCGCCTCATTTTCCGCTGCCGGCAGCAGCTTTCAAACGCGGAAAGTTTTGACAACCGCCACAAGCGTAAAACAGGAGTTACCCATGGACTTGATGAAACTTATAAAGGGCACCGATATAGGCGACTGCGTTGCTCGGCTTCTTTTCACTTGGAACGCCGATCACCCCGATGCGGAGAAGGCTAAGGAAACTTTTATCAGCGCAATAAAAGCAAGAATGCCGCAGCAGGCAAGGCTGAATTTGTCGAGTGCGGAAAAACTTTCGGACAGCATTGACAGATACCTGATAAAAAACGATACCGAGATGTATGCGGCGGTGAAAATCGGCAGCGCAATGATGCTTGCGGCCCTTGCCAACCGCGAAACGGAAAACGCCGCTCTTGTGCGGTCGGCGGCCGAGAGTTTCATTTCGGATATTCCGGACGGAATTGCGGACGACCGCGAGGCACTCAGCGAAATCATCTTTTCCGAAAAACAGGGCAGGGAAAAGCTGATTGAGATTTTCAAACTGCTGCGAGATTGAGAAACAACAAAATATATCTGCATTTTTTGCCGAAAATCAGTGAAAAACTATTGACAGGCTCAAAACAAGCGGTTATAATTATCCGGCAAATGAATATCCGCCATAGACAGCAGGTGCGCGGGCAAGATGCTTTTGCATCGGTCGTCCAAGCTTAATCTCCTGCCGAGGTAGAGACAAAATAGTTATTTCATCAGTTATTGCAGCAGCGGCTTTCGGTTTTTATGCTAATGCACTTTGCGTTTTGCATTAAATCGGGGCAGTGCTAAAATGATTGTTCGGCTATCCTCTGTCCCCCTGTCCTATGGCATGGGGGATATTTGTTTGAAACTGTGACAAGGAGGAATTTTCCATGGCAAATGCTTCTATTCTTGCAATGAAGGAGCAGCACGTTGCGGAGATCAAAGATCGTCTCACAAGGGCTCAGTCCGTTGTTATGTTCGATTACCGCGGTCTTACCGTTGACGAGGTGACTGCACTCCGTGTCGAAATGCGCAAAGCAGGTGTTGAGTACATCGTTCTCAAAAACACCATGGTCGAAAGAGCCTGCCGCGAACTCAACATCGATGAGTCCGTTCATGCAATGCTCAAAGGACCGTCCGCTTTCGCTTTCGGTTACGATGACGCGGTTGCACCCGCAAAAATCCTTAAGGATTCAATCAAAAAGTTCAAAAAATGCACCATCAAGGGCGGCATTGTGGATGGCGTTGTTACCGATGCTCAGGGCATCGATGCTCTCGCTGATCTGCCCCCCAGAGAGGTTCTCATCGCCCGTATGCTGGGCAGCATGATGAGCCCCATCACCGGCCTTGCCATCGCTCTCGACCAGCTCGCAAAGAAGCTCGGCGGCGGCGAAGCAGCCGAAGAAGCAGCGGCAGAATAACTTTCGCTGCGTAACCGTTTCAAACAAAAATTTTTAATCGGAGGAAATTAAAATGACTAAGCAGGAATTTATCGATTACATTAAGTCCCTCACCGTTCTCGAACTCGCAGACCTCGTTCATGCGGTCGAAGAAGAATTCGGCGTATCCGCAGCAGCAACCGCAGTTGCAGTTACAGGCCCCGCAGCAGCAGCAGAACCCGTTGAAGAGAAGACCGAATTTGACGTTATCCTCAAGGGCTTCGGCGCACAGAAACTCAACGTTATCAAGGTTGTCCGCGCAGAACTCGGCCTCGGCCTGAAGGAAGCAAAGGAAGCTGTTGAAGGCGCACCCACCACCCTCAAGGAAGGCCTCTCCAAGGAAGATGCAGAGAAGCTCGCAAAGGCATTCACCGATGCAGGCGCAGAAATCGAAATCAAATAATTATTTTCCCTGTCACAAACAAAACCCCGTCCGCCGCAGCTGCCCGCAGCCGCGGCGGGCTTTTTTGCCTTTTGAATAACAACGACGGAACGGGTTAGATGTCAACATTTGAGTCAACGTAAGAACCGGGAAAAAGAGATTTGTAAAGAAACAGAATTACATCAAAACTCCGTTGGCCGGCACTTCATCAACCCATACCAACGGTAGATAAATTAAAATCCAAACAGTACGAGCGGTGTGTTCCGTGCACCGCTCTTTTTTGCTATAATTGGGTAAAGAAAACGGCAGGACGAAAGCTTGACGGCGGCTTTTAAAGACGCAGTGCGAAAATGCCGCCGAAAAAAGGAGGAAAGCGGAGCAAATGGAGAACAAGCTTGCAGAGAATATCCGAACGTTCAGAAAACAGCGCGCATTGACGCAGGAACAGCTTGCGGAAGTGCTGGGCGTTACTGTCGGTGCGGTGTACAAATGGGAAGCGCGGCTGTCCCAACCGGAATTGAGCACAATAATGGAGCTTGCGGACTTTTTTGACACATCGGTGGATGTGCTTCTCGGCTACAAGCTGAAGGATAACCGCCTTCGGGCAACGGCGGCACGATTGAAAAGGTATCAGTCCGACAAGGATGAAGCCGGCCTTGCCGAGGCGGAAAAAGCATTAAAAAAATATCCGAATTCCTTTGAAATTGTGTTTAATGCCGCAGGGCTTTTCAGTGTGTTCGGAACGGAGCGCGGCGAAAAAAGGCTTATGCGGCGCGCATTGGAGCTTTTGGAAAAAAGCAGACAGCTTATTGCGCAGAATACGAACCCGCAGATAAACGAAAGCACACTGTGCGGAAACATAGCGGAGGTGCTGCGCATAATGGGCGAAGCCGAACGCGCCGTTGAGATGCTGAAAGCGAATAATGCGGGCGGAATGTACAGCGACATAATCGGATTGACTCTTGCGGAAGCGTGCGGCCGACCCGAGGAGGCAATGCCCTTCCTTTCGGAATCGCTCGTTGAAAATACGGTCAGAATCATTCGAACCGTGTTTGGTTATATCAACGTGTTTTTTCAAAAAAAGGATTATGCGTCGGCAAAGGCGGTGCTGAATTTCGGCCTTGCTCTTTCGAACGGACTGCGGCGGGACGGGGAAACGAATTTTACAGACAAAACATCGGGAATGCTTTACGCATGTTTGGCTTATTCGGAGTTGATGGACGGCAATGCGGTCGGTGCGGAAAAAGCATTGATTCAGGCAAAGCTGACAGCGGAACGCTTCGATGCAAACCCGAATTACAGCGCGGCAGCGATCCGCTTTGTTTCGTGTGACGAATCGGCAAGCGCATATGACGACATCGGCGCAACGGCAGCGGAGGGAGTGCGGAACACGGTCTATTCTCTTGAAAGCGCCGAACTTACGAAAATATGGGAAAGGGTGAACAACGATGAGAAACGGTCGAACAAAGAATGACAGCAGCGGGAATTGTGCTGCCGAAAACGAAAAAGCAAATGTATCAAAAGAAAACGTGAGCGCATTTTGTAAAAAACCGCTCGGGAAACAGCTGCGGGGTCAGTTCTTTTATAAAAATATTCCGATTTTTTGCCTTGCGGTGTTTGCGGCTTTGGCAGCCGGCTCGCTGAATCTGATTCTCTCGTGGATAATTCAACAGCTGATGGACACGGCAGCGGGAACGTCCGGGGCGTTAAGCTTTCGCACTTTGCTTTTGATAAGCGCGGGCTTTGTTCTGCTTTGTGCAGGGCTTTCCCTATTGAACTATGCGTCGCAGCCCCGTTTTTTGGAACGGGCAATGCGGCAGTACAAGGATTTTGCATTCAAAAAGCTGATAGGAAAGAGCATTTCGTCATTTCGTGATGAAAGCGCGGCAGGCTATCTTTCCGCATTGACGAACGATGCAGCAAGCATTGAAACCAATTATCTTGCGCAGATGCTTGCAATGATAACAAAGGCGGTCACTTTCATCGGTGCGCTGCTGCTGATGTGCAGGTATTCACTGCTTATGACGGCGATTGCGGCAGGGCTGACGGTGCTTCCGCTGATAGCATCCCTTTTGACGGGCAGCAGACTGCAAGCCGTTGAAAGCAGGGTTTCCGAACGGAACGGAGAATTCACCGCCGCACTCAGCGATTGCCTCGCAGGGTTTACCGTTGTTAAAAACTTCAAAGCGGAGCGGGAGATCTTTCGCCTGTTTGCGCAGAGCAACAAAGCCCTTGAGCATGAAAAATTCACGGGACGGCGCATTAAAACGCTCGTCGGAATGATCGGCGCGGTCACGGGGATTTTTGCTCAGCTCGGAGTGTTTATCGCAGGCGTGTACCTTTCGATGAAGGACGGCAGCATGACGCCCGGTGCAGTTGTTCTGTTTGTTAACCTTATGAATTTCATCATTTCGCCAATTGCGGAGCTTCCCGGATTGCTTGCCTGCCGCAAAGCGGCGTTGGGGCTTGTGGATAAACTTGCGGCCGCGCTGGAACGCAGCTCTTCCCGCGAGGGGAGTGAAACGCTCAACAGGCTTGAAAACGGGATTCGGCTTGAAAACGTCTCTTTTGCATATGAACCGGGGAAGACGGTGCTGCACGGAATAAATGCCGAGTTTGAGGCAGGCAAGGCATATGCGCTTGTCGGCGGCAGCGGCAGCGGAAAATCTACCCTGCTGAACTTGCTCATGGCGGCGGAAACAAACTACAGCGGGCATATCCTTGCGGACGGAATCGAACTGTCGGATATTTCAACGGAGTCGCTCTACGGAACGATGGCGGCAATTCAGCAGAATGTTTTTGTTTTTAATGCCTCGATAAAGGACAATGTTTCAATGTTCCGTGATTTTCCGAAGACGGAGCTGGATGAAGCGATTGCCCATGCGCACCTTGGCGCACTGATTCGCGAACGCGGGGAGGACTACCTTTGCGGGGAAAACGGCAGCGGGCTTTCCGGCGGCGAGAAACAAAGAATCTCCATTGCGCGGAGTCTGCTCAAAAAATCCTCCGTTCTGCTTGCGGATGAGGTGACGGCGGCACTGGATGCGCAAACGGCGCACCGTGTTTCAAGCGATATTCTCGATTTGCAGGGAATCACACGAATTGTTGTTACGCATACTCTTGAAGAGTCGCTCCTGCGCAGATACGATAAAATCTTTGTGCTTCGCAGCGGCAGGATTGAAGAGGCGGGCAGCTTTGCGGATTTGATGGCGAACAAGGGATATTTTTACGCATTGTTCACCGTTGCGCAATAAAACGAAACGGCATGTTCAGGCTTCGTGCCGCATGAACCCAGATGAATACAAATGCAGATGTGCGGAGGCATAATGCGGAAGACTCCCGGAAAATTCTCGGGGAGTCTTCCGCAGCGTTATGTCGGAGCGGGGCGGCAAAAATTATTTCAGCCCGAATTCACGCAGAACTTCAATGGCGGAATTCCGCGCACGCTCGGATTTTATGTTGCGGCGAACATCGGAAATATCGACGTAATCGCCTTTGCGGGCACATTCACACAATGCTTCCGCAACATATGCATCGCGAAAGCGTTCCTCTTTAAAAATCAGCTCAATGGAGCTGTTCATCTTTTTGTCAAGCGCGTCGATCATGGTTCGATACATGAAATGATCCTCGCCCAAAAGCTCGCGGAGGCGTTGAATGCACGAGATGGCTTCGCTCATTCGTTCAACGGTCACACGGCGGCGGTAACGCCAGCCGCATGAGCCTGCACCGAGAAGCTCATCCGCAGATGTGTCCAATATCAGAGCAAGGTCCTGCAAAAGTCCCGTATCCGGCATAGTTTCGCCGCGTTCCCAATTTGAAACGGATTGTGCGGTTATGCCCAAGCGTTCGCCCAATTCCGCCTGCGTCAGCCCGACGGCCTTCCTGCGGGCAGCGATATAGGCTCCTATTTGTTCCTGGTTAAGCATTGTTTTTTCTCCTTTGCTTTTTTGATGAAACAATTATAGCACGCGGAACGGAGGCGGAAAAGCGAGTGATGCTTTATTTTTTTCGCTGATTGTTAAGCCGGCGTTCAAAAAGAGCGTCAGCGGTCGGCGGCAGACGAACCATGAACAATTGCGCTGTTCATGTGCGGGTGCAAATGTGATATAATTTCTTTGTGATACGTTTCGAATTGATTAAATAATCAATAACTCAAACTGATTTATAAAAACATCAATCAAGCTTCGGCAAAAGTACGAACAATTCGACTGAAAAATCCGGATTCAATTGCGAAAGTTTATAACAATGCTGCCGAAAAACTCGGGAACTCCGCATATAAGCTTTGATACGGATTTCGGGCAGGTTCCGCATTCTCGAATCCGAATTAACTTTCAGTCATTCTTATTCGTTGTTCGGGTTCTGGGTTACATGAATCGTGATGTCAACGCCGTCCGCCCTGTCGGATTGGGACACGTCAACATTCATGCCGCCGGAGCGCAGGTGTTCGCAGGCGGAATTCACCGTGTTCATGAACATGCGGTAGTCCTTTACAATTCGCATAATGACGGGGCGGGGCTTTGCACCGTCCTTTTTGCTGTCGAACAGTGAGTTAAGCTTTTTTTCAACAAGGCGTTCGGTGTCTTTAACGCTCAGGCCGTCCTCGCCGGCTTTTTTGATTATTGCAAGCTTGTCCGCATCGTCCGAAAGGCGCAGCACGGCGCGGGCGTGGCGTTCACTCAGCCCGTAAAGACCGACAGCTTCGCGAACTTCAGGGGAAAGTTTGAGGATACGGAGTTTGTTTGCAATGAAACTCTGGCTTTTGCCGAGACGGGAGGCAAGCTCCTCCTGCGTGAGCTTCAGCTCGTCCAAAAGGGCTTTATAACATTCGGCCTCTTCAAAATAATTCAAATCCTCACGCTGAAGGTTTTCAACAACGGCCATCAATGCGGAATCGGCGTCAACCGCGGAGTTGTCAACTATACAGAGCGCTTTTTCCGACCCAAGGCTCCGCAGCGCACGCAGACGGCGTTCACCGGCGATAAGCTCGTATGTTTCGCCGTTTTTGCGAACGACAAGGGGCTGAATCAATCCGACCTGCCGAATGGATTGTGCAAGCTCGGATATGCTTTCGTCATCAAAGGTTTTTCGCGGCTGAGCAGGGTTCGGAACGATGGAATCCAGTGCCAGTTCAACAAGCTGGCGTTTTGCCTCGGCAGGCTGTGCGCCTGCTGTTCCGCTTTTTTTGTCTTTCAGAAAATCAAACAGTGCCATATTGAATAAAACTCCGAATAAAACTCCGTTGCCGCTCTGCCGTTCGGACAGGTAAAAACTGCCTTTTCGGGCAAGCGGATATTTCGGTTGTGCGGAGAATGAGCTCCGCATGTAGATTATACATTATTGCCCGGTATTTCCGCAAGCGGGAATATCGTTTTGTTTTGTCGAAACCGGATGAAACATGAAAGCACGGAGCGGGAAATACCTCGCTGTGCATCTGCGTGGGGTGAAACCTGCTCGGACGGGGGGGGTTCAAGGGCTTGAATCAGAGTCCGTATTTTTTAAGCAATGCATCAAGCTCACCGCTTTTTTGCAGGTCATAGATGAACAGTTCCGCAAGCTGAGCAACGGCGGGTTCATCCGCAGCTGAGGCGATTGCATATTCGACATTGCCGAGACTTGTTTCATGGCGGATAAATCCGTGTGCGGATATATCTTCCGCATATCTTGTGCAGTAAGCACCGGTGACGGCCGCACCGGCAACGGTGCCGCGCGCAAGCGCATCGAAAAGCTCCGGATAGGAGGCGAAAGCTTTTGTTGTGAACACGATTGCATCGGCGGGAAGTTCCGGTGTGCGTCCCTTAAGCCGGTCAATGAGAGTGCGTTCAACTTTTGTTTCGTGCGCATCAATGTATTTCTTAAGCCTTGTTTCGCCTGCCGTGCCCTGAACAAAACCGATAACAAGTTCGTTCAGCGGAGTTGTTTCGCTGCCGCTTTTAACAAGCACGGAGCATGTATCCGTATAATACGGATAGGAGTAGACATATTTTGAACTTGCGCCGCGCGGCATCAACGCAACGGCGGCATCGATTGTGCCGTCCGAAAGCTTTGTTGAAGCGGTTTTACCGTTCACGGTGATGAGTTTTGCCGCCGCATCCCCGGCGGTGTCGGGAAGAAGATACGCAGCGAATTTTTGTGCAAGCTCGATTTCAAACCCTTCGCCGCCTTCGGCAAAAAGCGGCATATCGTCCCGCACGCCGACGGCAAGCACGCCGCGTTCGCGTATGCGCTGAATTTCCGGGGTGTTCATAAGCTGCGTTCGCGGCTTTAAGAGCGCTGCAAGAAGAACGAGCAGAACCAGCCCCGCCGCACAGCAGAGCGCGATGCGGACGGGTTTGCCCTTTTCGCCGCGAAGAGTAAAATTGAGCCGAAGCTTTTTATGCTGTTTTCCGTCGCGGAGGAAACTCCGCCGCGGGTGATGATGTCGATTTTTCATGATTAATATTATATCAGTAAAGACGCACATTGACAAGAGCGGCATGTTGACAGTATAATGTATAATTGGGTAAACGTTGATTAATTCGGAACATGCCTTTCGCGAATGCACCTGCCTTAACCGCAGCCTGTCCGAAACCGATTCGGGCATTCGGGTGTTTCGAAACCGCGATTTGCCCAAAGCGGCCGCCGAATCGAGTTTTTGCGAAAACAAATTATTCGGAACGAACCTGACATTAAGCAATCAAGCCCCGCAAGGGGAGAAAGGTTTACAAATAGAATGAAATCATTAACAACAACCGAACTTCGGGCACTCTTTCTTCGCTTTTTCGGCGAAAGAGGACACACGATAATCCCTTCGGCTTCCCTTATTCCCGAAAACGATCCCACGGTTCTTTTCACAACGGCAGGTATGCATCCGCTCATGCCCTATCTTATGGGCGCGGCGCATCCGGCGGGAGTTCGCCTTGCCGATGTCCAAAAATGCGTTCGCACGGGTGATATCGATGAAGTCGGCGATGCAAGCCACCTGACCTTTTTTGAAATGCTCGGCAACTGGTCCCTCGGCGACTACTTTAAAAAGGAGTCGATCGCATGGAGTTGGGAATTCCTGACCGATGAAAAATGGCTCGGCATCGATCCGGACAGGCTTTATTTCACATGTTTTGAGGGCGATGAGCGCGCCCCGCGCGATGAGGTTTCACGCGATCGCTGGGTTGAAATGGGTGCTGATCCGAGTCACATCTTCTTCCTGAACGCAAAACATAACTGGTGGATTCCCGGAACGAGCGGTCCCTGCGGCCCCGATACCGAAATTTTCTTTGATACAGGCAAAGAGAAATGCTGCGATGAATGCAGCCCCGCATGCGATTGCGGCAAGTATCTTGAAATCTGGAACAATGTTTTCATGCAGTACTTCCAGCCCGCAAACGGCGAGATTCGCATGCTTGAAAAGAAAAACGTTGACACGGGCATGGGCCTTGAACGCACGATTGCAACGCTTCAGGGCGCGGAGAGCGTCTATGACACGGATGCCTTTGCGCACATACTTGCGCGCATCAGCGAGCTTTCCGGCAAGAACTATCGTGATAATGCCGAAACAACACGTGCGTTCCGCATCGTTGCCGACCACATCCGCACAAGTGCGTTCATGCTGGGCGACCCGCGCAGCGTAACCCCGAGCAATGTCGACCAGGGCTACATTCTCCGCCGGCTTATCCGCCGCGCGCTTCGCTATGCAATGCAGCTGGGCATGCCCGAAAACTCACTCAGCAAAATTGCCGAAACCGTTATTTCGGATTACGGCGAGGTCTATCCCGAACTGCGCGAAAACGAAGCCCGAATCATTCGCGAACTTGACACGGAGGAGGCAAGATTCCAGCGCACTCTCGCCAACGGTATGCGCGAATTTGAGCGCATCAAAGGCAAGTTTGAAAACGGTATAATTGACGGAAAGAATGCGTTCCGCCTGTTCGATACATTCGGTTTCCCAATTGAGTTCACCGAGGAAATGGCGCGCGAAAACGGCCTCACCGTTGATGTTGAGGGGTTCCGTGCGGCATTCGAAGAGCACCAGCAAAAGTCCAAAGCGGGCGCGGAGCATAAGTTCAAAGGCGGCCTTGCGGAAGCAACCGACGAAACGGCAAAACTGCACACTGCGACGCATCTGCTTCAGGCAGCACTGCGCAAGGTTCTTGATGAGTCCGTTGCACAGCGCGGCTCGAACATCACGGCCGAACGTCTGCGCTTTGACTTCTCCTTCCCGCGTAAAGTGACTCCCGAGGAGCTGCGCGAGGTCGAAAAACTTGTCAACGAAGCAATTGATGCCGGTGTTGACATTACCTGCGAAGAAATGACCGTTCCCGAAGCGCGTGCGCGCGGCGCGATCGGCCTGTTCGGCGATAAATACGGCGAACGTGTAAAGGTTTATACAATGGGTGACTACAGCTGCGAAATCTGCCGACAGGTGAAGGTTTGTTTTGTCTCTATGACATATCTGTTCATATCTGTTCACTCCGTATGGATTTTATTTTATGCAGCAGGTTTTTGAATAAAAGCTGTTACGATGCCAATTATATCTGAATCTGTTTTAATAAGTCATAAAGAACTTTTAAAGAACTTATAAAATCGTACTGATTAGGTTTATCAAAGTTTAAATCTATAATTTTTGAATCAGTTCAGTTATTAAATGCTAAATCACTGCTTCAAATTTTGTTTTATTTGAATGAAGAACAAGTTTGAATCCAATTCCGTATACAGTACGGATATATTCGTTTTCAGGATCGGCTTCTTTTATTTTTTTTCGGAGATTGCTTACATGTACATTGACAGTATTGTTTTCCCCATAATAGCCTCCGTGCCAGACGAGATCGTACAGCATTTCGCGGGAATAGACCTTCTCTGGATTTTTTATGAAAAGATAGAGTAAGTCATATTCGTGGGCGGTCAGAGAAAGTTCGATTCCGTGAACAGTAACTTTTCTAGAATCCGGATATAACTCTAAATTTAGGCAAGACAGTTTTTTTGATGTTGCAGTACGCCGTAAAGCAGCCTGGATTCTTGCTATGACTTCTTCAGGTTCAAACGGCTTTGTAATATAATCATCGGCACCCATTTTTAAAAGTGACACTTTGTCTGCCAGGGCAATTTTTGCAGACAATATG
>ERZ773178.3633-NODE-3633-length-12712-cov-16.215296_pt1 | contig 12712 bp, 8 predicted proteins | sample MGYA00580533_ERZ773178 | MGnify/ENA primary metagenome ERZ773178 (study PRJEB29015, sample SAMEA2737859) | human gut metagenome | biome: human gut; feature: human-associated habitat; material: faeces | place: China | collected 2012 ...
CCATCGCCCTCTTCTTTGCCACCTTTATCGGCGTGAAGGTGATGAAGATCAATCCCATCCGCATGATACTCTACGCGGCATTTGCGGGATTGGTGCTATTATATTAAAGCTTTTTCATTTTAATCCATGCTATTTATGAGAAAGGTATATTTTGCCATAGTCCTTGCCTTCTGCAGCCAGGGCATTCAGGCTCAGCAAACCTCCTACCGATGGAAGGTGGAGGCTGAAGCAGGCGTCAGTTGTAGCGTGCTCGATACGGATGTATCGGGCTTGTCCACCACTACCTATAAGGTGAGACCGGGAGTGGCGACTGGTATAGGGGCAGAATATCTGGCAGTTGACAACCTGGCTGTGGGAACCGGCATCCGATTCGTACAGCGCGACTACCTGTACCAGAATCTGGGCGGCGACTCCTGGAACACCCGATACAACAACAATTTCATCAGCATCCCACTCAACGTGGGATATTATCTGATTCATAATCCCTACCACGAAAAGGGATTGTGGATCAAGCCACAGGTGGGCGTATATTACGAGTACTTCACCTCCATGCACACCAAGGGCATCTATCCGATGAACATCATGCAAGGATACAAGGGCGACGGAACCTACATCAAGTATAACACCACCTACGATTTCAAGAAGAACGAGAACCATCTGCGCCGCAGTCTCTTTGGCGGCGAAGCAGGCATCAAGGTGGGGTATTCCTTCGGAAGAATAGATGGCTCAATCGGGTATAACTTCCAATATGGTTTCTCGCATATCTACGAGGAGAAAGCCCGTACCAGCAAGACTGCCCGCCGCAACTCCAGCGTCATCACCGCTGGCATTGCCTACAAACTATTCTAGCTCCACACGCTCTGAAAGGGCAGAAGCCTTAAAAAATTCATTTAAAAATAACAGCAGATATGAGAAGCCCTATATATAAAATAGGTGGAATGCGATTCTTCCTGGTTTTCCTGTTGTCGGCAACATCCCTTGCGATGTCGCTGACCAGTTGTGTATCGGATAACGATGCCAACTCTAAGTCGATTTCCGATTATACCGATGCCAACGTCCGTTCTTACGGCGACTTGTTTGAAATATTCTGGAGGGTGATGAACCAGCGCTATTGCGACCTCAACGAACAGGCAGGCGTCTCTTCCTTCTCCTGGGAACAGGTGTATGAAATGTACAAGCCGAAGTTTGAAGCTCTGAAAACCTTCAAGCCTTCATCTGAAAATACACAGGCTGAAATCCTGGCAGACAATGCCAAGGCGAAACAGTATTTCCAGGAAATCATGAATCAGATTATCGATCAGCATTTCTTCGTGAAAATCACCCTTCCGGTTTCCCATTCATCCACAGAAACGGTTCGGTTTGAAAGCAAACTCTACGAAAGAGAACCTATCTTCCCGATGGCTTACCACTGGGATTACACCCGCAGCCAATTAAAGGATGACGGCACATCCTTCGGAAGTCTGACCGACAACTTCAGCATGATGGGCGGTTTCGTGAAAGATGCCCCAGGTGTCTTCTATCTGGGATTCAGCAATTTCTATATCTCGGAAAACTGTGTCTATACCTATCATTCTGATTATCTGCCTACGAATGCTGAAAACAAGTATCATATCGACGAACAGATGATTGCCACGAAAGCCAGCGAACTGGTAACTGACCCTAATCAGATAGACCAGGCAAAGGAAGAAGCCGACCAGCTCCTGGCACAAGCCAACCAGTATCTGACTTCAGACCAGGTGAAGGCAGCCATCGCCAAGATGGAGGCTTACAATGCAGGCAAGAACTATCAGGGACTTTATCATCTCTCGTGCGCTGCCTATCAGAGCGCCCCATCTTTCATCCAGTCACTTCCAGCCTCAGCAGATAACACCGAGGCAGTAGGCATCCTGAAAGACCTTCTTACCCAGAATTCGAAATATCCGGCTCTGGCAGAAGAAAAAGCCTTCCGCAACTGGATGGCGCAGCGATTGGCAGATTATCTGTGGCACGAAAGGGAATTCACCAATTTCTGGGAAGATCTGAAGTTTACCACAGGCCATGAACTGGTAGAAACCTATCGCAGCAAATTCCTGGAGCCACTGGCTAAGGGCGATATCAAGAAGCTTATCCTGGATGTGAGAAGCAATGGCGGTGGTGCCGTGGCTGATACCCGACTGCTGACCGATTTCCTGGTAACCCAGCCAGCCATTTATGCCTACGTTCGCAAGAAGGAAGATAACAACCCATATAGCTACACCCCATGGATTCCGCAGCGAATCGCCGTTACCGGAAGCAGTCTGAAGCGGGAGATTCCTACCGCCATTCTGCAGGATAACCACAGTGCCAGCATGTCGGAGATTACCTCGCTTATTCTGAAGAGCCAGGGCAACCACGTGAAGCTCATCGGCAGAAACAGTTGCGGAGCCCAATCCATGCTGATGGATAACTCGGCAAGCAACGGCGGCTGGAAGGGAAACGTAACCAGCTATCTGTATTTCTATATGCCAACCTGCATGACCAAGGATGCACAGGGCAGACTGTTGGAAGGCGTGGGTATCACTCCCGACTATCTCCTCGACCCGATGACGGAGAATGAAATCAAGGGCATCTATCAGAATGCCGCCGGAGCCATCGACAGGGCTTTCCTGAAAGCACTCGAAATTCTGAAATAAATAAAACAATATAAAATAAACTATCATGAACAAAAAGAAACTGATCTATTGTAGCAGTTGTCTGGCTGCCGCCCTCCCGGGACTGGCAGCCAACGCAGCCTCAGCTACCCCAGAAGCCAACGGAAACAGCAGCCAGAAGGCTACCCCCGACCGCCCCAACATCGTCTTCATCCTAGCCGATGACCTCGGATTGGGCGACCTCTCCTGCTATGGCAGTCAATGTATCAAGACTCCGAACATCGACCATCTAGCCGAAACGGGAACCCGATTCACGCAGAGCTATGCCGGTTCGGGAATCAGTTCGCCATCCCGCTGCGCCCTGATGACAGGCAAGAACACGGGCAACACAACCATCCGCGACAACACCTGCACAGCCGGCGGACTGACCGGTTACAAGATTAATCCGAAAGGCGATACCACCATCGTGCGCAGAGCCAACATCCTGCCCACCGATACCACCCTCGCCACCGTATTGAAAGCCGCAGGCTACAAAACCTGTCTGGTCAACAAGTGGCATCTCGACGGATACGACCCGAAGGCATCGCCTATCTACCGTGGCTTCGATGAATTCCACGGCTGGCTCATCAGCACCGTAGAGTCGAACTCACCTTATTATTATCCCTACAACCGCTTCGACAACGACAAGCTCATCCACATCAAGGCAAACGAGCACGACAAGCACGTGAAGCACAACACCGATATCTCTACCGATGATGCCATCAGCTTCATCAAGCGCAACAGGAACCATCCGTTCTTCCTCTATCTTGCCTACGATGCCCCCCACGAGCCATACATCATTGACAACACCTCGTGGTATGACGACGAAACGTGGGATATGAACGACAAGCGATATGCCTCGCTCGTTACCCACATGGATGCAGCCATCGGCAGACTGCTGAAGACCCTGGACAAGCTGAAGCTCCGCGACAATACGCTCGTCATCTTCGCTTCGGATAATGGCGCAGCCGTGCAAGCCCCACTGAAACTCTTCAACTGCAACGCCGGTTTCCGTGGCAGAAAGGCACAGCTCTACGAAGGCGGCATCCGCGTGCCGTTCATCGTGAACCAGCCCAACCGGGTACCCGTGCAGACGCTCGACAACATCATCTACTTCCCTGATGTGATGCCCACCTTCGCAGCCCTCGCCGGTTCGGAACAGGCACTGCCGCAAGGCTACAGCGGCATCAACATCCTGCCCCTCTTCTACGGCAAGCAGACCTATCAGGACGGTAAGCCTATCAACACCGACAACCGACTGCTCTACTGGGAATTTCCAGGCAAGCAGCGTGCGGCAAGAAAGGGCGACTGGAAATGCGTAACCATCAAGAAGAACGCTCCGCTGGAACTCTACAACCTGAAGAACGACCCTACGGAGAGTCACAACCTTGCCAAGGAACTGCCAGAAATGGTAGAAGAATTCGACAAGGAGATGAGAGCTGCCCGCAAGCCATCACCCAACTGGCCTTTGCCAGATGATGGCAAGTAACAATTGTGCATTCGTCCAAAAGACAATGAATAAGAAAAGACAGTTTTTGCTTTCGGCTGTGGATAGAGGTCTGAAGAAGGCGATGGAAGTTCTGAAATAGCCCCCAAAAGCCGGATTTTCCCGGTCTTTCATTCCTCCAATCACAAAAAAGAAATTCATCAAAAAAACAACGTTTCATAAGCGAAGGTGTGCAACTTACACCCTCGCTTTTTATCTTCTATATATCAAGAACTTATGTCATATTCACAAGTTTTGTGCTCCCACACATTTCGCACAGCAATGCAAACGTTTGCATCTTGTTTTACGAGATTTCCATCACTTTTTTGAAGCATCTTTGAGAAAATCATCATATATTTGCAACCGAAAAGGAAACCCGGTGACATTCATTTTGTTACAAGGGCAAACCTGAGATAATAAGTAAATGACAATAATAAGAATAAGCAACTAACATTATCCTTAAGTAAGAAAATCAACAGAGTAAAAATATGATGAAGAAGCAGAGATTGTTCAAACGAACACCGATGTTATTGCTGCTGATTCTCTCAACAGTAGTAACCCGAGCGCAGGAGGTAGCGCTGAAGACCAACCTGCTTGGTCTGGCAACCACCTCGCTCAATGCTGGTCTAGAAATAGGCACGGGCAAGAAGAGCACTTTTCAGCTTTTCGGCGCCCTGAATCCCTGGAAGTTCTCAGGCGACAAGAAATTGCGCTACTGGAACGTAATGCCAGAGTACCGCTGGTACACCTGCCAGAAATTTGGAGGCCACTTCTTCGGCATCCATGCCCTAGGAGGTGAATACAACATCAAAAATGTGGACCTGCCTTTCGGCATCTTGCCAAAGACAGAGAAAGGAAGACATTATGAAGGCTGGTATGTCGGCGGTGGTCTCACCTACGGATACCAATGGCTGCTGTCTGAGCATCTCAATCTCGAAGGATCCATCGGATTAGGATACATCTACAGCCCATACAAGCTCTACGGAAGATGTGACAAATGTCTTGACAAGGACCACCGCAACTATGTAGGTCCAACTAAAGCCGCCCTCTCCCTGATATACGCATTCTAGGAACAATATCACCGAGATAGCGAAAACCAAAATCAAACCCTCTTTTACAAGATGAAGAATATGAAGAAAATGAAGCTTTATGCGGTCATTTCGCCCCTTTGCATTCTGTTTGCACAGAGCGCACTGACTGTCCAAGCCCAGAAGATAGATGATTCGCAGCTACGGTTGGCTGGAGGTAAGATTCTGATAGACAGCGTCTTGACACAGAAGAAAAGCGACAGTCTCAAGGTTGCTTTCCGCCTCCATCTCGATAGTCTGCAGCTCAAATCAGAGCAACAGCTGGTTTTCACTCCGATTATCGCCGGAGAAGATACCATCGCCCTGAATCCCATTATCATCAATGGCAAAAACCAGAACATCAGATACCTGCGCAAAAGCAGCAAACTGAAGAATAGCCAGGCAGTGGTAGTGAGACGCAGAAATGATACCGAGCAGCAGGTGCTCTTCTCACAGACCCTTCCCTACAGGAAGTGGATGAAGGCTTTCAACCTCTCCATGACGGAAGACCTCTGCGGATGCGGCAACCTGATGGATCAGGATACCACTCTGATGGCTAACATCCAGCCGACACCGAGAATCTGTCGCGACCATTACGTGAAGCCAAAGGCTGAAGCCATCAAGGTGAGAGCCGAAAAGGGTGAAGCTTACCTGAACTTCAAGCTCAATAAGAGCGATATCCTTGCCGACTTCCGTGAGAATGCAACTGAGCTGAGAAAGATTACATCCACCATCGACCTCGTAAAGAACGACAAGGATGTGAGCATCACCAATATCGATATTCATGGCTATGCGTCGCCAGACGGTCCTTACGACAACAATGTGCGACTCGCCAACAACCGTGCGGCTGCCCTGCGCAATTATGTATGCAATCTCTACACCATCGATAAAAAACTCTTCACCTATCACGCCACCCCAGAAGACTGGGAAGGATTCAAGAAGAAGGTGGAAGCAAGCAGCTTAGCCGACAAGTCAGCCATCCTTGCCGTTGCCAACTCATCCTTGGCACCCGATGCAAAGGACCAGAAAATCAAGAAGCTTTATCCGGCTAGCTATCGCTACATCATGAGTGAGATTTATCCTCGTTTGCGCCACAGCGACTATACGGTAACCTATACCGTTCGTCCTTTCGACATTGAGGAGGCAAAGGTAATCTTGAAGACCAAGCCTCAGCAGTTGTCATTACAGGAGATGTATCTGGTGGCACAGACCTATGAGCCTGGTTCTCCAGAGTTCAACGAGGTATTTGATATTGCCGTCCGTCTCTTCCCTGATGATGAGACAGCCAATCTCAATGCCGCCTGCACAGATTTGCAGAAGGGCGACCTCGTAACTGCCGAGAAACATCTTGCCAAGGCAGGAAACTCGAAGGAAGCTGAACGCATCAGAAAGATCTACGAGGAAATGAAGGCGGAACAATAAAAGATATAACTAACATTAAAATCATATAGATTATGAGAATTAAACATTTCTTTGGATTGGCAGTTTTGGCTGCTATGACTGCTAGTTGCTCTAGCAACAATGAGTTAGTAAATGGGGGTAATGGCTCTAGTGAGAATGAGAGTGGTGCAAGCTATGCATCTTTCACTATCAACTTGCCTACAACAAGTGGTACTCGTGCAGACGATCCTAAGCCAGGTACACCATCATTTGAGAATGGTGACAAGAATGAGTATGCTGTTAAGGATGCAACTCTTCTTCTCTTCCAGAAAAATGCTACTACTGATGCCTTTGAATACAAGGAAGCTGTAGAACTTGGTAATATGGAGCCTTGGACATCAAGCGACGCAACTGGTATTACCACAACAGCCAAGTTGACTGCCAAACTTAATAATGCTAAAGTTGGCGCAAATGATTATTATGCTCTTATTGTTCTTAATAACCATACAACAACAGCTGCAAAAATCAAATTTCCTACTCCAAACCAATCATTTGCTGAGTGGAGCAAAATAGCTGCTAACGCAACTGACAAATACTCGGAGTATGACAATGGTTTCTTTATGGCTAATGCTCCTATGTATGTTGCCAATGATACTCCTACAACTCTTGTAGCGATTAAGAATATCTGTGCTTCTAAGCAGCAAGCTGAGAATTCAGAGGCTACTACAGTATATGTAGAGCGTGGTCTTGCTAAGGTTTCTCTTGAAGATGGTTCTGAAAAAAAGAGCGTTACAATTAGTGGTGGTAACTATGATAAGGACAAGGTTGACATTACAGGTTGGACACTTGACGTTACCAACAAAAAGACTTTCCCTGTACATGTAACTGCTTCTGATGATTTGTGGACAGATATTTGGAAGACAACTGTTACTACTCCTGCTAATTCCAATGGTGCAACAATGGATCGTTTCCATGACAAGCGTGGAGAGTTCCAACGCGTATATTGGGGAGTAGATCCTAACTACAAGAAAAATTTAGCTGATGTTGCCGCTTGCGAAGGCGAGTTTAACCTGGTAGCAAACCAAACAGACCTATCAAAAGCGTTTAAGACTGGTGAAGACGCCAAGAAGGCTCAGTACTGTCTTGAGAATACCTTCGACATTGATCACATGGTGCAGGGTCAGACAACACGAGTTTTGTTCTCTGCTAAGTACCAACCTAATGGTTTTAAACCTGGAGAGACTTTCTACAAGATGGGTAACAGCTCTCAGTTGTGGAATGCTACTAAGGTAGAGGCTCAGATTCAGGCTAAGGCTATGGAGGTTCTTGGTGAGGCAGATGCTGAAAAGGTTAAAGTAACGCTTAATGCTACTGAAAATGACTTGACAAAGGCAGGAGTTCATTTTGTTGCCGCTGCTAATGTTACTCATGTTGGAGGAACAGCTCTTTCTACTGACGATGTTGATAATATCAATGCAAAGCTCGGCTTCAAGAAAGCTACAACATCAGAAGCAGCTGTTGGTTTGTCTACTTTCGCGAGTGGTGTTTCTTACTACATAGCACGTGTAAAGCACTTCGGCGATGACCTTACTAAGTGGGAAGCCGGTAATGATACATACGGAAGCAACAACCTCAACTGGCTTGGTCGCTACGGTGTTCTCCGTAACAACTGGTATGAGCTTTCTGTAAATAGCGTTAGTGGTCCTGGTTATCCTGACGTTCCTAAGGTTGATCCTACAGAACCAGACGACGTTAACGATCAGTACATCAACGTAGAGGTTAAGATCCTCAAGTGGGCAAAGCGTTCACAGAAGGTAGATTTGTAATAACGTAATAACAACGAAAGGCGGAGCTTAGGCTCCCGCCTTCGTTAAAACATACGAGTTGTGTTTTCTGCTTCACCGTAGTGGAAGCTAGAAACACAACCTGATATTCTGAAACATTATATTGATAATAACCAAAAAGCATCATGGCAAACAAAAAGTTACATAGTTGGATCAAGAATATACGCATGGAATGGGGATTCGACAGCTTGGCAGCTATCAGCCGCACGGCAGCATTCAGCAGCATCGTCGCTCTCGGCAGCATGCTCTGCAGCTGCAACGACTTGATGCACGATGACCTGCCCTCTTGCGATATGGGAGTTGACTTGCAGTTCAAGTACGACTACAACGTGCAACGTGCCGACATGTTCAATGATCATGTAGGTGGAGTTAGCGTGTTCGTATATGATCAGCAGGGTAAATTCATTACTCGCCAAGATGCCTACAACAGTGCAACATCGCAGCCGCTGAAAGACCATAACTATACCATGCGCCTGAATCTGGAACCGGGCAAATATCGCTTCGCCACCTTCGCCTTCCAGAAGAAATACGAAGAAACCCATACGCATAATGGAGCCAAATTCCAAATCGTCATTCCCCAGGTAGGCAGCGACATCAAGGAATTGAATGTAAGGCTCGACCGCACCAGTCCGAATCGCCAGAATGCCCAAAGCCATGACGGCAACGACCCGGAGGATAATCCAGCTGTCGTAGAGAATCGATCTCTCCCACTCGACACACTCTGGCAGGGACTCAGCGACCATCTCGTAGAAGTAAAAGACTTACAGGTAACAAAACATACCATCAGCCTCGTCAGAGATACCAAGCAGCTCACCGTCCGACTGCACCAGCTCAACGAGCCTACCAACATCAATGCCGACGACTTCAGTTATCAGATAACCGATGCCAACGGCTACATCAATTACGACAATTCTCTCCTCCCAGACGAGGAGTTAACATACACCCCTTACAAGACCTGGACCACCGAGTTCACCACTCCGGAGGGTACCGTACAGGAGCGTACCGCTCACGCCGCCCTGATGTTCTCCCGCCTCGTGTTGCATCCAGTAACCGAGAACGAAAAGAATGCGATACTGAGCATCTGGAACAAGAAGACGGGCGAGGAGGTGGTCCGCATCAACCTAGCCGATTGTCTCGCCCAAGGCAGAGGAGCCTTCGAGAACATGAACTATTCGGCACAGGAGTTCCTGGATAGAGAATACGACTACAAGCTCGACTTCTTCCTCAAAGGCGACCAGTGGCAGTATATGCAACTCGGCATCTCCATCCTCGACTGGAGCAAGCGCATACAGCGTGCCGACTTATAATCGTAAATCATTCATCGAGATGGAAGCATCGAGATGGAATAAGTAAAAGGTAAAGTTATCATGAGAAGATTTCATATCTATATAGGTTTCATAGTTTGGTTGTTGACTAGTTTATTTGCAGTTAGTTGTACCGACGAGTTGGAGGGTAACGGATATACCCCCAACTCGTCAAGCAACCTGCACGTGCTGGTACCAACCGTGCTCAGTGCGAACGGCAAGGCTTTCAGCGGCAGTTCCTCTGAGGCTCCTACCTATAATGCCACGGTAGATGAATGCCAGATCAATGATCTTCGCCTCTACGCCTTTCCTGTAAATAATCACGGAAAGCTGGTAGCAGAGAATCTTCCTGCGCCATTGGCAAGCATGATGCTGGAAGAAAACGTTGCCAATTACCAGCTCACCATCGAGCCAGGAACTTACCATATCTATGTAGTTGCCAATATGAGTGATGTATTGAGCAATCAGACTATTGAGAAAGAAGATGATCTCAAAAAGGAAATACTGAATTATGGTGTCGGAACAAAGCCAGGTATGCCTGTTTGCACGAATATCCCGATGATATACGAGCCAAAGGATATCAACGGCAAAACTGAAGAAACAGAAATCAAGGCGACAGATAAATCAGCAACTGTTATCGCAAATCTGAAGTTCACCTGTGTCAAGGTAAAGTTGAATCTCATTTTCGATCCTGCTGAAGCAACTGTATTCAGCGGCAAAAGTTTTTCAATCAAGAATATTCTTGCGCAGCAGTTAACCCCAAAAACATCCCTCTGTTGGAATGGAAAATTCAGCCAGTCTGAAGTTAGTAAAGAATATGCAGAAGGCTTTGAGAGTAATCAATATGATGCTGCCAATAACAAAAATGGCCTTTACTATCAAGGGGATGCTTGGGAACGAAATGATGCTAATGCAAATATAAACGACAAAGATGTAATCACCCTCAACGAAGGAGCCAAAGGCTCTGCCAATCCAACAAATGCCACAGCCAAATGGCTTTTCCAGGGTACATACTATTTGCCGGAGAGATACATCGCCAATGCTTCCGAGCAGTCACGACTGGCTATTGGAGGAAGCATCGATGGAAATATCGACAACAAGTATATCATTCCATTAGGTCACAAGCAGAATGAAAGTTCTACTACAGAGCTTCCAACCTTCCCTCGTGGCACCTACTACGAGATTATCGGCAACATCAAGAGTCTGGGAAACGCAACCCTCGACTGTAATATGAGCGTTAAGGATTGGCAACCTATTCAGATAGATGCCGACTTCAACCATACTACCCTCTGGGTAAGTAAGACGAAGGCGAGCGTAACATCTACCACGGCAGACTCCATCGACTATAAGTCGAACGTAATGCTGACAGAGGCAGATTTCGGTTGCGATGAAAAGGTAACAACATCCAGTGGTGAGAAAGAAATTGTGTTGACCAAGCTAGATGCAGTGAATCATAGAATCACATTCAACATCAACAAGGACATTCTGTTCTCCGAATATAATGGAAAGTACAAGGGTACGGCAAAGGTTTGGATTAAGGCTGGTAACATCAGGAAGTATCTCGATGTAGCCTATGATGCCTCTCCTTATTTTGAGGTAAATCCACAGGAAGTAACCATCTATTGGAATAGCGACAACAATACCAAAGTGGTACAGTTTAAGACCAACCTCGGCGGTTTGGTTTTCACCAATAACGAAACCTCTTCCACCGTAGGTAAGTCAACCATTCAGGCATCTTGCGATAATCCTGATACTCCAGAAGGAACCTTCAAGATTGTGGCAACTAGTAACCCTGTTACCACGACAGTACATTACCTCTCTGTGCAGCCAAAGGAATCTCCAGAAGGCTTCAACTTTGTGAAGAAAATCAAGGTAACGGTAAAGCCTGCAGTAGGTAACTATCGTATCAACTTCCGTGCCATCAACGACCGCTCACATTATAAAGGAGGTAATGGAACTGATAATTATGAGGGTACACCTGATGAAAAAAAGGAAGAGACTTATAATGGAACTAAAGGAAATACCAACTGGGCAGATGGATGGTATGATTATTCAAATGATAAGGATGACCGAGTTTACATACCTAACCCAGACTATCATTATACCTATGTCTATACCCAGATTGGTGAGACAACCGGAACTGAAGCCAACTCTAAAGTTTGGAAATTTACAGAAAACTGGCCTGGTGAGAAAATGGTTGCGGATTATACGAATGTGGGTTGGTATTACAAGGACTTCCCCAAGGATGCCCAGTCGAAATCTACAGCTTTTGGTGCTACGGGACCAAGAACCATCAAGCCTGGTGAAACATTGATTATGTTCAGTAACAATAACAATACGGGGCCAGGTTATACGCTTCATCGTTGCACTCACCACTTGGAGTCGGGTATTCCTCTCTTCGACTATGAGGATCGAGAGGGTTGGATTGTCTATGATCCAACATCAGATCCTACTTGGAACATATATGATAACATGCCAACTATTGAGAACATCGCCTTTACCATTTACACCAAATTCCAGACTTATGGATGGTTTAAGGTCTATGGTATTGCCCAACTAAAAAATAACAGTAGCGATAGAGAACAATTCACCATTTTCGACAAAAATAATAAAAGTTGGAGTTGCAAAGATCTCGGCAATGGTTGGTATAAGACTGTGATTACCCTCAAGGCTGTTAAGGGAGACCACGAGAAGGACATCAGAATTATGAAAGATAATCAAATCTCTGACGACAAATCCATTCTCCTTTTCAATGGCAACAGCTATGAGAAGTATGACGACACAGGCTATTACGATGGCTCTTGGCACGCAGGCAAGCCATTCTGATGTGAAATAAATAAGATTAGTATCAGATTTGAACACTGTTATAAATCAGTTTAAGCAATGAAGAAGATCAAACATTTAATGATATGGATTGGATTGCTCCTCAGCCTTGTTTCCTGCAAGGATACGATGGAGGCTATCGGACTCGGCGGGGATGAAG
>ERZ773178.3635-NODE-3635-length-12704-cov-3.495059_pt1 | contig 12704 bp, 10 predicted proteins | sample MGYA00580533_ERZ773178 | MGnify/ENA primary metagenome ERZ773178 (study PRJEB29015, sample SAMEA2737859) | human gut metagenome | biome: human gut; feature: human-associated habitat; material: faeces | place: China | collected 2012 ...
AGATTTTACTTCATCAAGGTCTTCATAAGTAAATAAACCTGCTTCAACAACCTTAAGTCACTGCAAATTACAAAATAAGAATGTAGGAATTATGGCATATAACAATGTCGGAAACCTACATTCTTATTTTTTATTTTATGACATGTTGGTACACTTTTCCACGGAGGTGTCCACTCCCAACTCTCCAATATATTGGACGATTTACAGTACAAGAGAACATTTTTATTCCACTTTACTTCAACTCATATTTTTCAAATATTTCATATACTGCCAGGTTATACTTGTATAGGTTCTGGGCTTTTCTAATTAGTTTCGCACACTTATGCGAATCATCAAAGTTAAGTGACATATATGTCCACATTTCTTTCATTTTAAACAGCAAATGCTTGTCTGCTTTCATTATTTTTTCAAAATCATTATATAGTCTGTCATGATATGCCTCTAGCATTTTTTTAGTCAGCTTTTTTCCACCTTTGATTTCATTAACAAGATTTGGGTTTCCAATAAGCCCTCTGCCTATCATGATGCTTCCAATTTTCATTTTTGAATCATCATTTATTTTCTCAATAATTCTATGATAATTCTCCACTGTGTTTATATCTCCGTTATAACAAACTGGATTCTTACTGTTTTCCAAAGCATACTTAAAGGCTTCCATGTTTGGAGTTCCCTTGTATAGTTGCTCTCTTGTTCTTGGATGTACTATCAACTGGCTAATTGGATATCTATTGTAAACTTCAAGTATATTTTCAAACTCATCCGGCTCATACATTCCTATTCTTGTTTTTACAGATATTGATAAATTATGACCTTCACTGTTCTTCTTCTCTAACCAGTTGAATGTTTCATCAAAAAATCTGTCCATTGCTTCCGTATCTTTTAGGAAACCTGCCCCTTTGTTTTTAGACACAACAGTGCCTGAAGGACAGCCGGCATTCAAATTAATTTCTTTATCATAGCCCAATTCAATTAACTGATTTGCTGCCTTTATAAAGTAATCTGCCCGGTTTGCCAGAATTTGTGGCACCAGATTAATCCCTTTATTATTGTTTTCCGGCAAAAGATCTCTTATTTCTTTTCCTTTTAATCTATCGTTAATCGATGGGGATATGAAAGGTGCATAGTACTTATCCACGTCATCAAACAAATCATTATATGCGTTTCTATATGTAAATCCTGTTACACCTTCAAGTGGTGCAAAATAAAATTCCATGTCATTCTCCTTACTTATCTATTAATCCTTGCACAGTATATCAAAAGTATGTTTCAAAAACCAGTAGTATGTGGTATAATTTTATAGGTTTTATGCGAATTTATTTATATTTATGCACAAAACCGCTTTAACAAAAATAATTAAAAGCGAGGTTATACATATGAAATTATGGGGCGGTCGATTTACTAAGGAAGAAAATCAGTTAGTTCACAACTTTAACGAATCCCTTTCTTTTGACCAGAAATTTTATAAGCAGGATATTCAGGGAAGTTTAGCACATGTTAAAATGCTTGGCAAACAGGGAATTATTACTACTGATGAAATGAATGATATTATTAAAGGACTTGAAGGCATTAGAGTTGATCTTGACAACGAAACTCTTCAGTTTGATAACAGTGAGGATATTCACAGTTTTGTAGAAGCACATCTTATTGAAAGAATCGGTGATGCAGGTAAGAAGCTTCACACAGGACGTAGCCGTAACGATCAGGTTGCTCTTGATATGAAACTTTATACAAGACATGAAGTTGAAGAAATTAATGATTTGTTAAAAACACTTCTTAATTCTTTATTGAAGGTTATGGAGGAAAACACAGAAACTTTTATGCCCGGCTTTACTCATTTACAGAAAGCACAGCCTATTACTTTGGCTCATCACTTTGGTGCTTATTTTGAAATGTTCAAGCGTGACCGTAGCAGATTAGATGATATTCATAAGAGAATGAATCTTTGTCCACTAGGTTCAGGTGCTTTAGCAGGAACTACTTATCCTTTAGACAGAGAATATACTGCAAATCTTCTTGGTTTTGATGGTCCAACTCTTAACAGTATGGATTCTGTATCAGATAGAGATTATTTAATTGAATTTTTAAGTGCTCTTTCTACTATTATGATGCACTTAAGCAGATTCTGTGAAGAAATTTGTATTTGGAATTCTAACGAATACCGTTTTGTTAATATTGATGATTCATACAGCACAGGTTCAAGCATTATGCCTCAGAAGAAAAATCCTGATATTGCAGAGTTAATCAGAGGAAAAACAGGACGTGTTTACGGTGCTCTTGCTTCTATCCTTACAACAATGAAAGGTATTCCTCTTGCTTATAACAAAGATATGCAGGAAGACAAAGAGTTATCTTTTGATGCAATTGATACAGTTAAAGGATGCATCGTTTTATTTACAGGTATGATTGATACAATGACATTTAACAAAGATATTATGGAAGCAAGTACAAAGAACGGCTTTACTAATGCTACTGATGCTGCTGATTACCTTGTAAACCACGGAGTACCATTTAGAGATGCTCACGGAATCGTTGGTCAGTTAGTTCTTTTCTGTGAAGAAAAAGGAATCGCCCTTGATGATATGACTTTAGATGAATATAAAGCTATCAGTCCTGTGTTTGAAGATGACATTTATGATGCTATAAGCTTAGAAACATGCGTTGATAAGCGTACAACAATTGGTGCTCCGGGACCTGATGCTATGAAGAAAGTTATTGAAATCTATAAAGAATATTTAGCTTAAAAGAATTTTTTTAAATTTCCTATTATATAAAAAGCCTTCACCAACTCATTCCGGTGAAGGCTTTTTGATATTTTTTATAACTATTTAATTTACTAATCGTTACAATTACGGATTACAAATCTTACATGGTTCATATCCCTGATCAATTAAATCCTGTCTTTTTCCTTTATATACACCCTTATTAGAATTACTCATTTGCTTAACACTTCTACATGATGGAGTATGGAACTTATGAGTATTCATGTTTAGAATATACTCTGTTGTTGTGGATGAACTGCTATTTGTGTTCTTATTCGAATTACTATTCTTTGTGCCTTTATTTGAGGATGAAGCTGTTTGTCTGTTATTAGAGTTTGAATTATACTCTGTTTTTCCATTGCCGTCACTATCCCCTGTGGCATAATTAATTGTTACTCCCGGTTGAACATTGTAGCAGAATACATTAAAGCTTATTCCTTCTCCTTTGTCCTCGACAGAATATCCTTCCATTTTTACACCTTTTGCAACAAGATTATTTCCTTCAAAAACAGGTGTAACTCGATACATGACATGATTAGATGTTTCTTTTACATAGTCTGCAACCATATCTTCAAATGGAAGCATTCCTATAACGTTAAGGTATCTTGTTCCTGTTATAAGATTCTTTTCGTTGGCATTCTCACCTGTCAACTGATATCCTATAAGATGACATCTGTTATACAAATACTTTCCATCTACAAAATCATACTTAACAGTGTGCCATCCTGTAGGCTTAATCATTCCGATTTCACCACGCTTTTCTATAGGCATAATGTCACGTCCTACACTTGCAACACATACTGTACATCTTCCAAGTTTGTCTAAGCTTCCGTATTTTTCAAAAGATTTAGCTGTTATTTCTTTGGAAGTAAATTCAGGTTCGTTGTTATTTAATTCCACATAAGCATTTCCGTTATAGGCGGGTATTTTTGTTGTCTTAATACTTTTTGTGTTTTTTGCATTATTTGTACTTTTACTTTTTTTAGATGAATTGCTACTTACCTTACTTTCTGCTTTAGCTGTAGTTTCACTTATTTTGCTTTCTTGCTGTGTAGTTTCTGATATATTCTGATTACTTACTGATGTCTGTTCATTGTTTTCAATGGTTGTTGTAACCTTTTCACTATCAGTGTTACCTGTATCATCGCAACCTGAAAGCATACTCATTGTTAATATTAACGCTATAAAAAGTGCGCTTATTCTTTTCTTCATGACTTACTCCATATTATATTAACTGATATATTTCCCTAATTATCTTTTCATGGGAATAGCCCTGAAACTCCAATGTTTCTACCAGATTGCATTTAATATCGTCCATATTAAAATATTTATCCGCAGGGTAAATTTTGTCCCATCTGTAGACAATTAGCTTATTTATTTCTTCTATTCTAACTTCCTGTCTTTCAACAAAACAAAAATCGTGTTCTGTGGCATTTTCCAAATTATTATCCACAATAATATTGTCAGCCTTTTCTTCAGAAAACTGTTTAAACGAATATTCATCCATATATAATTTTGCACCGTTAATATATTCTAAAATATTCTTTCTTACAATTCTATCCCTGCTTTGTCTTCTGTTGTTAAATAACATTCCGTTATTTTGATCTAAACATATAATTACATTCATTATAAATACCTTTTACTGAACATTTTTAAGGTTAACATCCAACTGATTAAACGGAATAGAAATATTATTTTCGTCAAACTTGTATTTTACATTTTCATTTAAATAGAATTTAGCATTCCAATAGTCTTCTGTTTTTACCCACATTCTCATTTCTAAAACAATGCTGCTTTCTGCAAGTTCCTTAACTACCACAATCTCTTCATCCGGTTTAATACCATATCCTGACTGCTTCATTACATCTGCCATAATCTGCTTTGCTTTTTTTATGTCATCGTCATAACCGATGCCTATTTCAACATCTAATCTTCTCTCTTCCTGATGAGTAACATTAGTCAATACACTGTCTGCTAATTTACCGTTTGGAAGCTTAATACTTTTGTTATCAATAGACTGTAATGTTGTATAAATAATATCAATTTTTGTAACATTACCCTCAACACCTTCAGCAATAATATAATCACCTAACGCAAAAGGTTTAGTTATAAGTATAAGTATACCTCCTGCAAAGTTTGCAAGACTTCCCTGTAATGCCAAACCTATGGAAACTCCTGCTGTACCTAAAAGAGTGATAAATGAGGTTGTCTGAATACCAATCTGGCCACATATTGTAATAATAATCACAATATAACCAAATACCTTAATCATTGAATCTAAGAATTTAACAACTCCTTCATCGATATTGGATCTATTCATAATCTTCTTAAATAATTTTCTTACAAGAGAAAGAACAATCCTTCCAATAATAAATATTACTATTGCAAGAAACAAATCGAATCCAAAATCAATAGCTTTGTTAATTCCGTCATCTATTACTGTCGAAAGTCTGCTTACTTTCTTATCCAATTCTTCTACATTTTGTTCAATATTTTGTTGAACCTCCGTGGCTAAAATAAACATTCCTTTGCTCCTTATTATTTGTCTAATTACACTTTCAAAAAGTCTTATTCCTTCTATGCATATAAAATTGCATAATAATCTTGATTAGAAAAACCGGTGAAATAAAATTATATATTTATAACACCGGTTCATCTTAAATATTGCACTATTTCAGATAAATACATTCTTACATAAATGTTTATCCATCTAAAATAAAATTATGTTTTATTTATAGTATTATCGTATTATTTAATAACTCTTACCTTAATAACACCTTCAACTGCCTGTAATTTTGATACAAGCTGTTCTGTTGCAGGATCATCACAATCGATAATGGCATATGCATAATCACCTTTAGACTTATCAACCATATCTGATACGTTAATTCCTTCAGCAGCAACTACTGATGTAAGCTGTCCAATCATATTTGGAATATTCTTATGACAAACTGTAATTCTTGTAGTCTTGTCGCAAACACCCAAATCACATTTTGGATAGTTAACTGAGTTAACAATATTACCATTTTCTACGAAATCCATAATTTCCTTAACCGCCATAACTGCACAGTTATCTTCTGATTCAGCAGTTGAAGCTCCAAGATGAGGTGTTGCAATAACGCCTTCAACTCCTGCCACATTTGGGTTAGGGAAATCTGTTACGTATTTCTTAACCTTTCCTGATGCTAAAGCTTCGCACATTGCCTCATCATCTACTAATAAATCTCTTGCAAAATTAAGAACAACAACTCCGTCTTTCATCATCGCAATAGTTTCTTTATTAATCATCTTCTTAGTATCATCTACTAATGGTGTATGTACTGTAATGAAATCACATTCTTTAAAGATTTCTTCTCTTGTCTTTACAAGATGAACGTCTCTCTTAAGGCTTAATGCGCCTTCGACTGAAATAAATGGATCATTTCCGTATACTTCCATTCCCATTGATTCAGCAGCGTTGGCTACTAATCTTCCGATAGCTCCAAGACCGATTACGCCAAGCTTTTTGCCTTTAATTTCATTTCCGGCAAAATTCTTTTTAGCCTTTTCCATATCTTTGCTGATATTTTCATTGTCCGTATTATTATCAACCCACTTGTTACCGCCAATAATATCTCTTGATGCAAGAAGCATGCCACAAAGCACTAATTCTTTTACTCCGTTAGCATTTGCACCTGGTGTGTTAAATACAACAACACCCTTATCTGCACATTTATCCAATGGGATATTGTTAACACCTGCTCCTGCTCTTGCAATTGCCAAAAGGCTTTCAGGTAAATCTAAGTCATGCATTGCTGCACTTCTTACTAATGCTACATCTGCATCAGCAAAATTATCTGTCATTTCGTAATTATTATTAAATAATCCTGTTCCAAGTTCAGAAATAGGATTTAAGCAATTAACTTTAGTCATCTCTATTCTCCTTCATATAAGTGGTTCTAATTAATTCAAACTAACTTATTTAACCACAAATATATTTATGCGTTTTCTTTTTCAAATTTTTCCATAAACTCTACTAATGCCTTAACACCTTCAATTGGCATAGCATTATAAATGCTGGCTCTCATACCACCAACTGTTCTATGACCTTTAAGGTTTTCAAGTCCTGCAGCCTTAGCTTCTGCAACAAACTTAGCATCTAATTCTTCGTTACCTGTTACAAAAGGTACATTCATAAGCGAACGGTCCTTAGGAACTACAGTACCCTTGAATAATTTGCTGTTATCAAGGAAATCATAAAGAATCTTAGCCTTTTCTTCGTTACGCTTCTTCATTGCATCAAGACCACCCATCTTTTTAATCCACTTAAATACCTTACCACAAATATAAATTCCGTAGCATGGAGGTGTATTGTAAAGTGAACCTGCGTCTGCCTGTGTCTTCCACTGAAGCATTGTAGGAACTGTGCTGTCAACTTCTTCAGGAATCAAATCTTCTCTAATAATTGCAATAACAACACCTGCTGGTCCAACATTCTTCTGAACACCACCATAAATCACACCGTATTTTGATACATCAACAGGTTCTGATAAGAAACATGAAGATACATCAGCTACTAATGTATGTCCCTTAGTATTAGGTAATTCATGATACTTTGTACCATAAATAGTATTGTTTTCACAAATGTATACATAATCTACATCATCATCAATATCTAAGTCACTACAATCAGGAATATATGTGAATGTCTTATCAGCTGATGAAGCTACTCTCTGTACCTCAAGATACTTTTCTGCTTCTGCAGCTGCTTTCTTAGCCCACTGTCCTGTTACAATATAAGCAGCCTTACCATTCTTCTTTAAGTTCATTGGTACTGCAGCGAACTGCTGTGAAGCACCACCCTGAAGGAATAATACTTTATAATTATCAGGAATATTCATTAAATCTCTAATATCCTGTTCTGCTTCATCAATAATCTGCTGGAACATTTTTGAACGATGGCTCATTTCCATTACGCTCATACCACATCCCTTGTAATCAAGCATTTCTTCTGCTGCTTCCTTTAATACTTCTTCCGGTAATACTGCCGGTCCTGCTGAGAAATTATATACTCTAGCCATTTGAAACCTCCCTTTTATGTCATAGGAAAATGCCTGCATAACAGGCATTTTCCGTATTTTTAGTAAATACTAATATATCTATATTAGCAGTCATATCCTTTTTCTGCAAGGTCTTCTTCTGAAAAAACTTCACTAATTGCTGTATTAGCAGGAACCATAGGGAATACCTTTTCATCCTGATCTATCTGACAATCAATAACACATGGTATATTGAGAGCTATAGCATCTTTTAATGCATTTTCAAATTCTTCAACTGTTGTTGCTCTGTAAGCCTTAGCTCCCATTCCTTCTGCAATCTTTACGAAATCAACGCTATCGTCAAGAACAGTATTTGAATATCTCTTGCCATAGAATAATGTCTGCCACTGTCTAACCATACCAAGAACGTGGTTATTAATAACAATCTGAATAATTGGAATATTGTAACGTGTTGCTGTTGCAATTTCATTCATGTTCATTCTGAAACATCCATCACCTGCAACGTTTACACATACTCTGTTTTTATTGCCCATCTTAGCACCAATACATGCGCCAACACCATAGCCCATTGTACCAAGTCCACCTGAAGTAATAAGCTGTCTAGGTTCTTTAAACTTATAGAACTGTGCAGCCCACATCTGATGCTGTCCAACATCTGTTGTAATGATAGCATCACCATTTGTAATGTTATATAAAGAATCAATAACAGCAGGTCCTGTAAGAACATCTTTGTTAAGAGCTAAAGGATATTTTTCCTTCATTTCTTTAATTTCCTGCATCCAATCTGCATGATCCTGTTTTGTAAGAGCACTATTAAGTCTAATAAGAACCTCTTTCATGTCTCCGATGATGCTTGCGTCAGCCTTAATATTCTTATTAATTTCTGATGGATCAACATCAATATGTACAATCTTTGCATTGTTAGCAAAAGCCTTAGCTTTACCGATTACACGGTCACTAAATCTTGCTCCAAGAACTAATAATAAATCACACATTGTAACACCAAAGTTTGATGTTTTTGTTCCGTGCATACCGATCATTCCTGTATATCTTTCGCTGTTACCATCCATTGCACCTTTACCCATAAGTGAATCACAAACAGGTGCGTCAACTAATTCTGCAAGTTCTCTTACTTCCTTAGCTGCATCTGAAATAACTGCGCCACCGCCAACTAAAATAAATGGTTTCTTTGATGACTTAATCATTTCTACTACTATATCAATGTCTTCTTTTTTAATTGTGTCAGAAATTCTTTCCACTTTAACAGGTTCCTGTTTTTCGTAGTTGTACTTAGCTGCTGTAACGTCTTTTGTTATATCAACAAGTACAGGTCCCGGTCTTCCTGTCTTGGCAATACGGAAAGCCTTTCTAAGTGTATCTGCAAGATTTTCAATATCTTTTACAATAAAATTATGTTTTGTAATTGGCATTGTTGCACCAACAATATCAATTTCCTGAAATGAATCTTTTCCAAGTCCTGACTTGGCAACATTAGCTGTAATAGCAACCAATGGAACTGAATCCATATATGCTGTTGCAATACCTGTAACCAAGTTAGTTGCACCAGGTCCTGATGTTGCCATACAAACTCCAACTTTCCCTGTTGAACGGGCATATCCGTCAGCTGCATGAGCAGCCCCCTGTTCATGGGATACTAATATATGTGTAATTTCATCTGAGTGCTTATACATTTCATCATATATGTTAAGAATTGTTCCGCCCGGATAACCAAATACTGTATCAACACCCTGTTCTTTTAAACATTCTATTACTATTTGTGAACCGTTTAATTCCATAATCTTGTCCTCTCCCTTGTCTTATTTATCGATTGCAAGAATTGCTCCTCTGTTACCTGATGTAACCATAGATGCATATCTTGCCAAATAACCTGTTGTAACCTTTGGTTCTCTTGGTGTCCAGTTCTTTCTTCTTTCTGCAAGAACTTCATCAGAAACATCAAGTTCAAGAGTCATTTCAGGAATATTAATTTTAATAATGTCTCCTTCTTCTACTAAAGCAATAGGTCCACCTACTGCAGCTTCAGGAGATACATGTCCGATAGAAGCTCCTCTTGAAGCACCAGAGAAACGTCCGTCAGTAATAAGAGCCACTGATGAACCAAGTCCCATACCTGCGATTGCTGATGTAGGATTTAACATTTCTCTCATTCCAGGGCCACCCTTAGGTCCTTCATATCTGATAACTACAACATCACCAGGTACAATCTTTCCGCCCTTTATTGCTACAATAGCATCTTCTTCGCATTCAAATACTCTTGCAGGTCCTTTATGAACCATCATTTCATCTACAACTGCTGAACGTTTTACAACGCTACCATCAGGTGCAAGATTTCCTTTTAATACTGCAAGACCACCTGTTTTACTATATGGGTTATCAAGAGGTCTGATAACCTGTGGATTCTTGTTTTTACAATCTTTAATATTTTCTCCAATTGTATTTCCTGTTACAGTAATACAATCTTCATGTAAAAGACCAAGTTCTCTTAATTCATTCATTACCGCATAAACACCGCCTGCTTCATTAAGGTCTTCCATATATGTAGGACCTGCTGGAGCCAAATGGCAAAGGTTAGGTGTTTTTTCACTGATTTCGTTAGCAAATGAAATATCAAAATCAAATCCAACTTCATGTGCAATAGCAGGTAAATGAAGCATACTGTTTGTTGAACAACCAAGTGCCATATCTACTGTTAATGCATTTAAAATAGCATCTTTTGTCATAATGTCACGAGGTCTGATATTCTTTCTGTATAATTCCATTACCGCCATACCTGCATGCTTAGCAAGTTTTAATCTTTCTGAATATACAGCAGGGATTGTTCCGTTACCCTTAAGTCCCATACCCAATGCTTCTGTAAGACAGTTCATTGAGTTAGCTGTGTACATACCTGAACATGAACCACATGTTGGACAAGCCTTACATTCATATTCATTTAATTCTTCAAGAGACATCTTGCCGGCAGCATTGGCACCTACTGCTTCAAACATTGATGAAAGACTGGTCTTATGTCCTCCAACATGTCCTGCAAGCATTGGTCCTCCTGAAACAAATACTGTTGGCACATTTACTCTTGCTGCAGCCATTAATAATCCCGGTACATTCTTATCACAGTTAGGAATCATAACTAAAGCATCAAACTGGTGAGCCTTAGCCATACATTCTGTTGAATCTGCAATCAAATCTCTTGTTACAAGAGAATATTTCATTCCTTCATGTCCCATTGCAATACCGTCACATACGGCAATAGCTGGGAACATAATTGGTGTACCACCTGCCATGGCAACACCCATCTTTACTGCGTTAGCAATCTTATCAAGGTTCATATGTCCCGGAACGATTTCATTATATGAACATACAATACCAACTAATGGTCTTTCCATTTCTTCTTCTGTCATACCCAGAGCATTAAACAATGATCTGTGTGGAGCCTGCTGAAGTCCTTTCTTTACTGCATCACTCTTCATCTTATTTCCTCCTAAAATCGGTCTATCTATTATAGTCTATAAAATCTAAAATCATATAAAGTGACTTTATTAAAGTCTGTTTACTATCTCGTCACCCATCTCTTTACAGCCAACAAGTGTCATTCCCTCTGACATAATATCAACTGTTCTGATATTGTCTTCTAACACTTTCTCAACTGCCTTTTCAACTGCATCTGCTTCCTTATCAAGATCAAATGAGTATCTCAGCATCATAGCTGCTGAAAGAATTGTTGCTATAGGGTTAGCCTTGTTCTGACCTGCAATATCAGGTGCAGCACCGTGGCTTGGTTCATAAAGTCCAAACTTATCTTCTCTAAGACTGGCTGATGATAACATTCCAATTGATCCTGTAATCATACTAGCTTCATCTGAAAGGATATCCCCAAACATATTCTCTGTTACAACAACATCAAACTGTGCCGGATCCTTAACTAACTGCATTGCACAGTTATCTACTAACATATGTGTTAATGTAACCTCAGGATAATCCTTTGCCACTTCATTTACAACCTTATCCCATAATCTTGAAGAGTCAAGCACGTTAGACTTGTCAACGCTTATTACATTCTTTCTTCTCTTCATTGCTATTTCAAAAGCTTTCTTTGCAATACGTCTAATTTCGTTCTCATTATATGTTAAAGTATCTGTTGCTGTAAGCACGCCGTCAACTTCTTCAGTCTTTCTCTCTCCGAAATAAAGACCACCTGTTAACTCTCTAACAATAATCATGTCAAAACCGGCATCTGCTACCTCTTCCTTCAATGGACAGGCACCCTTTAATTCTTTGTAAAGATATGCAGGTCTAAGGTTAGCAAAAAGATTAAGTCCTTTTCTTATGGCAAGTAGTCCTGCCTCCGGTCTAAGGTTAGGTGGAAGTTCGTACCAACTGTCTTTTCCGACGACACCACCTACGGCACCAAGAAGGACTGCGTCACTTTTCTGTGCTGTGGCTAATGCTTCATCTGTAAGTGGAACTCCGTGCTTGTCAATTGACACCCCGCCCATATCCACTTCTGTGTAGTTGAAGACATGACCAAACTTAGTTCCAACAGCATCAAGAACCTTCTGTGCTTCTCTTACAATCTCTGGTCCAATTCCATCACCGGGAATTACTGCAACATTAAAATTCATCATGTATCCTCTTTTCTATCGTGATTAATAAGAAGTAGCTTCTGCATAATTAAGTACAAAAGTCTACGCTAATTCTTAAATTATATCGTAAATGATATATTTTATCAACCTACATATATAATATATTTCTTGATTAAATTTAACCTGGTTCATAATTTATAATAAACATTCTACTTTATTTTTTCTATTTTTCATACTTGTTTTCTTTCTTAAATAATGTTTCCGTAACAGTTTTGCTAAAAGAATAAACTAAAAGAAGGCAACAACCT
>ERZ773178.3638-NODE-3638-length-12693-cov-4.559740_pt1 | contig 12693 bp, 10 predicted proteins | sample MGYA00580533_ERZ773178 | MGnify/ENA primary metagenome ERZ773178 (study PRJEB29015, sample SAMEA2737859) | human gut metagenome | biome: human gut; feature: human-associated habitat; material: faeces | place: China | collected 2012 ...
GTAGATTGGGGTGTTATCTACCGGCGTCCAGCCGTTTTTCCACGAGTCGGATGGCGTCAGCTCTTTGCGTCGAACTTCTGCGCTTCCGGCACGGAACCCAGCGATTCCTCGTTGTTGTTCCACTCGGTGGACCAGCCGTCCACGAACGCGCTCTGCACCTTGTCCCACTTGCCGGTGCCCTGTGCGTATTCGACCAGCGCGGAGGCGATGTCGTCCTGCCACTGCTGATCCGGAATGGTGAAGCTGCGCACTTCGGTCTTGCCGTCATTGCTGTAGGCTCGGGCGGCCTCGGTCAGAGGATTGTCCGGCTGGTAGTCATCGGTGAACGTGGTGAATGGCACGGAGAATCCCATGTCCTTGGACAGGATCTTCTTGGCTTCGTTGTCGGTGATCATCCACTTGATGAAGTCGAGCGTGGCCTTCTTGTCCTTTTCGGAGGCGTTCTTGTTCACCGCCCAGCTCGCGTCATACACTCCTACGGGGCCGCAATCCTCCTCGCCCTTGATGCCCATGTAGTAGGGGAGCATGCCCAGGTCCTCATCGGCCACGTCATTGCCCTTGATCTGCGAATACGCCCACACGCCGTTCGGGTAGAACGCCACCTGGCCGAGCGCGAATTCGGAGGTCACGTCATCGTAGGTCTTGGAGCTCACCATGCTTGCCTCGGTCGGGCTGGTCTTGAGCTGCAGGTCGAACATGTCCTTGTAGTTCTTGAGATACGTGCCCTTGATGGTCTTCGAGAACGTGGTGTTCGCGTCCCGATACTCGTAGTAGAGCGGCAGACGCGTCATATGCGCAGCGAATCGGTACGTGTCGGAGGCATCCAAGCCCGGGGTGGCGAACGCGCCGTCGACGCCGAGGTCGTCCTTGCTGCTCGATGGATTCCGCCACCTGCTTCAAGGTCTTGTAGTCCTTGATGTCATCGGCGGACTTGATCACCGCGTAGCTCTTGGAGCAATAGTCCTTGATGATCTTCTTGTTGTAGATGATGCCGTACCATTCGGCGGCGTACGGTAGGGTGTACGAATTGCCGTCGATGGTGTACGAGTAAACCTTGCCGGTATCGTTGAGCAGTTTGAACACGTCGGTGTCCTGCAGCGGTTCGACGTACTTCTGGTACTTGGCGAACTGGTCGAAGCCGGCGACGTTGAACATGGTTGGTGCGTTGTCCTTGGCCAATTCGGATTTCATGGTGGCGTCATACGTGCCGGCGGCTCCGGTCTGGATGTCCACCTGCACGCCGGTCTTCTTGGTGTACATGCTGGCCAGTTCCTTGTACTGGTCCACGACCTCGGCCTTGTTGTTCATGAAATACACGTGGCCCTTGCTGGAATCGGCGCTGCTGCCGCCGCAGGCCGCCAGCGATGTTCCCATGGCGAGCGTCGCCGCGATGGCGACGATTCGTGTGATGTTGCGGTTCATGATGTGCTCCTTTGCTTGGTTGTTGAATGCGAATTGCGGTTGATGGGGTCCGGTCAGCCGAGCGCGATCCACGCGGTGGTGTCCTGCGGCAGACGGCCGTCGTCGGTGAGGGGTCCGGAGACGAGCAGGATATCGCCTGCCGGCAGTTCGGCCGGTTCCGCACCGAAGTTGGTGACGCTGGCCCAGCCGTTGGCCCTACGGAAGGCGATGGTGCCGCCGGTGTGCCCCTCGGCGCCGTCCGGCTTGCCGGAGGACCGGTCGCAGTCGAGCCAGGTCAGGGTCGTGTCGGCCGTCATCCATTCGTGACGCAGTCCGAGCGCCTTGCGGTATAGGTTGAGCATGGAGCCGGAGTCCGTGTCCTCCCTGTCTACGGCGTAGTCGGCGAACCATTGCGGTTGCGGAAGATGCGGCTTCTCGCACGGATCGCCCGCCTGGCTCGCGTCCACGCCGGCGCCTTCATGCTTGGTGGCGGGGGAGAAGCCGAAGGTCGGCGTCTCGGCCTTCCAAGGCAGCGGGACGCGGCAGCCGTCGCGGCCCTTTTCGATCTGGTCTCGGACGCGGTTGAACGCGGTCGGATCCTCCAACTCGTCCCACGGGATGTCGGCGACCTCTGGCAGGCCAAGCTCCTCACCCTGGTAGATATAAGCGGAACCTGGTAGCGCGAGCTCCATCAGGATGGCCGCACGCGCACGCTTCGTGCCGAGCTCGCGATCCTCATGGTAAGAGGTACCGTTGCGCAGCAGCCAATCCTTGGCAAGTTGGTGGTGGGCTGCAGCCGGCACCTGCGGCAGCCCATAGCGGCTGACGTGGCGGGGGATGTCGTGGTTGCTCATTACCCATGTGGAGGTGGAGCCGGAGCGTTCCGCAGCGGCGATGCCTTCTTCGATGGCGAGGTGCATGTCGTTGCGAATCCAGTCTTTCTTGGCGAATTCGAAGTTGAACACTTGGCCGAGTTCTTCGGGCGAGGCATACCGGTATTGATGCTCCGGAGGTACCCAGGCTTCGGCGACGGCGAATGCCGGCGGATCATACTCGTTGAACACCTTGCGCCATTCGCGATAGATGTCGTGCACTTCGTTCCTGTCATACAGCGGATGCGTGCCGTCGGCGCAATGCATCTCACCTCCGATGATTTTGAAATCATCGAGATCGTCACGGTCGAGATCCTTAGCCAGGCCGTGCGCCACATCCACGCGGAAGCCGTCCGCTCCATGGTCGAGCCAGAAGTGCAAGGTCTTGATGAAATCGGCGCGCACGTCCGGATTCTTCCAATTCCAATCGGGCTGTTCGACGGTAAACATGTGCAGATACCATTGTCCGTCGGGCACTCGAGTCCAAGCGGATCCACCGAAGCTGGCAATCCAGTTGGTGGGTGGCTCGTCGCCGTTCGGTCCTTTGCCGTCACGGAAAATATAACGGTCTCGCTCCGGTGAGCCGGGGCCTGCGGCAAGCGCGGCCTTGAACCATTCATGCTGGTTGGACGAGTGGTTCGGTACGATGTCGACGACTATTTTGATGCCTGCCGCATGTGCGGTTTTGGTGAGATGGTCGAAGTCGTCCATGGTGCCGAGTTTCGGGTCGACGTTGCGGTAGTCGTCCACATCGTATCCGCCGTCTGCCAGTTGAGACGGATAGAACGGGCTGAGCCAGATGGCGTCCACGCCGAGTCTTTTTAGATATGGGATTTGTTGTGCGACTCCTGCGATGTCTCCGAGGCCCGACCCGGTTGTGTCTTTGAACGAACGCGGGTAGACCTGATAGACGACCGCCTGCTTCCACCAGAGTGATGGATCGTCAGCGATGTGCCGCTCGTTGGCTTCGTTGCTCATTGGGTTGTCTTCCTTCATTGGATGCATTGTGATTTTGTTATGGCTTTTTATGGAAGCGTTTTCACTAGTTCATTCTGTTGAGAACGCTCTGTTTTGACGATTAGAATCACTTCGTTCTCGTCTTCGTATTGCTTAAAATGATAGCGCTTTCATTCTGTGAATGCAATAATTGTTTTGTTATGGCGTGTCTGCTTGTGAAATCAACGATTCTGCTAATATGAAAGCGCTGGATAAACAATGGGAAACTGGAGTGGATATGGCACGAGCCACCATCGCCGAAGTAGCGGAACTGGCGGGAGTATCTCAGGCGACGGTTTCGCGGGCATTGCGAGGTGTTGGCAAGGTCGCTCCGAAAACGCGTGCCAAAGTTGAGGCAGCTGCGGACCGGTTGGGCTTTACCTTATCTAAAAGCGCATCGTCTTTGGCGTCCGGGAAAACCATGCGGGTTGTCCTGCTGTTTTCCGGCAAACTCAACGAATGGTTCAACGCCAACGTGTTGCAGGGCGTGTGCGAAGTGTTGGAACCGGAAGGCTACGACGTGTCGCCCACATTTGTCACAGGCAGACAGGAGACGGAGCGTTACTTCGCACAATTGCCTAAAAATCGCAATGCTGACGCGATCATCATTTCGTCGTTCCAACTCGACGAATCCGCACGTGAGAAACTGCGTGTCACCGATATGCCGACGGTCGGTGTGAACATTCCAGCCGAATCGTTCTGCGACGCAGCCATCGGTGTTGACAACTACGATGGCATGTCCAAGGCGGTGCGTCTGCTCAAATCGCTTGGACACCAGCGCATCGCTTTCGTCGTTGATTACATTCCCGACGACATGGTCTACAGCACCAGCCAGCGTATGGAAGCGTTCTTGGAAGCGGCTGAACAAAACGGTTACGACGATGAGTATGCCTACGTCATAACCGCGGACGAGCATGATGCGCCATTGTCGAAAGCGGACCTTGCTGCGCAACTGGTGGCGAAATTACTGTCATTGCCACACATGCCAACCGCCATCTGTGCCGAAACCGATCAAGTGGCAATCGCAGTCATCAAGGAACTCGGCAAGCAACAATTGCATGTTCCTGAAGATATCTCCGTCATAGGGTTCGATGATGCCGACATCGCACAGGCGGCGAATCTGACCACCGTTCGACAGAATCCGCTGGAAATGGGACGCAACGCCGCCCGTAAGACGTTGTCCCTTCTGCGTGGACAGACGCCAGACGCATCCTATGAATCGCAGGAGGCCACGCTGATGTTGCGTGACACCACCAGACGCGTGGCGACCGACCGTTCGTGACGGTTCTTCCGTATTCTCCGAACGGAATGAACGCAATATGGAAGGATATGGGCCCATGTAGCCTATGCGCCCTATGATGCGTTGAAGGAAACCGGTCTTCGGAAAACCGAGACGGTGGTCGAACCATACGAAGACATCGAAAGACATTCGGCAGGGCATGGGCAAAATCAACGAAAACAGCGCAAAGTCAACGAAAACGAAGAATGTGACGCCCGCGGTCACGCCATGGGGCAAGAACCGTGTGAAGAACACCGAAACAGGCAAGCACGTACTCATCATGCCGGGCATCGGCTACACCGTGGACAGGCCGCTGCTGTACTGGTCGGCGCAGGCGCTTGCGGCCAACGGCTGGTTCGTGGACCGTCTCGACCTGAAACTGACGGAAAGCGTCGAGTTTCCGGAAATGATCGCTTGCATGGAACGCGTGGTCGACGAATGGCGCAAGGCGGCGCTCGAACATGCTGCCGAATCGGGTGAGGAGCCGCAGTTGCTGGTCGTCACCAAATCGCTCTCCACACTCTCATATCCGCATTCCGCAAAGCTAGGATTGCGCGTGGTGCTGCTCACCCCGGTACTCAATCCGCCGCCATTCGACAAGCACAAGTCGGTCATTCCCGCGCCGCTGCCGGGTGCGGTCGGCAGTCCGATGCCGTTGATCTGCGCCGGCGACGCCGACCCGTATTTCGATGATGCCAAGGCGCATCTGCTCACCGACCATGTGCGCACGCACGCTGGTGCCGACCATTCCATCGAAGTGCCGGACGATTGGCAGACGTCGCTCGACTACCTGAAACAGGTCACGCAAGCCATCGTCGACTACGCCGGCTGAAAAGAACGGGACGGAATATGCGCATCGTATTGCAGAAGGTCAGTGAGGGGCTTGTCGACGTGGTCGACGAGGTGAGTGGGGAAGTCGATGCCACGTTCGAACCGCAGCGTATCGGCGTCGGCTATGTGCTGCTTGTCGGCGTGGAAGACGAGGACGGGACGAAACAGGTGGACTGGCTCGCCCGTAAAATCGCCAACCTGCGCGTTTTCGAAGACGAGAACGGCAAAATGAACCGTTCCATCCACGACGTGGACGGCAGCGTGCTGTCGATATCCCAGTTCACGCTGTATGCGGACGTACGCAAAGGCAACCGGCCAAGCTTCGTGAAAGCAGGCGCGCCCGACCATGCCGAACAGGTATGGCATGCGTTCAACGACGCGTTGCGCGCGCAGGGACTCGACGTCAAAGAAGGCAGATTCGGCGCCCACATGCGCGTAAGCCTTACCAACGATGGTCCGGTCACCATCATTTTCGACACCGACGAGCTCGGCATCTGAACCGCGCCGCATATCTGATGGGTTGACATAGGGTTGGGCGCATGGGAATAGAGAATGACCGCAAACTGATCGTTAACTGCCTGCCGTTGACCGAGGCCGAACGCGCGCAGTTCATACGTGCCGCAAAAGGCATGCCGCAGGAATTCGTCGGCGATTCGACCCAACGGGGAAGCATGAACTGGACCGCCGAAATACCGGACGAACTCAAAGCGTATGCAACCGCGGTCATCGGCAACATCACGCCCGAAACATGCGCGCAATGCCCCAGACTCGAATGGCTGCAGACCTGGAGCGCCGACGTCGACAAATACCAGCGGCCTGGCGTGCTCCACCCCGGCTCCATGCTCACCAACGCCACCGGAGCCTACGGACAAAGCGTGTCCGAACACATGTTCGCCATGATGTGGTCCATCATGAAAAACCTGCACATCTACGCCGTCGGCAACCCGAACGCCGCATGGCAGGACGCCGGCCGCGTCATCAGCCCCGACGGCAAAACCGCGCTCATCATCGGCACCGGCGACATCGGATCGCATTTCGCACGCCTATGCAAGAGCGTCGGCATGTCGACCATCGGCATCCGCCGCAACCCCACCGTCGAAGCGCCGGGCATCGACCACATGGTCGGATTCGAATCGCTCGACGACGTGCTGCAATACGCCGACGTGATCGCCATGTGCGTGCCATCCACGCCATCCACACACCACCTGCTCAACGCGGAACGCATCGCAAAACTCAAAACCGACGCCATCGTCATCAACGCGGGCCGCGGTGACGCCATAGACACGCAGGCGCTCGCCGACGCGCTCGCCAACGGCATGATCCGCGGCGCTGGCCTCGACGTGACCGAACCGGAGCCGCTGCCGGTGGCATCGCCATTATGGAGCGAGCCGAAATGCCTGATCACCCCGCATGTGGCGGGCGGCAACCACTTGGAGTCCACCGAACGGCGCATCATCGCCATCGCATTGGGCAACGTGCGCTGCTACGCCAACGGACAATCGCTCGACAACCGCATGCCTCTCAAGGGCTGACGTTCATTAAAAGTGGGTATCCGCTCCTTCGGTCGTTGGCTGAATGGTCCGAATCGGACGGCCTCCGAGATGAACTCTGAAACGAACCACATGAGGAGGTCTATCTGGTCTGAAGGCACATGCACCGCGCCCGGAATACGTCACAAAAACGGGCAAACCCGTATGATGGCAGCCATGGGGAGAAAGGCGGGAGATATGACATTGGACAAATGGCAGCGGATGACCGAATGGTTCATGACCGCATTGGCATTGGTGTTCCTGTTCGCGTATTCGTGGGAAGTGCTGGCGAGAACGCATATCGTATTGTGCGAAACGGTGATCAACATCATCTGGATGGCGTTCATCGTCGACTACGTCGTTTCGATCCTGCTGGCGAAGGACAAGAAAACCTGGTTCAAAGAGAATCTGCTGATGCTGGTGTCCATCGCCTTGCCCATCTTCAGACCATTGAGGCTGCTGCGATTGGTGGCGGTGCTCAACGTGCTCAACCGTACCGGTGGCATGGCGGTGCGTGGACGTATCACACTGTACACATGCTGCAGCGTGACACTGCTGATGTATATCGGCGCCCTTGCCGAATTGGATGTGGAACGTGGGGTTCCAGGCGCTTCCATCACCGATTTCGGCGAGGCGATATGGTGGTCGTTCGTGACCGTCACCACAGTCGGCTATGGCGATTTGTCTCCGGTGACATGGCAGGGAAGAAGCATCGCCATCGGGCTGATGATAACCGGCGTGGCCCTGATCGGCATCGTCACCGCGACACTGGCCTCATGGATAGTCGATTGTGTCCGTGACGAAACCGACAAGCGCGCGGACGAGGCGGAATCGGAAACGGAACAGTTGCGCCACAATGTGCGGGAACTGACGGACACCGTCAACCAGCTGCGTGACGACATCGCGCGGCTGCGCAGACCATAGCGGTTCTCATGACTGCACTGCGGAAAATGCGGAAAGAGGCTGAGGCATAGGAAAAGCGCCGGATGAATAACCCGGCGCTTTTCCTATGCCTCACCGTCATACGTCTTACAACCGGAAAGGCGGAGACGCTGTATTGGATTTATTCGCAGGCGACTCCGTCATGGTCGCGGTCCAGTTGTGAACGGTAGCCCGGCTGGCCCTGGTAGATAGGCGCGGCGCCAGCGGCTCGTGCCGCGGTGCAGTTCTGGTAGTAGACGTCCTGCTGTGGCGCTGGTTGGGGCGCGGGAGCCGGAGCCGGAGCGGGTTCGGGCGCAGGTGCCTGTGTCGTTTGTTGAGTCTGCTGGGCCTGCTCAGCTGACTGTTCGGTTTGCGTCTGTTCGGTCTGCTCGGACTCGGTGGTCTTCTCGGCTGTGGAATCCTTGACCCCCGTGTAGTCGGGCACGGTTTGCGTCGGGCAGGAGGACAGCACCTTGGCCATGGCTTCCTTTTCGGCCTGCGTGACCCACAGTGAGTATTTGTGCTTCACGCCGATCTGACGCGCCACGTATTCGCAACGGAACCCCTTGTTGGACGGCAGCCACGTGGCCGCATCGCCATCGGACTTCTTCTGGTTGGCACGCCCCTGCACGGCCAGCAGATTGTACGGATCGTTCGCCAATGCGGTGCGGCGCTCCTCGCTGAGCTTCTGCGCGCCCTTCTGCCACGCATCGCTCAACGCCACCACATGGTCGATCTGCACCGCGGTGGAAGTCTTCTTGCCCTTCTTGAACTTGATGTCCTTGCCAGTGTATGGATCATGCAGTTTTCCGGACTTCACCACGCAATTGTGCGTACGCCACTTGTGCCTCACGCCGGTCAGATCGCGGTTGAGGATATCATTGCGGGTGTCGCAGCCGTTGTGGTCCACGTCGGCCCACGCCTTGCCGAATTGAGTGCGCTTGTACCCGGTTTTCGGCGCGCGGCCCTTGACCTCCAACGAATCCAACACCTCCGTGGCGGACGTGCCGGCCCCGGTGCCATCCGTCGGCTCGTCCGCATACGCCGAACCGACCGGCAGTCCGATGGCCAGACTCGCAGCCAGCAATCCGGACAAAACAACCATCATCGAACCATGACGACGCATGATACGCTCCTCACCCTAAAACCCCTCAAGTAGTACAAGAATATCCCCGGAACGAATTCGAATCGCTTATTTACGGCAGATTTTTCGGCATGCCGAAACCAGTATTTCGCATCCGTCAAGACGTATGGCAAGAATCGGCCGTATGACCAACAGCATCACAGCAATCAAACCGGAACGTCTCGCACAATACGCCAAAGACTTCAACGCCGACCGGGCCAACCTTGTGGCCGCCAACGCCGCGGTGTCCTCGGGCGTGCTCGAAGCCGCCACCGACTACAAAGGCCAGCGCGCGCTGCCACGCGACTTCTCCATCGAACTGAAACAGGGGTCCATCACCAACCAGCGCCGATCCGGCCGCTGCTGGATGTTCGCATCCCTCAACACCCTGCGTTACGAGCTCATGCACCAGTGGGGACTCGACGATTTCGAATTCTCCGAAACCTACCTGTTCTTCTGGGATGCGATGGAAAAATCCAACACGTATCTCGAAAACGTGTTCGCCACGCTCGACGAGCCGACCGACAGCCGCCTGTTCCAGGAGATCAACTACGGGCCGGCCGATGACGGCGGTTGGTGGCAGATGTTCGCCGCCCTTGTAGACAAGTATGGTCTCGTGCCGAAGAGCGCCTACCCTGAATCCGCCAATTCCAAGGACTCCGACGCGTTCAAACAATACCTCAACAGCAGGCTGCGCCAGTTCGCCGCCGACCTGCGCGAACGTTACGCAGCCGGCGCCACGGTCGATGAACTGCGCGCGGTCAAGGACGACGACATGTCCACCGTGTACCGCATGTGCGCCATCTCGTTGGGCGAGCCGCCGGAGAAGTTCGACTTCCTGGCCCGCGTGAGCGACGATGACAAGAAGGACGATAAGAAAAGCGGCGAAGACGAGGCCGACAAGCCGAAAACCGGCAAGGACGAGCGCAGACAGATCCGCGAAACCGGCATCACGCCGATGGAATTCTACAAGAAGTACGTGCCGGTGGACGTCGACGATCTGGTGACGTTGTGCAACGTGCCGATGGCGTCCCGTCCGTTCAACAAGCGTTACCGCATCCGCTACACCGCCAATGTGGCCGAAGCGGGGGATATGGAATTCGTCAACGTGCCGCTCGACGTGTTCAAAAAGGCCGCGGTCGACCAGATTAGCGCCGGACACCCGATCTGGTTCGCCTGCGACTGCACCCAGTTCTCGCTGCGTGCGGCCGGCTATTTCGACTGCGACAGCGTGCGCGTGGACCAGCTGTTCGGCACCGATTTCGACTTCGACAAGGCGCACGGCCTCGAATACGGCGACAGTCCAAGCAACCATGCCATGACCCTCACCGGCGTGAACCTTGACGAGCAAGGCAAGCCGAACCGCTGGAAAGTGGAGAACAGCTGGGGCAAAGACAACGGCGAAGACGGCTACTACGTGGCCTCCGACAAGTGGTTCGACCGCTATGTGACCGAAATCATCATCCGCAAGGAATACCTCGACGACGCCACCCGAGCGCTGCTCGAAACCGAGCCGGTGGAACTCGACCCATGGCAGCCGCTGACCAAACGCTGCCGCTGACGCAACACGGGCGATAACATGCCGCGGTCCGGATCGGGCCGCGGCTTTTGCTGTTCCATCGCGCTGGTATGGTTGCATGAGAACAAACGTACGAACGATGGGGGTTCAGGTGGCGGACACTCTGGCATGGCTTTCCGACGAGCTGCGCAGCGAATGCAGCCAGCCGGTACTGCAGCGCGCCCGCGGCATCGCCAACCAATGGCGTTCCAAAATGGAGGACCTGCATTGCCTGAACGACACCGCATCCAACCGCATCACCCTGTATGCCACCATACGGGGCACCACCTCACCCTCCAGCCGTTACGAAGTGCAAGCCACGCTTGATTTCGCCGACGAGCTGTTTCTGGCACGCTACTGCTCCTGCCCGGCATTCAGCGGTTCGCAGCGCGGCTACGGTTCCTACCGGACCTTCGACTACCACAACAGTCCGAAATACCGCAGCTTCGACGATGACGACGACTACGATTACGTCGACGACTACGACGATTTCGGCTCCGGCAGCACGTACGGCCACGTCAACGATGATGACGACTCGGCTTCCTCCACCAGCCGCCGGTACACCGGCATGTGCAAGCACGTAGCCGCCATGCTGCTGCTGTTCCTGCAACAGCCGGAACGATTCCGGGGATTCCACGCCGCAGCCGCAACACCCCGGGCCCTCGCCGACTACATGCGCTCCCTCGATGCGAAAAGCAACAACGCCGGCGAGAACGCCCAACTCGACGTGCTGAAACGAATCATCAACGCGAAAAGCCGATTGATCGAGGAACAACGTGGCGCCTCCGGACAGGGAGCCGCCAAACCGAAACGCAAATCAAGCGCGCCGGTCGACGTCAAACCGGGAAGCGTGTACCTCGAGCCCACGCTGATCAACGGCCATGACGCCCTGCGCCTGTCCCTGCGCATCGGATGCGGCGACGCCGACTATGCGCTCAAAAACATCTCAAGATTCGTGGCCGACATGCGGACGGGAACATACGAGTCATATGGCAAAAAACTCGCGTTCACCCACACTCCGGACATGCTCGACCCCTTCTCGCTGAAGCTATACCGCTTCCTGCAGCAGGTGATCGCATCCAGAACGGCGGCCCAACTGCAAAACGGATACTATTACGGCGAAGCGGTACGCGTCGACCGTGAACTCGTCCTCACCGATTGGGAGGCATGCGACCTGCTCGACCTGTTCCACGCCGTGACACAGGACGAATACAAGGAACACGAGTCGAAGGCCCGCGGTTTCCTGCGCACGTCGGACGGTGACGGGCTGAGACGATTGCTTATCGAGGATTTCCAACGCACCAAGAAATCCGGGCCAAGCCGCATCCACATGGCCAACGAAGGAGGCGAGCCGTTCGGCCTTGACATTGTCGAAGGCGACCCCACCTTCACGTTCAAGGCGTCCTTCGTGCATGAGGGCACCGCGTCGGGCGTGCGCATCACATCGAACCAAAGCATCTCCGATGTCATCAACGGACGCAACGGCTTCTACGTTTTCAGCCGCGAACGTCCCGACGATTCCACGGCGACGGACAGGATAGGCATCGACGGGCTCTTCCGCTGCACCGATAAACTGCGCCCGGCATTGCAGGTGCTGCCTGACCTGTGTTCCGACGATCCGGACGGCGTGTTCATCGCCGAAAACGACTGGCCCATGTTCGCCCGAACCATCGTGCCGAAACTCACCGAAGCGGGCATCGGATTCGACATTCCGCAGGAAGTGACCGAAGCGGTGGGAACCGAATGCCGGATCGAATTCTATCTGGACCGCGATTTGTACGGCATCACCTGCGAAGCGGTGGCGAAATACGGCGACTTCACTTTCCAACTGGTGCCCACCGCCAAAGAACTGCGCGGCGTGATCAACCCCGATTCACGTTCGAAGGCCTCGCTGGTCAAACGCGACCTGTCACGGGAATCGTTCGCCGTGCAGGTGGTACGCCAGCTGTGCCCTACATGGAGCTCCATCGACGTGGCACGCGTCAAAGAAGAGGACGAGCAGGCTATCCTGCTCATGCTCACCGACGGCGTGCAGATCCTCAAATCGGTGGGCCAGGTCTTCTCCACGGCGGCATTCGATGGCATGATGCAGCCCAACCCGCCATCGGTGAAGGTCGGCTTGTCCATCGACTCGAACCTCGTTGAAATCTCACCGATCGCCGACGAGGTGCCGATGAACGAAG
>ERZ773178.3646-NODE-3646-length-12664-cov-11.725355_pt1 | contig 12664 bp, 10 predicted proteins | sample MGYA00580533_ERZ773178 | MGnify/ENA primary metagenome ERZ773178 (study PRJEB29015, sample SAMEA2737859) | human gut metagenome | biome: human gut; feature: human-associated habitat; material: faeces | place: China | collected 2012 ...
TGATGCGGTTTTTCAGCTGCATCCCACCATAATGGATCGGACTCAAGATCGTTTCGTACATCATTTACACACTTTCTTTTTACGCTGCTTTTCGCAGCAAGGTCACCAAGTTAAAACTGTTCTTATGACCGGCTCCCACCTTTTTGAGGAAGAACGCACAGCAGCATAGCGCACTCATTTGACAAGGTCAAGTGGTATCTCCCGTTATTTACGAAAGATTTACAGTGGTATCCTGTGTGTTTTTAGGTATCTCTTTTCGAGGAAGAACTGTTTTCTCTCTGCAGACGCATAAAACACAGCCAGAGGTAGAAATCTGCACGTTCATTATAATAAGCCGACCTCTCTCCGTAAACACTTTTGACAAATTCCAGTGATTTTGTGCATATTTTGTTGCATTGTCTCCATATACATTCCGGCGGAAGCCTCTATAATAGGTACTGTGTCCTGCGTAACGCCTTATATTGTGTGGAGAAAGGAAGTATATGGAACCTAACAAGGAAGCAAACAAGCCAAGGATCAGCTACCGCTACTATGAGCTGCCGGAAGGCGAACTGGTGCAGGCCATTACAGGAGAGGACTGGGTCTGCACCTATGGCACCTATGCCGAGGACATCCATTTCCACAACGTTATGGAGATCGGTATCTGCCGCTGGGGACAGGGTCTCATGGTTCTGGAAGATCGGCGCATCGACTATACCGATGGTGCAGTTACAGTGGTTCCCGCAAACTGTCTGCACACAACTTTGAGCCGTGATAAAAGCCTGAACTCATGGGAATATCTCTTCTTTGATCCTGCCGGAATCCTGAACAGTGCCTTTCCAAACGACCCTCTGTTTGTAGAATCTGTTCTGCATCGGCTCTCCAGTGAGGCTCTATGCCTTCCGCAAGAGGATGCAGTAGAACTGGAACGGCTTATTACCATGGTGCTGAACGAATGCCAGACGAAGCATGAGTACCATAAAGCCGTGGAACAGAATCTTATGACATCGCTGCTGCTCCTGATCACCCGCAGCTATACGGAGAAGAAAACCCATATCCGCCCCATGACCGTTGGACTGCAGCAGATCATACCCGCCATTGAATACATCGGGATGCACTATATGAATTCTATCTCCGGGGAAGATCTTGCGTCCATCTGTTCCTTGAGCGAGGCGCAGCTGCGCCGTAAGTTCAAAGAATATCTCAATATGTCGCCAGTCGAATATCTGACGATGGTACGCGTCCAGAAAGCCTATGAACTGCTCAATTCCACCAATTATCCCATGACGGAGGTTGCTCTGCGGGTCGGATATCAGGATGTTTCCTCCTTCAACCGCAATTTTCAGAAAATCATGGGTGTTTCGCCATACCAGTATAAGAAAAACAGCAGCGACTACCGTGGTCGGGTATTGGACAAGAAGATCTCTGCCAAGAAAGGATGGAAGCATCCATCCGATCCATAAGAGAAAGACTTTTTGGCATTGTGTCAAAGAAAACCTTTCTTCTTTGGGTAAGCTGACGAAGCCATCGTTTTGTGCGCAGAAACACGGCTGGATTCTGATTGAATCTGCATGTTTTTTGATTGGACGCACCCGCATTTCAATCGCAAAACCTGTTACAATGACTACAACAAACGAGGGTTTGGAGAAAAGAATTGTTTAACTTGTAAATGTGTTCAATTCTTTCTCCAAATTTCTCGGATTCATCAACTTTTTCAAGGTTTCATGAATGAAGGAGAAGGTATTATGAAAAAGATCTCGCGTCGCGCATTTCTGTCCGTTATGGCTGCTGCAGGTGCAGCTGCAGCCCTGACCGCTTGCGGTGGCGGCTCTGGTTCTTCCACTGCTGCTTCCGGCAGTGCAAGTGTTGGCGGTTCTCAGCCCGGTGGTCACAAGCTGACTGCCTACGCATGGGATAAGAATTTTAATATCCCTGCTCTGAACGCTGCTGCTGCAGACTACAAGGAGAATGTTGACCCGGAGTTTGAACTGGAAGTGATCGAGCAGTCCGGTGCAGGTGATGTCGAAAATGCCATCACGCTGGCAGGTTCTGCACACGATTATTCCAATCTGCCCGACATCGTTCAGTTCCAGGATCACTACATTCAGCGTTATGTTTCCGATTATCCGGAGGCATTCGTTCCCATGGAAGGTGCCGATGTTGACTGGGATGGCTTCGGAAAGGAAAAACTGTCCTACTCCATCGTGGACGGTGTTCACTACGGTGTGCCTGTGGATAACAGCACTGTTATCTTTGCATACCGCACCGATTTGCTGGAGCAGGTCGGTAAGACTATCGATGACATGACCGGTGCAACTTGGGCCGATGTTACCAAAGTCGGTGAAGATGTTTATGCCAAAACTGGCAAGTATCTGTTCTCCTGCAGCGGCGATAACGGCGACCTGATCTACATTATGATGCAGGCTGAGGGCGTTGCCGAGTTCAAGGATGGTGAGCCTTACATCACTGAGAATGAAACGATGCACCGTGTCTGCGAAACAATCGTTGACATGGCAAAGAAAAACGTCTGCTATCTGGCGAACAGCTGGAGCGACTACATCGACCAGAGCATTCAGGGTGACATGGTTGCCGGTGTTGTGCAGGGTAACTGGATCATCCCCACCATGGAGGCTGTGACCGAAAACTCCGGCAAGTGGCAGATTACCACCATTCCTACGCTGGACGGCGGCGAGGGCTATGCTTCCAACGGTGGTAGCGGTCTGTATATCACTGCCAACTGCGGCAATGTTGATCTGGCAAAGTCCTTCCTCGCATATACCTTCGGCGGCAGCACCCAGACCTATGATAACGCCCTGCGTGACGGCGGCGTTGTCACCACGGTTCTGAAGTGTGCAGACTCCGATGTTTACAACGAGGGCGTGGAGTTCTTCAACAACGAGCCGGTTTATAAGCAGATCGTTGAGATGAGTGAAAATGTGCCCATCATCGAGCAGAGCGATTATCACGTCCGTGCTGGTGTGTATCTGACCACTGCTGTGATCAACACCATCAACGGCTCCAATCTGGACGATGAACTGGCAAATGCTGAACAGCAGCTCCGTTTCGAGATGGGTCTTTAAGACTTTCTGATTCATCCGAAGGAGGGTTTGACATTGAAGAACGAAAAAAGCGGTTCTCTGATGGCAAAACAGCGTCGTGCGGGCTGGTATTACCTGATGCCCGGCACGGTCCTTATTACCATCATGAGTTTTATCCCCATCATCAACGGCTTTCTGACCTCCCTGAAAACGGGTTCCAGTGCAAATATGAAGTGGGCCAGCCCGCTGACCTACAATTATACCCGAATGTTCAAGGATGCACTGTTCCTGCGCTCGATGGGAAACACCTTCCTGTATCTGGTCGTAGAAGTTCCGATCATGCTGATTCTGGCCATTCTGCTGGCACAGCTGCTGAACAATCACGATTTGAAGTTCAAGGGATTCTTCCGCACCTGCGTATTTCTGCCTTGTGCAACTTCTCTGGTTTCGTACTCCCTGATCTTCAAGTCCCTGTTTGCAACGGATGGTCTGGTAAACACGGTTTTGTGCAAGCTGGGCATCCTGCAAACGCACTACAACTTCCTCGGCAATCCCACCAGCGCAAAGATCATCATTATTCTGGCTCTGATCTGGCGCTGGACAGGTTACAATATGGTGTTCTTCTTGGCCGGTTTGCAGAACATTGACTATTCGGTGTACGAAGCAGCCAAAATTGACGGTGCCAACGGCTGGCAGACGTTCTGGAAGATTACTGTTCCGCTGCTGATGCCCACCATCGTGATGACCACCATCATGTCCATCAACGGCACCTTGCAGCTGTTCGATGAGTCGGTCAACCTGACCAACGGCGGTCCGGCGAATGCAACGATCACCATGTCGCACTACATCTACAACAACTCCATGGGTCAGGGCGTTGCAAACTTCGGCTATGCTTCGGCATTGTCCTTCGTCATCTTCATGATGGTTGCCATCCTGTCCTTTATCAGCATGAAAGCAGGTGACAAGCGTGACTAATACAGCAGAAACCCACGCACTTGTGCAGCGTGAAAAAGGCAAGAAGCACATAATCCAGCGCAGACTGATTCCTGCTTACATCTTCCTGATCATCATCTCGTTCATTTCGGTTTTCCCGCTGTTGTGGATGATCTCTGCGGCGACCAATACCTCACTGGATGTTGCCCGCGGCAAGATCATGTTCGGCACCTATGCGATGCAGAACTTCAAAAATCTGATCGCATCGCAGAATCTGGCAGGTGCCATGGGCAACTCCTTCCTGTATGCGATCGTGCAGACTGTGATTTCCATGTTCGTCTGCTCTCTTGCAGGATTTGGTTTTGAGTTGTATCATGATAAGAACAAGGACCGCTTGTTCAGCATCCTGCTGCTCGCCATGATGGTGCCGCAGGTTGCCACGATGGTTCCTTTGTTCAAGATGATGTCCAGAGCCGGTTTTCTGAATAGTGTCTGGGCGTTCATCCTGCCCGGCATTTCCACTCCGTTCCTGATCATGATGTTCCGACAGAACTCCCGCAACTTCCCCAACGACCTGATGCAGGCAGCGCGCATTGATGGCCTGAGTGAAACGGGCATCTTCTTCCGGATGTATGTTCCCATCATGAAATCCACCTATGCGGCGGCTGCAGTCATCACGTTCATGAACGCATGGAACGCTTACCTGTGGCCGAAGGTCGTTATGACCGATAACCGTGCACAGACCATGCCGATGCTAATCGCTAACATTGCGTCCGGCTACTCCATCGACTACGGTATGTTGATGATGGGCGTTCTGTTCTGCTCCATCCCCACCATGATCGTGTTCTTCGTTCTGCAGAAGCAGTTCGCAGAGGGCATTACCGGTGCGGTGAAGTAATTCTCTATCTTTTCGCCATCCACTTTTTCTCCTTCATCTGCTGTTCCCCCAGAGGAATCCCCATCTCCTCTGGGGGGCGATGAAGGAATTTTTTCAATCACATAATAAGGTAAATGAGGAACAACATGGCTGCATTTGATTTTGCAAAAGTAAAAGACCCCACCTTTTTCAAGGAAAACGTGCTGAATGCTCATGCAAGTTTCCGTACTTACGCTTCCCGCGAAGAATATCGGACAGGCTCCTCTTCTTTGGCGCTGAAGCTGGACGGTATCTGGAAATTCGCCTACGCAAAGAACTACACCAGTGCCATCCCCGGCTTTGAAAAGACAGATTACGATTGCAGCGGCTGGGATGACATTCATGTTCCGGCACACATCCAGATGGAGGGCTACGACATTCCCCAGTACGCGAATGTTCAGTATCCGTGGGATGGCCGTGAAGAAGTACAGCCGGGCGAGATCCCGCAGCGGTTCAATCCGGTGGCAAGCTATGTAAAATACTTCGAGCTGCCGGAATCCATGCAGGGCAAGCCCGTCCACATCGAGTTCGAGGGTGTGGAAAGCGGCATGGCTCTTTGGCTGAACGGGTCTTATGTGGGTTACACCGAGGACAGCTTCTCCGCACACGCATTCGATCTGACTCCCTATCTCCAGCCGGGCGTGAACAAACTTGCTGTGCAGGTGTTCAAGTGGACTTCCTCCAGCTGGTGCGAAGATCAGGACTTCTTCCGCTTCTCCGGCATCTTCCGCAGCGTGTGGCTGTACGCCATCCCCACCGTGCATCTGGAAGATGTATCCGTCAAAACGCTGTTTGCCGGGGATGATTTTACTCATTCCACGCTGGAAGTTGCATTGCAGGTGGAGGGTAAGGGCGCAGCCCGTCTGACCCTGCGCCGCAGTGAACTGGAAGTGTTCTCCGAAAAAATCGCACTGAACGGCGGTTCTGCTCTGTTCAGCCATGCGGTGGAGAACCCCCACCTGTGGAGTGCAGAGGACCCGGCTCTGTATGAACTGGAAATCGAGCTGCTGGACGATGCAGGCCATCTGGTAGAGGTGACCGGGCAGAAAGTCGGTTTCCGCAAGTTCGAGCTGAAGAACAATCGGATGCTGCTCAACGGCAAGCGCATCGTGTTCAAGGGTGCCAACCGTCATGAGTTCAGCTCCATTACGGGTCGTGCTGTGGGCGTACACACCCATGAGGAACTGCTTCGGGATATCATCACCATGAAGCAGAACAACATCAATGCCATCCGTACCAGCCATTACCAGAATCAGGATGCACTGTACGACCTGTGCGACGAGTATGGTCTGTATCTGATCGCAGAGAACAATCTGGAATCCCATGGCACATGGGACATCCATCAGGCGGGCATTCGCGGCATCGAGGGCGTTTTGCCCAATGATAAGCCGGAGTGGAAAGCTGTCTTGTTTGACCGCATGAATTCCACTTACCAGCGTGACAAAAACCATCCTGCTGTTCTGATCTGGTCTCTGGGCAACGAATCGTTTGGCGGTGAGACCCTGCTCCAGATGGCAGAGATGGTCCGCCGCTTTGATGACACCCGTCTGGTGCATTACGAAGGTGTGGTCAATGATCCCCGCTTCCTCGAAACCACCGATATCGAGAGCCATATGTACAGCACTGTGAAGGACATTAAAGAGTATCTGGCACAGGGCGATAAGCGGCCTTATATCGAGTGCGAATACTCTCATGCTATGGGCAACTCCAACGGTGCTTTGCACAAGTACACGGAACTTGCCGACCAGAAGGACTGCGGCTATCAGGGCGGCTTCATCTGGGATTACATCGACCAGTCCATCTGGAAAAAAGACCGCTACGGCAAGTGGTTCCAAGCCTACGGCGGCGACTTCGGTGAGCGTCCTACCGACTATAATTTCAGCGGAAACGGCATTGCCTACGGTGGTGACCGTGCTCCTTCTCCCAAGATGCAGGAGGTCAAGTTCTGCTATCAGAACATCGCCGTTTCCATCGACAACTCTGGCTTTGAAGTCTGGAACAAGAACCTGTTCACCTCTACGGATGCTTTCGACTGCGTTGCTCTGCTGCATCGCGATGGAAAGCTGTATCAGCAGCAGGAACTGACCAATATTGATGTTGCTCCCGAAGAGCGTTCCAGCTTCCCGCTGCCGTTTATGGTTCCTGCGCTCCCCGGTGAATATGCAGTGACCATCAGCTTCCGTTTGAAGGAGGACACCAGCTGGGCAAAGAAAGGTCATGAAGTCGCCTTTGGACAGGGTGTGATCGCTGTGGTTCGTTCCATTCCCAGCAAGAAGGTCACGCCGTTTACCGTTACGCACGGTACACACAACATCGGTGTCCGGGGTGAGAATTTCGATGTTTTGTTCTCCGATCTGAACGGCGGTCTGACTTCCTACCGCTATGCCGGCAAGGAGATGATTCAGGAGATTCCCCGTCCCAACTTCTGGCGCGCTCCCACCGACAACGACTGCGGCAACAACATGGGCGGCGTTCGCGGTCAGTGGAAGCTGGCAAGCCTGTACGCTACCGCCAAGGGCATCGGCAAGGAGATCCCGTCTGTTCATGGCGGCACCATCCTCCAGAACCCCACCTGCGAGGTGGAAGCCGACAGCGTGGTCGTGACCTATCTCTATAACCTCCAGACCAGCCCCGCAGCAGAGTGCAGCCTGCAGTACCGTGTGTTCGGTGATGGCCGCATCCAGACCACCCTGCACTATGACCCGGTGGAAGGACTTGCAGCAATGCCGGAGTTCGGCGTACTGTTCAAGATCGACGCTGACTACGACACGGTGGAGTGGTACGGAAACGGCCCTGCGGAGACCTACTGGGATCGTCAGCATGGTGCAAAGCTGGGCATTTACCAGAACAAGGTCGCAGACAACATGGCACAGTACCTTGTGCCGCAGGAGTGCGGTGCAAAAACCGCTGTGCGCTGGGCAAAGGTAGTGGACCGCAAGGGTCGCGGGCTGCTGTTTACCGCAGATGCCGCAAAGCCCATGTTCTTCTCTGCGCTGCCCTACACTCCCCATGAAATGGAGAGTGCCAAGCATCCCTACGAGCTGCCCCCGGTCCATTACACGGTCATCCGTGCTATGGGCGAGCAGATGGGCGTTGGCGGCGATGACAGCTGGGGTGCCAATGTCCACCCGGAGTATATTCCTGATGTGACCAAGCCTGTGGAGTTCACCTTTACATTCCGCGGCATCTGATTCACACCAGCGTAAATTTAACAATTGTATTCTCGTCATTCATAAAACAATCGTAAAAAAGTAGTTTTGCTTGGCTCTTGCGGTTGCATGATTGATACCAGCACAGCATCTGGATTCACCGTACAGAGCGAGTGAAACCCTGATGCTGTGCTTTTTTTATTTGACACGAGGTGAAATTTTATGCGGCAGTCTGATCATGATTACGAAGAACGGAGTTTTGGAGATATTCAACGTGCAATTGATTTTGAGAACAGTATGAATGACCTTGAATCGCAATTGTATTACCGGCGTCTTTCCCCGAAAGAAGTTGCCCTGCAGGTGCTGAAAGCCACCTGCCAATTCTACGATGCGGATTGGTGCGGTCTGATTCAGGTCGATCTGGATTTAAGCCTGTGGACACCATTCTGGTGGTTCAACACTGGTACAACGGATAAAACGATGATTCTGACCGAAGAATATGAATCGGCTGAATTTCTGGATCGGTGGGTACAGACTGTCCGCAAGGGAATTCCAATGGTCGTCCCGGACGCCGAGGCGACAAAAGAAGCCTATCCTGCGGAATACGACTTGTACCAGCGGCTTGGCATCCGGTCTGTCATTGCCGTTTCCTTGGAGCCGCGCCCGGTCGCTCTGCTTGCCGTCCGCAATCCTAAGCGGTATATCCGGCAGACCAGTATGCTGCGGATTCTGGCCTATGTGCTGCTTGCATCGTACAACGAACAGAAGATGCTGAACCGGCTCCAAATGGCGTATATCCCTACTTCCATCCAAAGCAGCAAGGATATCTACGTCAGTCTATTTGGCGAACTGAGCATCAGTACGTCCAAAGGCGTTCTGGAAAGAAGCCGACTTTAGTTCTCCGAGAATCAGCCGATTGATTTCTTACCTGCTGATCTCCCGTAAAAATGCCATTTCTCCGCAAGAAATTACCCAAACGCTCTGGCCGGATGATTCAGACAACCCAGCCAAAAACGTCAAGGGCTTGATTTACCGCCTGCGCCAAAAGTTCAGCCTTATTTCGGATGAGCCGTTGATTTTGTCCTCTGCGTCCGGGTACCAACTCAATCCGGAACTCCACATCATGACCGATTATCAGCGTTTTGATGAACTAGTATCTTCTGCTGCCAGAGCATCCTCTGTGATCAACAAAGTGGACATCCTCAAAAATGCTCTTGACCTCTATCGAGGAAAGGTCTTGTCCTCCGCAGATGGAGAACATTGGTTCATCCAATTTTCCACAAAATACCATCTCTCCTATATGGGGGCTGTCAGTGAACTGCTGAAGCAGCTGGATTCGCTGCATTCTTATGACCTGCTCAATCAGTATGCCATGAAGTCGCTGACCATCGCACCTGATAATCCGAAAGCATACTGCTGGCTGATCCGCTCCCTGAAAGCGCAGGGAATGAATGAACTTGCCACCAATGAGTTGGCCGCTGCAAGGGAACATCTGACCACGGAAGAATACGAAGAAATCCTTGCATTTGGAGCCAATTGGTGAGAACAGTTCCTATAACACTTTCGTAACACCTTCATGTGACTTTCATAACACCTAAAATTTTTTAGAAAGGGGCAAAAATGGCTCCATAACACTTTCATAACACCGCCAGATGACTTTCATAACACCGTCGTGTGATATGCTTACAGGGCACGAATCGAAGCCTTGTAAAAGCTGATCGCACGGCGGTTTTCTTTTTTATAGGCTTCGATGCGTCGGAACAAAAACATATCGAAGCCTGAGATGCATTAAAGGCCGAGGATACTTATACCGCTTTCCATTTTTGGATGGAAAACAGTGTCGGTACCCTTTTCTTTAGTGCATCTCTTTTTTGTTGCCAAGAAAAGCCCGCAAGCTGTCCAGCAGTGAAGTGTCCTCAACCTCCGCATCCGGTGGAAAGGACACTTCATGTTTCTTTTTGCCCGTTTTTCGTGGCTGGAACTGGTCGCACGATATCCCTAGCAACTCCGAATTTTCGACTTTTCACGCTTTATCGAAAATTTGGAGGTTTACGATGGCTTTTAATAAGGGCTATGAGTTAAAAAAGTTTGAAGCACACTGGGAAAAGCTGCGAATTGAGTATGCAGAAGCGGGAATGGCAGATGATGCCATTCAGAAGATGTACGACTATGACCGCCAGCAGTTCAACTCCGAACGTACCTGCATTGAGCGAACACAGGAGTTCACGGCACCTGCGTACGAAAGCACCGAGGAAGAAGCCTCACCTCTAATGCTGCGCTGTCAGAAAGCCATTACCACGACAGATACATACCATGAAACCAAGAGTAGCTTTGCATGGATTGGAGAAATCGAGGATGAGCATTTGCTTGCTGCGCTTGAGCAGCTTTCGGATTCCGACTTGGAACTTATAACTTTGTATGCCTATGAAGAATATGACACTGTTGAAATTTCTAAACTGTTTGGCACAACAAAGCAAAATATAAGTAAGAAAATTCGCAGAATTACTAATTTTATCAAAAACTTTCAAATCAAGGTTGTCTAAAAGGCATTTTCGTCGGCTACCAAGTGAGAGGACAATTTCAAAAAGCGGCTCCTGCCGCTGGAAAACGTCCGCACTCACGAACCTTGAAAATTGAAGAGTTCAGTTGTTCGGTACTTTGATAATGATACTTCCGTAATTCGCGGCCCGGTCAGAATGTAGGCGGGGTGGTTGAGATGCCAATGAAGCGGTACAAATCCGCTACCGAATGATTCCCCACTCGCAGGGAGCCGAGGGCGAATATGCGAGACCTTAACATATTTTATCAGGAGCGGCCGGATGCCGTTTTCGGTCTCCGGTCACTCCTGTTCTTTTACATATTTATCCGCCATTCACTTTTTCTAACACGGAGGACTGCTCAAATGGACGAGTTGAATCCTACGGTGCGCGAACAGGAAATTTATGAGGAGATGGAACTTACCCCGGAAATGATCAAGTCCATCCGAACCCTCTGTGCGACCTGTCTGCGGCATTTCGTAGAAGCCAAGGCTTTCAAAATCGCTCTCGTGCCGAGCGCAGACAAGAGCATGGATGTTTGCACTGTCTGTCAGACCCGGCGCGGTCACGATTACGTTGTCATGCACCGCTGATGCCGGTGCTTCATTCCAATTAACGGGGAGGTGATGCGTACCGTATAAATAAAACCGCTTTCATACTTTAACAGAAGCCCGCTGCCTAGGAGGTACAGCGGGCTTCTTACATATCCAAACGGAGGTTCGCAATTGGAATCCACTTTGAAATTCCAACGCGGAGACATCTACTTCGTCCGACTGGACAACAGCACGGGTTCTGAGCAAAGCGGAACCCGCCCTGCGGTCATTCTGCAAAACGATGTGGGTAATGCCCATTCACCAACTTTGATCGTTGCGACTTTGACAAGTAAGACAGAAAAGAAAGCTGCGCAGCCGACTCATTGTCTGGTGGAACCGGAAAAGCTGGAGCCTTCCATTGTTCAGGCCGAACAGATCTTCACCATCGACAAGAGCCGTGTCCAGAATTTTGCAGGGCACCTCACTCCGGAAGAAATGAGCCGGGTCGATGATGCTGTGAAGATCAGCCTTGCCCTGAACCCGATGGGGAGCATCCAGAAACTCAAACCCATCATCCGCTCTACGGCGGCTTATGCGCCGCCTGAAGTGGTTGATGGTAAGCCGCCCGTCTATCCCTATACGCCCATCAAATCCGATTTTGAGGACGCAGAGACGGCCGAAGAAATGATGTTATACACCGAACTGCAATCCGCTGTTCATGCCATGATCCAGCGGCTCGAATACAGCTTCACCTTTAATCCCAGCCTGCTCACCAGCCCGAAGCGTAAGAAGCAGGTGGCTGAGATTTTGACCGAAGCAGAAAAATACATTTGGCGAATCAAGGAGGAAATGCGATGCGCCTGAAAAACGACACGAACAATTTTGCCGCTTCTTTCAATATCACCCCGCCTTACCAGATGCTGGTGCTTCACAGCAAGATGCTGATTTATCCTCGTGAACTTTATCAGCGGGGTGTACAGCGCAAACGAGTGGAAATGATCGCTGCCGACTTCAATGAATACGTTGCCAACGAACCGAAAGTCAGCTTCCGCAACGGCAGATATTATGTGGTGGACGGTCAGCACACCATCGAGGGGCACATCCTCCGTAACGGCGGCAAGGATTTGCCGATTCTCTGCAAGGTCTATACCGGCTTGACGATGGAGCAGGAAGCCCTGTTCTTTGCTGAACAGAACGGCCACTCCGCACCGCTTACAGCGGGCATCAAGCTGCGCGCCAAGGTCGTGGGCGGCGATGCCCCTTCCAAAGCGTTTCTCGCAGCCACCAACCGGGTGGGTCTGGCCTTCAACTATGATAGCCTCCAGCTGAGTGATTACCGCATCAGCTGCGTAGGCACCGCTCTCAAGCTGTACAACCAGATGGGCGAGAAAATCTATTGTGAGGCCCTGCGACTGATCGTAGCAACTTGGGATGGCAAGCCTGATTCGTTCCGTGCATCCGTTCTGCGCGGCATGATGCACTTTGTGGAACTGTATCACGGCGAGTTCAGTGAGGAACGGCTCATCCGTGCGCTGGGCAGCGTTCATCCCATGGAAATCTACCGTGTCGGCAGAGATAA
>ERZ773178.3648-NODE-3648-length-12655-cov-23.378333_pt1 | contig 12655 bp, 4 predicted proteins | sample MGYA00580533_ERZ773178 | MGnify/ENA primary metagenome ERZ773178 (study PRJEB29015, sample SAMEA2737859) | human gut metagenome | biome: human gut; feature: human-associated habitat; material: faeces | place: China | collected 2012 ...
CCGTAGCCTCCGGCTCGGTCAGCTCCGTTCTATGCATGTTCCTCGGTCCCGGACAGGAAGACGGCTTCATCATCGGCAGCTTTTACGCCGGCGAGGTGACGCCTCCGGAGAGTTCGCAAGACAAGCGCACCGTCGTCTTCAAGGACGGCACGCGATTCAGTTACGACCGCTCGACGCACGTCTTTACCGCGACGATTGAGGGCACGGAAATCGTCTTCGACCGCCAAAACGGGTCGATCACGGTGCCGGCGAATTACACGGAAAACGGTACGAACATCACGCTGAATGCTTCGACGAAGGTGACGATCAATGCGCCGGAGAACGAGTGCACGGGGAATTTGCTCGTTCGTGGGAGGCTGACGGTTCAAGGCGGCATGGCGGTCAGCGGCGGAGGTGGTGGCGCAACGGCAACCGTCCAAGGGGCGATCGATGTCACTGAAGACGTTAAGGCCAACGGCATCAGTCTTGTCGGCCACACGCATACCGAACAGGGCGACGGCGCTGAGACGAGTGGGCCGCACTGAGGTCTTGTCCTCTTCCTTGTTCTTGGCGGTGAGCAGGATGATTGGCAACTGCCAGAAACTCTTGTCAGACTTCAGCTGCTTGGTCAGTTCGATACCATCCATGATAGGCATCATCACATCGCTCACCACGAGGTCGAGTTTCTCCTTCATGATGATGTTTATCGCCTGCTTTCCGTTCTTTGCCGTAAACACATGATAGTTCTTGCTCAATACCTGCAGCATCAGGGCGAGCAGTTCCTCGTTGTCCTCCACCACCAGGATCTTGCTCGCATTCTTACGGATGAAGATGCTCTGGTGGACAGGTGCCAGCTTAGGTTTGTCTTCAGAAGCAGGTTGGGATTCCTGCTCCGTTTCCTGGCTTGCCTGTCTGATGGCTTCCTGATTTACTGCATTTGGTTTGTCTGAATTGTCTATTTCATCTGGTGCATAGGCACTCTTTCTGATAGGCAGGGTAATGGTGAAGGTAGTGCCTTCGCCTTCCTGACTCTCACATTGGATGTTGCCATGATGCAGTTTCACCAGGTCGTGGGTCAACGACAGTCCGATGCCGGTTCCCGGCATGTTCTGCTTGCGGTAGTCGCCATCGAAGAATCGGGTGTAGAGATGCTTCATCTTCTCCTTCGACATACCGATGCCATTATCGGCAATCGTGATGACCGCCTGCTCCTTGCTGAGGCTGAGTGATACATCAATCTTGCCTCCCACCTTATTATATTTAATGGCGTTGGAGAGCAGGTTGTAGATAATCTTATCCATCTTGTCGGCATCAAACCATGCCATACCTTCAGCCTTCGGCTTCTCCAGGAATAGGGTAACCTGCTGGTGTTCAGCCATCGGACGGATATTCTCGCAAGCTTCTTCTATGAACGAAATCAGGTTTCTGCGGCTCACGAGCAGATGCAGCTGTCCTGCCTGCGACTTTCTCACTTCCAGGATCTGTCGCAGGAGTCGGGTGGTGCGGTTGATGTTGTTGTCCATCACCATGTAATCTTCCTCATACTGTGGTGCCATCGCCTTGAGTTTGTAGATGGTGGCAGAGATGACGGTAAGAGGGGTGAGCAGCTCGTGGGTGATATTGGTAAGTATAACACCCATCTGCAAGCTGTTTCTGGTCTTCACCCGCTCCTTATACCATCTGGCAGCAGCAAAGATGCCACCTATCAGCATCAGGATATAGAACATGAAGGCTATTCGGGAAGCATACCAAGGCGGCAACACCTTGATGGTGATGGTGTAGGGCAGTTCCTGCCACTGACCATAGCTGTCGGTGGCCTTCAGACGCAATCTGTAGGTTCCTGCGCTTAGGTTCTGGAAGGTGGCTTTGTGAACATCAGGCTTGCAGTATTGCCAGTCTTCATCATAACCTTCCAGCTGGTAGGCATAGACATTCTTGCTGGCATTGCCGTAAGTGAGGAGTGCAAACTCGATATCAAACTTCTTCACCTTTGCCGGTATGGTAATCTCCTGGGTATAGTGAGGCATTTCTTTCGAAATATCACTTTTGAGAACAGAGTCCAGCATGGCAAATGGAACGTCGTCTATCTGCAGGTCGGTAATGATGAGCTTGCTGTTCTTCTTGTGATGCTTCATTCCCATAAGAGGAGATGGAGTGAAGGAGAAGAAGCCTGTTCTGCCGCCGAAGAAGATTTCCTTGCCAAACTGATAACTGGCATCCGCCGAAAAATGGACTTCTCCCAAACCGTCTTCCCGGGTAAAGTAAGTGATGTTGCGCAAGTCTTCCGCATCCTGACTTTTCCAGGTAATATAAGCCAGAGACTTGTTGAGCGCTACCCAGATATTGCCGAAAGCATCGCCTTCTATGGAGAAGGTCTGGTCATCCGGAAGATGAATCTTTCGGTTCTGGTATTCAAAACGGTCTTCCACCTTATTATATAGGAAGAGTCCGCCACTGTTTGATATCGCCCAGAGTCTGCCCTGCTTGTCCTCCATACATTTCTGGGCATCATTGATGGCAAACAGCTGGTTTTTAGAGCAGTATTGCTTGTATTTCAGCGAACGGATGTTCTTGGGATTTCCCGAAATGCGGATGATACCTTCATTATCGGTAGAAACCCAGATGTTGCCCTGCCTATCCTGGCTGATATTACGGATGTCGCAGCTGCTGAAGTCGTTCTTACCTTCTTTCATGGTCAGGAAGTAGCCTGTATTGTCTGGATATACGATGCTCATACCATTGCGGCTTCCTATCCACATGGTTTTATCCTTTGATTCGAAAACAGCATTGACAAAGTCTTCTTGGATGTATTTGGTATTGCTGCGATTCAGTTCGAAGGCATTTCCCTCCTTTGGCTTGACTACGACACCATAGTTGTTGACCGCAAACCAGATTTCCCCATTGCTTCTTTTGGCAATGCTGGTGATACTCGTGGTTAGCGTATAGTCGTGCAAACTGCCAAAACCTGGAATTTCACTATTATAATAGGTGGCACCGGTGTGTCTGTTGTAGAGCGCTACTCCGTATGGATTGAGTCCCAGCCAGAACCATTTCCCGTCGGTAGTGAGAATTGCATTGACATAGTTGATGGTAGGGGCATTCTGAAGATTTCCCAGATGCCACTGCCTGAAGAGCGATGGTGTGGTGGTAATCTGCAGGACTCCATCATTCTGCGTGCAGAGCCAGATGTTGCCCCCCCCATCTGTGCAGATATCATTGCAGTAGATGAGTCGGCTGTTGCCTATCTGGGTATATTTCTGCCAGCTGGCCTGCGGCTGGTTTTCGTCGAGAAAGCAGATGCCTTCTCTTGTGCATGCCCAGAGAGTATGCGTAGTAGGGTCTTCTACGAATTTATAGAAGATGTCGAAATTATTGGTTGTATAGGGATATTGATGATATTGCGGATTCTTCAGATTGTCCGGATTGCTGATGCACAGCACTCCGTATCCCCAGGTTCCTACCCAGAGACGATGGTTTCTGTCGAAAAAGAGCGAGTAGGCAGAATTTATGTCATTCAGCTTCGGGTAGCTGCGGAAAACGTTGCTGCCACGTTTCAGACGCATCAGTCCGGAAGACCAGGTGCCGACGAGAAGGTCGCCATTCTTGTCTTCAGCTACACATTTTACGCTGAAAGAATTGAGGCGCTGTTTCTTTCCGTTTTCATCGATGCGCCAGGCATTCCTGGAAGTATAGGTATAGAAGGATTCATTTTCCGGATTGAAATAAGATAATCCTCCATCTGTACCAACCCAGAGTGTACCATCTCTTGAAACAAAGAGATGGTAGATGATTCTCTGATCTTCGCTTGGCAGGAAATAGGTCTTGAAAACGCCAGTCTTCCGGTTTATCTTTACCAGGCCGTTTCGGGTTCCCAGCCAGAGATTGTGCTCGTGGTCTTCTGCCATGGAACGGATGTCGTTGTTGGGAAGAATACCTGGAGAAAGTGCATTCGATTTGTACGATTTCACGGTATAGCCATCGTATGATTTGAGTCCGGAATTGGTTCCCACCCACATCATTCCTTCGCTATCGAACATCATGCAGTAGCTTTCAGACGCTGGCGAAATGTTAAAAGATGCAATGCTGCGGTATGGAAATGTTTCCGCTTTAGCAATGATGCAGCACACAAAAGTCAGTATCAAATATGTTATTCTCATCTCGATTATTAGTATTTATTTGTATTTGGGTGCAAATTTACAGCTTTTTTCCCGAATTTTTCCCTTATTTTAGCGAAATTTTCCCTAATATATGATAAAAAAGACCGAAATTTGCAATCGTAAATCAAAAATGTTGCCTCGATCAAAGCGAAGGGGCACTTTACATTTTTTACATAAACTGTATAATATAACTAACACAAATAAAAATACAACTTAAAATGGAAAATCTTAAGCTAATAACATCGTCTAGAAGATTGATGGCTTTGGCAGCTTTGGCAACTGGTGTTGCTTTGCCTCCACAATCTATCATGGCAGCTTCTACAGCTCAGGTTGTTCAGCAGTCGGGTGTCGTTAAAGGTCAGGTTCTTGATCCTTCTGGTGAGCCGGTAATCGGTGCTACCGTAAAGGTTAAGGGTTCCAAGACGGGTACTGTTACCGATCTTGATGGTAACTTCTCGCTCAGTGCTGCTCCAGGTGCTATGGTCGAAGTGTCTTATATAGGTTATAAGACCATGACGGTAAAAGCTGGTAATGGTCCGTTGAACGTTACTTTGGAAGACGACAATCAGGCTTTGAGTGAAGTAGTTGTCGTAGGTTTCGGTACTCAGAAGAAGGTAAACCTCACTGGTGCTGTCTCTGTAATCGACAGCAAGGAGATTGCTTCCCGTCCTGTTGCCAATGCTACCCAGGCATTGCAGGGTCTGGTTCCTGGTTTGCAGATTTCCAGCTCATCTGGTTCTATGGATGCTACTCCTAATGTAAATGTACGTGGTACTACTACCATTGGTGAGGGTTCCAAGGGTACTCCATTGATCTTGATTGATGGTTCTGAGGGTGATTTGAATACCATCAACCCACAGGATATCGAAAGTGTATCTGTATTGAAGGATGCTGCTGCATCTTCTATCTATGGTTCCCGTGCACCTTTCGGTGTGATCCTGGTTACTACCAAGAAAGGTAAGTCGGGTAAGGTTACAGTCAACTATAACAACAGCTTCCGTTTCAGCGGAATGATTCGTGGCAAGCACATGATGAACTCTGTTGACTATGCAGCATGGGTAAACGATGCTCATACCAATGGTGGTAGTGGTGTGTTCTTCGATCAGGAGCGTATGGATAAGATCGTGGCTTATCACAATGCCACTCCTGTAGGTCCTGGTACCCGAAAGGATGCCAATGGTAACCTGCTCTACGGTATCGATTCCAGCAACGGCACAACATGGAATGATGGCTACGGCTTTGGTGTAGATGACGTTGATTGGTATGATGCCTTGTATAAGAGCACAGCCTTCTCTCAGGAGCATAACGCAAGTGTAAGCGGCGGTAATGATAAGTTTAATTTCTATGCTTCTTTCAACTACCTGCACAATGGCGGCTATATGAAGTTGGATAAGGATAAGAACGACCGTTATAATACTACAGCTAAGATTGGTGCGCAGATTACCGATTGGCTGCATCTGGATTATTCTACCCGCTGGACCCGTACCGATTTCCAGCGCCCTGCTACATTGACAGACAATCTGTATAAGGACTTGGCACGTCAGGGTTGGCCAGTATTGCCTTTGCAGGATCGCAACGGTTACTATTATTCTGCACCTTCTCCTGCCCTCGGTCTGGCTACAGCAGGTAAGGATACCAAGGAGCGTGACATCCTGAACCAGCAGGTGAACCTGTTGATTGAGCCTATCAAGAACTGGAGAACTCATATCGACTTCACCTATCGTTCAGAGAACACAGCACGCCACTGGGACAAGAAGATGCTCTACAACCATGATGTTGCCGGCAATCCTATCGTTTACGACAAGGGTTCCAATGTTCATGAGGATGAATATAAGGAGAACTACTATAACTTCCAGGCTTATACCGAGTACAACTTCTCTCTGGCTAAGAAGCATAACTTCCACGTAATGGGTGGTTTCCAGGCAGAGCAGTTGAGAAAGACCGAATTCGGTCTGCAGCGTGATGGTGTCTTGGATGAGTCTCGTCTGGAGGTGGATCTGACCAATGGCTTGAGCTACGAAGGTAAGGAAATCGTTCCTTCCGTGAATGGTGGACGCAACCAGTGGCAGACAGCCGGCTTCTTCGGCCGCTTGAACTACAACTATGATGAGAAGTATCTTTTCGAGTTCAATATCCGTCATGATGGTACATCCAAGTTCCGTAGAAACAATATGTGGAAGACCTTCCCATCTTTCTCTTTGGGTTGGAACATCGCTCACGAGAACTTCTGGAAGCCATTGGAGAATACTGTAAATACCTTGAAGCTCCGTGCATCTTACGGTTCTTTGGGTAACCAGAATATTGACAACTGGTATCAGACCTATTCTACTGTAGCTTATAAATCTGTATCAGGAACCTGGCTCCAGGGTGGCAAGAAGACCAACATTACTGCAGCTCCAGGTCTGGTTTCTGCAGCCTTGGGTTGGGAAAAGGTAGAAAGCTATGATATCGGTCTCGACTGGGGTGCTTTCAATAACCGCCTGACCGGTTCCTTCGATTATTATGTACGTAATACCAAGGATATGGTTGGTCCTGCTCCAGAGTTGCCTGCACTTTTGGGAACTGCTGTTCCTAAGACCAACAATACCGACCTCCGTACCACTGGTTGGGAGTTGCAGATTGGCTGGCGCGATCATCTGGAGAATGGCTTGAACTATGGTGTAACATTCAATGTTTCAGATGCTCAGGCTAAGGTAACCCGTTATCCAAACAACCCTACAGGTTCCTTGTCTAGCTATATCGAGAACCGCAAGGTAGGCGAAATCTGGGGTTATGAAACCATCGGAATTGCCAAGACTAATGATGAGATGAACCAGCATCTGGCTACCTTGCCAAATGGTGGACAGAGCCAGCTTGGCGACAAGTGGGCTGCTGGTGATATCATGTACAAGGATCTGGATGGCGACGGCAAGATCTCCAATGGCAGCAATACATTGGCAGACCATGGCGACCTGAAGGTTATCGGTAACAATACTCCTCGTTATCTCTTCGGTCTCGATCTCACCGCCAGCTGGAAGGGATTCGACTTCCGTGCATTCATGCAGGGTGTTATGAAGCGTGATTATAATGTGAAAGATTCATGGGGTGCGAGAGAATATCTGTTTGGAGCTACCAACTCTGGTGTATGGTGGGCTGCAGGTATTACCGGCGTTCAGGACTACTTCCGCGATTCAGAAACCTGGTCTGTCAAGAATGGCTACGAATCAGAGAATCTGAATGCCTATCTGCCACGTCCGCAGTACAGCGAGAAGAACATCCATACCCAGACACGCTATTTGCTCAATGCAGCTTATTTGCGTATGAAGAACCTTCAGATTGGCTATACCTTGCCACAGAGCTTGGTTTCAAAGGCAGGTTTGGGCAATGTCCGCTTCTTCGTTTCAGCTGAGAATTTGTTCACTATCACCGATCTTCCAAGTCAGTTCGACCCAGAGACCATCGATACCGCTTATGGTAATGGTTATCCTCTTTCTCGCACTTTCTCTTTCGGTGTTAACGTTACATTATAATTAAAAGGAGATATTAATATGAAATTCAAACATATAGCACTTATGTCATTGGCACTTGCTGCATCCTTCTCTTCTTGTAGTGATTATCTGGAGCAGGAGCCACCATCAAGCTTACCTTCTGATGGCTTCTTTACTTCTGAGGCAAAGGTGAAAGCTGCTGCCGATCAGTTCTATGGTGATGTCTTGCCAGGACACGCCAACTGGAGCTACGGTCTTTATGCCGGCGATGTGAATACCGACAACCAGATCAACTGGTATGGTGATAGCAAGTTTGCCACAGGACTTTGGAAAACAGCCAATGATAACGGCAACTGGTCTTGGAATAATATCCGCAACATCAACTATCAGCTCAATTCTATCCTCGAGGCTCAGAAGGCTGGTAAGATCTCTGGTAGTGAGGCTATCATCAACCAGTATATCGGTGAGATCTACTTCATGAGAGCATACTGCTACTTTGATATGTTGCAGAAGTGGGGCGACCTTCCTATTGTAACCGAGGCATTCCCTGACAATGAGGAAATCCTGGTGGCTGCCAATAAGCGTCAGCCTTGCAACGAGGTGGCTCGTTTCATCATGGAAGACCTGGACAAGGCTATCTCGCTGATGCAGGATGGTTTTGACAAGAACCATACCCGTATCTCTCCAGATGCAGCCCGCCTGTTCAAGAGCCGTGTAGCTCTCTACGAGGGGGCTTGGCTGACTTATTTTGCCGGCACAGCTTTCGTTCCTAACGGCGAGGGATGGCCAGGCAAGGCTAAGGAGTATAATGCCAACTATCAGTATCCTACAGGTTCTGTTGATGCTGAGGCTAAGTATTTCCTGCAGGAGAGTGCCAAGGCTGCCGAAATGGTAGCTGACAAGTATAAGGATCAGTTGATGGTGAACACCGGTACCATCCCTCAGAAGGAAGGTGATCCTCAGAACCCTTACTTCAATATCTGGGGTACTACAGATATGTCGGGTACACCTGAGGTTATCCTTTGGCGCCAGTATAGCAAGGAGTTGGGTGTAGTCAATAATGTGGAGGTTGGTGTCCAGCATGGAGACTTTGGCGTAGGTCTCACCCGCTCTATGGTAGAGGGCTATGTGATGAAGGATGGTAAGCCTATCTATAATTCAGCCTATACCTATAGCGACCAGACTATCGCCGATGTAGCTACCAATCGTGACCCTCGTCTCACCATCTTCCTGAAGGTTCCTGGACAGAAGAATGTATTCAAGAATATGTCTGCTCCTGAGGATCACTATGTCATCGACGAGCCATATCCAACCATTACCACACGTAATGCCGAGAATGACTATTCTACAGGTTATGCAATCCGTAAGGGTGGTACCTTTGATAAGGCTAATACAGGTAATGGTAACTGCTACAATGCAGCTGAAATCTTCCGTGCTACCGAGGCGCTGCTGAACTACATGGAGGCTGAGTATATGTTGACCAACAGTCTTTCTGGCAAGGTTCTGGAGTATTGGAAGGATGTACGTAAGGCTGCCGGCTTCACAGGTGATGCTGTTAACCCACAGGTTACCATCGATGCTACTGAGATGAGCAAGGAAACTGCCGACTGGGGTTCTTACTCTGCAGGCAAGCAGTTGACCGATAAGATTCTCTACAATATCCGTCGTGAGCGTCGTTGCGAGTTGATTTCAGAAGGTCTTCGTGGTATGGATTTGCAGCGTTGGCGTTCATACGATCAGTTGATGACAACTCCTGCTCACATGGAGGGTATTCATCTCTGGAATACTCCAATGCAGAGCTGGTATAACAACCTGAATGCCGATGGTTCTTCTAATGCCAACGTATCAAGCTCTTCTCTGAGCGAGTACTATCGTCCATTGGAGGTGAACATGACAGCTACCAACAGCTACAAGGATGGTTTCACCTGGCACATGGCTCACTATCTGCAGCCACTTCCTATCAAGCAGTTCCTGCTTACAGCAAGTGATTATTCTTCTGTAGAGAAGAGTCCATTGTATCAGAACCCATATTGGCCAACATCAGCAGGTCAGTCAGCAGAGAAGTAATCTTCTAGACTAAATAAGTATTCTAATAAATAAAGGCTCAGATGAAATTGTCCATTGATGGATAATCTCTTCTGAGCCTTACTCCTATTATTTTGGGGTGGAAAACTTTAGTTAATTAATAAGACGAAACAATAGTTCGTTAATAAAATAAGGGATATGAAACAGATAATGTTTATAATGCTATTGTTGGCATCAATAGATGTGAATGCACAAGAAAATGACACTGTAAATGTTGAAAAAGATATAGTCCCGATTGATACTACACTACACTTGAGTGATGTTGTAGTCAAGGCGGCTCGTGTGATTCATAAGGTTGACAGAGATATTATCCTGCCCACTGCCAAGATTAAGGAAAACTCCTCCAATGGCTATGATCTTCTGAGAAAATTGCATTTGCCTAATCTCAAGGTGAATGAGGCACAGCAGAGCATCAGCAGTTATCTTGGTGGCGTTCAGGTTCGTATCAATGATATTAAGGCTACGGTACAGGACGTCTTGGCTTTGCAGCCGAATGAGGTTACCCGTATTGAGTACATAGATAATCCTGGAGTGCGCTATGGTGATGCAAGCCTTGCCGTTGTAATCAATTATATCGTAAAGAAAAGATATGTCGGTTACGTAGGTGGTGTCAATACAACTCAGGCTCTTTGGGAAAGATTCAATAACAGTTATGCATTCTTCAGATATAATTATAAGAAGTCTGAGTTCGGCCTGTCTTATGGATTGAACTATCGTTGGTATGATAAGAGACGAAAGGACAGCCATTCTGTATATTTGCAGCCTGATGGACTGGAGCGTACTGTAGATTATGTCGGTCAAGATGCTGAGATGACCTATAATTCTCATAACTTACAGCTTAGCTACAACTTAGCTGATCCTGGTAAGTATTCATTAAATGTGAGATTTGGGTTTGACTGGACCAATTCCCCTTACAACAAGAAACTGCAAAAGGTATTTGAAACTGGGCGACAAGATTTGTTGCTTTTTACCAATGATTTTGGGCATGATCGAAATCCTGTGTTGGATATTTATTATAGTCTGAATCTGCCTAAAAAACAAAGTCTTATCATCAATGTCGTCGGCACTCATTTAGGCTCAGATAACACTCATAGACAGAATGAATATGTATTGCTGGGGGATGTTGATGAAACGTTGAATTCCAGTCCTTTACACGACTATGGCTATGAAGCCGATGGTAGTAAGTATTCTTTGATAACAGAGGCAATTTACACCAAACTGTTGAATAAGGAGCTGTCCTTTTCTGGTGGTACTAACTATGCTGTTAGTAGAACTGATAACAAATATACAGGAAGTCAGAATGTTACTACAGTCTTGAATTCCAATAATGTGTATTTGTTTTCGCAATTGGATGGACGCTTGGGTAAAATCGCTAATTTCCAGTTAGGTGTTGGTGCAAACTATATATCAATAGAGCAAGGTAGTGTGGGGTTTCACAAGTGGACTTTTAGACCGAAGTTTACATTAGCCACTAATTCTATTAAGAATTTTAGAATTAGACTTACAGGCTCTATCAATCCACAAGTGCCTTCGTTGTCCCAGTTGAGCGAGGTGCGACAGCAGGGAAGTACAATGCAAGCAAATGATGGTAATAGTACCTTGAAGGCAACATCTGCTTATTATGGTGATTTGGGCTTCACATGGAATAATAAGATAGTTGATGTTTACTGGGGCGGTAATATGAGCTACACTCCAGATGCCATTATGACAAGCATTTTGCCACAACAGCAAGCGGATGGTAGCTATTTGTATGTGTGGAAGCCTGAGAACCAGAAAAGTTTTACTTCTTATTTCGCTTATACGACTTTGGTATTCCATGTCATCCCTGATATCTTTGATATCCAAGGAGAGCTGCAATATCAGCACATGAGAAGCCGTGGCTTGGATTATTCGCACGATTTCGAGCCTTTGCATTATGGGTTAACGGCATCTTTGAATTTGAAGAAATGGTATGTGGAGTATTATTTTGCCAATGCCTGGGAGAGTTTTTCTGGTGAAACAAGAAGCGCCGGAGAGAAAAAATCCACCCTCACGGTGTCTTATAAACATAAGAATCTTCGTCTAGGTCTAAGTTGTCTTCTTTTGGGCTATCCACAGGGATTTGACTATAAAAATAGAACAAATAGTAAGTATTATATAAGTCGAGGAGTTACTTATATCAAGAATAATGGCAATATGCTTATGTTTACACTTGGCTATACCTTTAGTCATGGTAGAAAATATAAGACAGACAGACGTATATTGAACAATAGTGATAAAGATACTGGTTTAAGATAAAATATGAACTTAAAGCCATTTTCCCCAAGATCAGCCAGGAAATACCAGAACGTAAGGTGACGGCGATTGTGGGGGAGAGCGGTTGTGGCAGCGCACCGTCTGAGCACCGTAAAGAATGCCGACCAGATATTGGTAATGCGGCGTGGAGTAATAGTGGAGTGTGGAACTCATCAGGAGCTGCTGGCAAAGAAGGATTATTATTACGAGTTGGTGAAGAATCAATTGTAGATGGTGTAAAAGAAAGGGTCTATATGCCACGATAACAGGTGGCATATAGACCCTTTCTTTTATTGCGATATCTGTGTTCTACAGCTCTGCTTTCAGCAGCAGTATCTGCTCTGCCGACAGTCCCGTTATATCCATCACGGTCGCACCATCCATACCCTTTGCCAGCATCTTTCTGGCAATCTCAAGACTTTGTTGGCTCATACCTTCTACCTTACCTTTCTGGTAGCTGTCATCTATGAGGGTTCTTTCAACGCTTACGGAATCCCAAAACTTGTCGTAGGCTCTGAGTTCCGCATCCGAGAAACCAGAAATCTCCAGCTCTTCTGTTGTCGGCAGATATTGTTGCTGTTGTATCAGTTCATTTTCATTGAGTGACTGAAGGGTATTCAGAAGGTTTTTCAATCGATCGGGATGATTGCCGAATATCTTCTTGAACGTGAGGTCTGCCTTAGGATCTAAGTA
>ERZ773178.3653-NODE-3653-length-12640-cov-6.238538_pt1 | contig 12640 bp, 4 predicted proteins | sample MGYA00580533_ERZ773178 | MGnify/ENA primary metagenome ERZ773178 (study PRJEB29015, sample SAMEA2737859) | human gut metagenome | biome: human gut; feature: human-associated habitat; material: faeces | place: China | collected 2012 ...
GGCGGCGGCGCTCATCGTTCCGGCACTGCCCTGGCTGCTGGGCTTTGCCGCCGGGGCCATGCTCTATGTGGTGGCCGCCGAGCTGCTGCCCACGCGCGGCGATTCCGGCCCGGGGGCGCTGGCCTTTGCCGCGGGCTTTACCGTAATGATGATCCTGGACGTGGCATTGGGGTAGGGAGGAGGGTTGACAACGGCCAATTCCTGTAATATAATGTCGCTGACAAGTAAATAAACAGTCTGTTGATCCAATGTCGCCGGCGGCCGTACAGCCCACCACGGGCCAGGCGTCGGCATAGAAGGAAAGGGGTAGCCAAACCCCGCACGACCGGTACTGTGAGCGCAAGGATGCACCGAAGCGGCGTAAGCCGCCGGGACGAAAGTCCGCCATTGTGGGTAAGCCCATGAGAAGGTAGGCTGCAAACGAGGTGGGATGGCTGTCCCCCGCGGCGCGAGCCAGGAGAATTGCATTGTGTAGGACAAAGTTGCAGCGGGCGCGCTCTCCGTGTGCGGGAATCTTGTACCACCATGTAGATGTACCACGCTGACCTCCTGAACGGGAGGTCGGTGTTTTTTGCGCCGCCTTTTTCGCGGCCGGCCCTTTTGGGCGGGCGGCGGGGGCGGCGACGTCTTTCCGTGGTGCAGGGGTCGTATCTATTGCGTTCGCTGTCCGGCTTTGCGCCGGGCAGCGTTTCATTTTCGCGGGACAGAGTGCACTCTGTCCCGTTTTTCATGCCCTGCATGAAAAATACTCTCCTTGTCAAACTGTAGCGCCGTGCGCTTTCCATCTGACCGTGAAACTGTGCAGATGGGTCCCCTTTGTCAAGCGGAGGCGGCCACTGGCCGCGTGCTTTTCCATAAGTGGGGCGGGGATGTTGCCGCATCCCCGCCCACCCCCTCACGTCGACAAAAAATTTACATAAAGGAGAAAGAGATATGAGGAAGAGAGTCATAAGCTGGCTGCTGACCGTCGTGATGGTCGTCAGCATGCTGCCCACCTCCGTGTTGGCCGACACGCTGGCCGCGGATCAGGAGCAGCAGACCCAGCAGGAACAGATAGCTCCGGTGGACACGGAGAACACCGTCCCTGCCGGGAATGAGGAGACGCAGGAGCAGCAGGAGCCTGCTGAGGAAGTGCCTGTGTCCCGGTCTGCCCGCAGCGGCGGGGCGGACAGTGCGCCGACAGCCATCAACGATGCGGATGGCTTCAGGGACATGGTCGCCGGCGGCAGCTATAAGCTGGCAGCGGACATCACGGTTACCGAGCCGTATGCCAACGACTTTTCCGGTACCTTTGACGGCAACGGCCACACCGTGACGCTGAATATCACCGCTTCCACGGCCAATGTCGGCCTGTTCAGCAAACTGGCGGGCGGCGCCGTGGTGAAGAATGTGAAAGTGGATGGTACAGTGTCGGGCACGGAAGGCGTTGCCGGCATTGCAGCCCAAGCCAATGGCGCAACCATTAGTGGCTGTATCAACTGTGCAGAAATCTCCGCAACCCAACGACATGTAGGCGGTATCGTTGGAAAAATGGGGGGAGGCACAGTAGAGAATTGTTATAACACAGGTGCCATTTCCAGCACCAGAACAAGACCCATAAATATGGGAGGGATAGCTGGTTATGTAGATGGCGGAGCGAGTGTTGAGAATTGCTACAATACTGGAAGTATCACTGGAAGTGGAAAGAATACAGCCGCAGTTGTCGGATGGAATGCTGCTACAGTTAAGAACTGCTACTACTTGGAGAGCACATATAAAGTGGGGTCTTGTGGAAATGCCGACTACACCGACCCCACTGTGTCCAAGACCGATGCAGAGATGCGCAGCGGTGATATTGTTACCCTGTTAGGCAGCGCCTTCATGGCTAAGAGCGGCGACTATCCCGCCCTCAGCTGGGAGACCCCCACCGCGGCGGTACTCTTTACCATTGCTCCCGCGAATGCCGCGCTCGAAATCAACGGCGGCACTTATACCGGCTCCACCACCGTGGCGCTGCCCGCCGCCGATGCACCGTATTCCTACACCGTGTCCTGCCCCGGCTACACGCAGCAGACCGGCAGCGTGACCGTGACCGATAAGGACAACCCCGTGGCTGATCCTGCCAATGTTACTGTTACGCTGGCGGAGGATGCTGCAAAGTGGGTCACCGTGACCTTCACCGTGACCCCGGAGAATGCCACGCTCACCCTCAAGGACGGCGAGACGCAGGTTGCGCCCACCGAGGGAACGACCTATCAGCTGCTGAAGGGTCACGCCTATACTTACACCGCCGAGACGACCGAGGAGGGCTATGAGCCCGCCGCCGGCACCGTGACTCCCAACGAGAACAGCACCCAAACCGTGGCGCTGAAAAAGGTGCAGAGCATTGCGGTGACCAAGGCTCCCACAAAGACGGAGTACTACAAGGGCGATGCCGAACTTGACCTGACCGGCATGGTTCTCACGGTGAACTATGATGGCACCGACGAAACCCGCACCATTACCGATGGCTATGACGCCGCCGGTGTGACCTGTGAGGGCTTTAGCACAGAAACTCCCGCCGAGAGCCAAACCGTCACTGTCAAGTACAGGGGCAAAACCGCCACCTTTACCATCAAGGTGAAGGACAAGCTGCAATTCTCCGATTTCTTTAGTGCCATCAGTGACAGCGTCACGGCAACGAATAGTACGTCCCGTCCATTTGAGCCGGTACAATCTGAGGGATGCCTACAACCGGCAAGTAACGCGAGTTCCTATTCCCCCTCAACGATAACGATTGCGGCTATCAAGAATGTAACTGTATCTTTTGACTATTGCGGCGGTACAGGTTATACGGACTTCTATGTCAAAAAAGGCAGTAGTCAACTGTTAGCCTCCTATTATAGCTCCGAGTGGAAGAATTTTTCTGCTGATCTGAGAATTGGGGAGACACTGACGCTGAGTTATGGTTCCTCAAGCGGACTCAAGCTCAAAAACTTCACCGTCTCCCCGCTGTACACGCTGACCATAGCGCCGAACCAGACGGACGCGACGGTCACTCTGAAAGATAAGGAAGACAAAACCGTCTCCGGCAGCAATGGCGTATTCGCCGTAAAAGCTGCGGCGGACTACACCTACACCGTCACCAAAAAGGGTTATGAGCCCGCCACCGGCAAGGTGACCATGAGCGCCGAAAATCAAACGGTCAATGTTACCCTTGTCAAACTGCCGGTCATTACCCTGCAGTTTACCCCCGATGATGCGGCGGTAACACTGAAACAGGGAAACACCACCGTTTACAAGGAGTCTGCGGACAGCGAAAAAGGCAAGAATGTCTATATCGCTGCCAAGAATACGGCCTACACCTACACCGTCAGCAAGTTCGGCTATGAGACGGCCACCGGCACGATCACTGTTGCGACCGCCGATGTGAACAAGACCGTCAAGTTGACCGAGTTGGCAAAGCAGACGGTGACCTTCAACATCACCAAGCCGGAGGGTGTGAACGCCGAGCCTGTCGTCACTGTGAAGTACAACGGTACCAAGGTGTACGAGGGCAGCGGCACGAACTGCACCCTCCCCGCCGGGAACTATACCTACACGGCCAAGTTGGATGGCTGCGATGACCTCTCCGGCAACTTCACCGTTGCCTCTGCCGCCGTCGCCGTGGACTTGCCCTTTGCAAAGAAACTGACCTTTGATGATATGTTCCAAGGCATCGAGGGCATCACCGCCACCAATGGCACCAGCGGGTTTAAGCCCGTCAAGGACGCTGCCGGAAACTATTTGGAGAGCAATGGAAAGTATTACGGCACGACTTCCTTGACCCTGACGGCGACAGAGTCCCGCTTGGTGTCCTTCCGGTATCTTGCAAAGGGATATGAAAACAATTGGGATGAGGATAACTCCGCCTTCTTTACCGTGAAAAAGGGTACTACTACTCTGCTGACAGTCTATGAGGAGGACGATTGGAAAACCTTTAGCACGGTGTTGAACACGGGTGAAAAACTCACCTTGTCTTTCAGCGAAAGTGGCAGCAGTTACTATGTCCGGCTCAAGGATTTTGCCGCCGCCGCAGCCCATACCCTCACCCTTAAAACTCCCGACGGTGCAACGGTGGTGCTGAAGGACCGTAGCGGCGCAGAGATCACCGGCAAAAACGGCGCATACACCGTTGCCGCCGGTACCTACACCTATACCGTCAGCAAGTTCGGCTACGAGACCAAGACGGGGAACATCACCGTTAGCGCCGATGTGAACGAGACCGTCACGCTGAGCGAACTTGCCACCCGTACCCTGACCTTTGCCGTAACTCCGGCGGACGCCACGGTGACCGTGACCCACCCCGTGGGCGGCACCATCAAGCCCGAGGCCGACGGCGGCTACAAACTCTACCTCGGCGAGACCTATGCTTATACCGTCGCCAAGGCGGACTATATCACGGTCAGCGGCAGCTTTACCGCTGCCAAAAACGACACCATCAAGGTAACACTGACCTATGCCGGTGCGGGCTGGGACGGCACGACCAAGACCGCGCCCAAAACAGAAAACGGTGTCTATCAGATCGGCACCGCCGCGGAACTGGCATGGTTTGCCGATGCGGTCAACGGCGGGCAGAAAGCCATCAACGGTAAACTCACCGCCAACATCAACCTCAACGGCAAGACCTGGACGGCCATCGGCACCAGCAGCAATAAGTTCGTCGGCACCCTGGACGGCGATGAAGCGCATCACTACACCGTCAGTGGCCTGAAGGGCTCCAAGGGACTGTTTGATTATGTGGACAGCACGGGCAAGGTGAAAAACCTCAGTGTGGATGCCGTGCTTACTGCCAATGGTGTTGTGGGCGGCATCGTGGATTTCAACGACGGTACCGTGGAAAACTGCCTGTTCAGTGGTTCTGTTACCAACAGCTCCAGTTATGGAGCTGCCGGCGGTATCGTGGGTAAGAGTGAGGGCGAGAACAGCGTTGTACGGAACTGCGTGAACACCGGCAGTATCAAGAATACAACGGTCTCTTACGGTTCGACGTTGAGTGTCGGCGGTATCGTGGGTTATACCTATGGTAAGGTGGAGAGCTGCTATTCCACCGGTAAGGTCTATGCAGACCCTGCAAAGACCACCAACAAAGCGATCGGCGGTATTGCGGGCGCTGTAAAGGGTTCTTCTTACTATGAAAAATGGGGAGCGCTTATCAACTGCTACGTTATTGGAACCGTCACCGGCCCGGAAAGCGGTATTGGCGCGGTGGTAGGTACGGTTGACAGCGGGACGAGTATCACCAATTGTGTCTATCTGGATACCGTGGCTCATGTACCTGCTATGGGCAATGTGACGGCTGGTATGACCGCCCATACCGCGGACTATATGCGCTCCGCGGAGTTCGCCGTGGACATGGGCATGAATCAGGATGACGGTACCCTCAACGGCGGCTTCCCCGTTCTGCCCTGGCAGGGCGGCACCGTGCTCTCCGCCGACGACCTGCGGGCCGTCAGCCAGGCCCAGCAGAGCCTGTCCCTGCGGGGCATGACCGCCGCCGACGCCGCCAAGAAAGCCAAGGCCGACTGGTACGCCGAGAATGTGCTGGGACTCTATGACCTTGAGAACTATAGCGATAAGGCCGACCTCTGCAAGGAATACGGCATCGAAGAGCCGGGTGATGCGGTCACGAACCTGCACGACTACTTCCTGACCGCCCTGCAAAAGCACTTCTATAAGGAACTGGGGCTCGATGCTGAGAATGCAGACCTTCTGAAGGCCGATGCCACCGGCGTCTATCAGCTCCGCGGCCTTACCCCGGTGAGCGGCGACCCGGAGGAGGAAGAGGAGACCGCGCAGACCTATACCGGCTTCCTGACCCTGCCCACGAGCGTCACCGTTCCCGTGGACGAGGCGGAAATGACCGTTGCCATTGCCTGGGAGAGCAGCAACACTGCCCTGGTGACCGTGAAGGACGATGGGACTGCCGACATCACCGCGCCTGCCGACGACAAGGCTACTGTCACCCTCAAGGCCACGCTGACCTCCGGCAGCGAGAGCAAGGTCAAGACCTTTACCCTCTGCCTGTGGTCCAAAGCGGCGGAGCAGCAGCAGACACTGGACGACATCGCCGCCGTGATCACCGCACGCAATGCGGCGGTGCGGCCTTTGCAGGGGGTGGGCCTCTACAACGACACCACCGACGCCAACGGCAAGGGTGTTGAAAAAGCTTTCCGCCGCCTGCTGGAGGAGATGGGCTACAAGGATGTGGCAGACAAGGCTGTCATTACCTATACGGACGGCAGCGCTAAAGCCAGCGGTTTTGACGGTGCGGCACATGAGTACATCACCGCAAACGGCGATGTCAAGTTCTTTGACGGCGCTGTCCAGCTGAAGGAGGCGTATTACGCCGGCCTGAAGTTCAAAGTCGCCTACGGCGGTGCGGAGAAGACTATCACCACCCGCGCGATCGTGGGCCGCAGCTTTGACGATGTGCAGGCACAGCTGACGGAAGCTTCCAAAACGCTGACCTGGGAGATGATCCGCGGCGAGAACACCAACGAAGCGGAGACGGACACCACCGGCGCCTGGGATCGCCACGCCGTGGTTGGCGGCATTACCTCCAATTTGACGCTGCCCTACAGCATCTCCGGCCGCTACGATATGCAGGTCCAGTGGGCTGTTGTGGATGTCGCGGAAGACTCCAACTGCCTGTATATCAGCAGCGATAAAGACAGCGCCTCCGGCGTGGGCAACATTGTCCGCCCCGTGCGGCCTGCCGAGGGTGAGCTGCCCGAGGATGCCGGCAAGGAAACTTTGATCGCCCGCGTGACCTATACCGACTTTGACGACGATCCGTATATAAAGGAGCATATCACGGGGCAGAACGGTGTGGAGGTCTACGCCGACGTGTTCTTTGACATCACGGTAGCGCCCTTTGACATCGACGCCACCAACGAGATGCAGACGGCCCTGAGGGACAACTATCAGTCTCTGCTGGTGGACTTCGTGGACAAAACGACGAAGCCCGATCTCAGCAAAGTCGATGCCGATTTGCAGATGCCCCGGCCCTATCTGCTGCAGCAGGAGGGCATCATGACCGACAGCTATAACCAGAAGGTCACGATGGTGAGTCTCACCCCGGACGTGCTGGGCTTCAACGGCTATCACGCCATGGTCTACCGCCCACTGCCCGGTGAGGAGCCGGTGGAGGCGAAGTATGTGGTGACCATCACCACCCGCAGCTCCGGCCAGCTGCTGGCCCGTCAGGAGTTCAGCTTCACCATTCAGCCTTTTACCAAGCAGGAGTTGGATGACGCTGCCGCCTTTATGAGGGAGGCGCTGACCGAGAACGCCTACTGGGACGGTATCAAGAACAAGAATACGGATAAGACCGAGGTCACCTCCGACCTGTACCCCTTCGCAGAGATCTGCAAAAACGAGGACGGCACGCTGAAATACGTCCGCGGCACGGTGAATATGACCTTCGACGGCATCGAGGCCGACGATATCCCCGGCTGGCTCGATACGGAGAAGTACCGCTGCTTCCGATCCTCCCGTCCCTCCGTCATCGAGAATGAGCTCCTGCGTGTGCACCAGCCGGAGTACAATACGACAGTTACGCTGGACAGCGTCCTGACCTACACCAAGTACGCCCAGTACTGGGAGAAATTCGGCCTGAACGGCACTGAGGAGACAAAGGAGAAGTACAAGCTCTTCGAGCAGTTCTACAAGCAGCCGGTCAGCGTTGATCTGAGGGTCACGGGCCTGACGGAAAAAGATGATCCCAACGAGAACGCGATGATCACCGTCACCGTCCAGGTGGACAGCTATAACGAAAACAAGCACAGCTTTACCGGGACCAACTACACCTTTACCGGGAAGGCCAGCAATGACTGGACGGCCTGGGATGCCGTCAAGGCCTGCCTGGACAATGCCAAGTACGAATATACCGGCAGCGGTGCGTATCTCAAGAGCATTACGGACACAAAGGGCCAAACACTGGGCGAGAAGGATGACGGCAAGTCCTCCGGCTGGATGTTCGGCGTCACGCCGGCCCAGGGCAAGGAGACGCTGCCCAACACCACGCTGGATGCGACCTTTATCCATGACGGCGACACTGTCCGCCTGTTCTTCACGAACAAGTATATTCCCGTGGACCCCGATGAGCCTGTGGATCCCGGCACGGAGGTCCCCAACTTTGACAAGGTGTACGCCGACACCAAGAAGTACATCCAGAACAACGTGCCCGCACCCGTTGTGGCCAGTGACCGCGGCGAGTGGGCGGTGCTGGGCTTGGCCCGCGCCGGCGTGGAGCTGTCCGATGCATACATCCAGGCCTACTACGACAAGGTCGTGGCCTATGTGCAGAAGAATATGGGCGCGGACGGCGTTCTTGTCGATCCTGAGAGCCGTAACCCCACCGTCACCGACAACGAGCGTATCATTCTGGCCCTTACCGCCATCGGCAAGGACCCCGCCAACGTGGGCGGCAAAAACCTGCTGGCGGCGCTGCAGGACCGGAATATCATGCAGGTCACCAATACCAGTGACACGGATATCAACGGCCTGGTATTCGGTCTGCTGGCCCTCAACAGCGGCAACTATACCCAGGACAGCTACTGGCTGGTACAGGCCATCCTGACCCAGCAGAATGAGGATGGTAGCTGGAGCGCCAGCGCCGACACAAAACCCGTCGGCGACGTGGACATGACCGCCATGGCGCTGCAGGCGCTGGCGCCCTACTACAACGAGGGCGGCGATACCACGGTGAACGCCGCCGTCGATAAAGCGCTGCAATGGCTGTCCGCTAAGTACAAGGGCACGGGCTATACCAGTGCGGAGAGCTGCGCCCAGGTGGTGGTGGCCCTGTCCGCTCTGCAGCTGAACGCCAACAGCGACAGCAGCTTTGTCAAGACCGTGGATGGTGCGCCCATCAGCGTGCTGGGCGATCTGCTGCGGTATTACCTCGGCAAGGGTCAGGGCTTTAAGCATGCGGCCTCGGGCAAGACGGCTGACCAGAAGGCCACCGAGCAGGCCCTCTATGCCATGGCAGCCTACGAGCGCTATTGCCGGAGGACCAATGCGCTCTACGATATGACCGACGCCGTCTGCGCCCACAGCTTCGGCGATTGGCAGGTAGTCTCCCCGGCCACCTGCACGGCGGACGGCTCCCGCCAGCGCGTCTGCACGCGCTGCGGCGCGGTGGAGGTTCAGACGCTTCCTGCCGCAGGCCACAAGTTCGGTGAGTGGACGACCACCAAGAAACCCACCTGCACCGAGACCGGCACGGAGAAGCGCATCTGCACCGTCTGCTCCAAGGAGGAGACCCGCGTCATCGCTGCGTTGGGCCACACCCCCGGCACGAAGGTGTCTGTGGACAAAAATGACCATTGGAATATCTGCGAAGTCTGCCATCAGCCGGTGAACAAGACCGAACACACCTATGTGAACGGCATCCAGTGCGTCTGCGGCGTCCGTAAGGGCGCGGAAGGCGACGCGGATACCACCATAAAGCGTGTGGTGGTGTCCGACGAGATCACGTTTGTGCTGGAAGACAATGACAAGCTAGATACGCCGGACAAGGTCAAGGCCGAACTGCAGCTGCAGATCACATTGAAAAACAGCAAGAGCAATAAGGACAACACCGTTTTCATGGATGTGTCGCTGCTCGTATTCGAGAACAACGAGTGGCGTCCTGCCACCAAGGCGGACTTGGTAAACGGCAGGATCACCGTGCTGCTGCCCTATCCTGAGGCTATTGCGGCCAATTACAGCAAGTACAGCTTTACCGTGGCACACCTTGTGACTATGGCGGACTGCGGCCTGGATGTGGGCACCGTGGAATTCCCCGCTGTCACCAAAACCCCCAGCGGTCTGCTGGTGACGCTGACCGGCCTGTCTCCTGTGGCCATCAGCTGGACGGAGTCCACCAACCACTATTACTACAACCCCACCGCGACGCCGGACAAGACCGACTCTGCCAACACGGCGGACGACAGTCAGATGGTGCTGTGGCTGGGCAGCGCGGTCCTGGCGGCGGCAGCCGTTGTGGTGCTGACCCGGAAGAAGCGCGTTTCCAAGTAACAACAGAACAGTCGACGCAGGGGCGCGAAAGCGCCTCTGCGTATGGCGCTTTTATGAGGAATGAGAGATATGAAGAAAAACCACCGATTTTGGCTGTTGGCGCTGGCGCTGACCCTGCTGCTGACCTGCGCCGCCTGCGGAAAAAAGACCGTATCGTACGCCCCCGGCAACATTCCCACGGCAACGCAGGAGCAGACCACGGACACCAGGAAGGACGACACAGCTGAAACGGGCACCACCAAGGCTGACGGCAAGCAGGACGCGGCAAAGACTGAGGATAAGACCGCGGACGATAAGAAGCCTGACAAGCAGAAGCCGGCTGGTGAAGCCAAAAAGACCGAGGAGGACACCAAAAAGCAGGAGGATACCAAAAAGCAGGAGGAAGCCAAGCGCCTGGAGGAGCAGAAGCGGCTGGAAGAAGAGAAGAAACAGCAGGAACAGGAGCAGCCTTCTGCGCCGGACCCGGACCCTGCGCCTGCACCTGACCCTGCGTCGGCGGCGTCCGTATCGCTGTACATCTCCTGTGCCACGGTGCTCAATAATATGGACAAGTGCTCCGACGGCGTGAAGGGCCTTATCCCCGCCGACGGCGTGATCCTGTCCACCACGGTGACCATCACCGAGGGTGAGTCTGTCATGTCCGTACTGAAGCGGGCCTGCGGTGATGCGGGTATCCCGGTGAGCTACAGCGGCAGCTATGTCAGGGGCATCAACGGCCTGTTCGAAAAGAACGTAGGCAGGAGCTCCGGCTGGATGTACTGCGTGGGGGGAACCTTCCCCGGCTATGGCGCGGACAGCTATACGCTCTCCGGCGGCGAGAACATCCAGTGGCTCTACACCTGTAATTTGGGCGCAGACGTGGGCAATACCTACATGGGCTGACAAAAGGGCGGCTTTTGCCGCCCTTTTTCCGCACGCAGGATTGACGTACCCCGCTGCGGCAGGATATAATCTAAAGGTTAAGACAACGATTTTCAGGAGGTGATCCCATGGACGATACGCTGCGCACTTGCCATCCGGCGGTGAGCTTTGCCTATTTCGCCCTGGTCATCGCCTGCGCGATGCTGCTGATGCACCCGGTGTGCCTGGTTCTGTCGACGCTGGGCGGCGGGTGGTATGTTGCCCGCCTGCTGGGCGGCAAGGGCCTGCGCCGCCACCTGCTGTGGCTGCTGCCTATGGCCCTCCTGGCGGCGGCCCTGAACCCGGCCTTTGTCCACCAGGGCGTCACCATTCTGGCCTACCTGCCCTCCGGCAATCCTTTGACGCTGGAGAGCCTGCTCTACGGTCTGGCCGCCGGCGCCATGCTCAGCGCCGTGGCGCTGTGGTTCGTCTGCGTCACCGATGTCATCACCTCGGACAAGGTGGTGTACCTCTTTGGCCGCGTCATCCCGGCGCTGTCCCTGCTGCTGAGCATGATCCTCCGCTTTGTGCCCCGCTTTGTCCGGCGGCTCCGTGCCGTGGCGCAGGCCCAGCGGCATCTGGGCCGTGATACCCAGACCGGCGCCCCGGCCCGGCGCGTCAGAAGCGCCCTTCGTGTGTTCTCCATCGTTGTTACCTGGAGCCTGGAAAGCGGGCTCATTACCGCCGACAGTATGCGCTGCCGGGGCTATGGCCTGCCGGGGAGGACCTCCTTCTCCCTCTACCGCTTTGACCGGCGTGACGGTGCCGTCGCCCTCTGGCTGGCCTTTTGCGGCCTGTATCTGCTGGGCGGCGGTCTGGCCGGCGGCCTGCGCTTTCAGTATTACCCCATGCTGCTCAGCGGCCCCGTCACACCGCTGACGGTCAGCTTTTTCGCCGTTTACGGCCTGCTCTGCTTTACGCCGGTGCTGCTGGACGCCCTGTCCCGGCGCCGCTATCTCGTCCGGAAAGGAGGGACGCCCCGTGCCTGAACTGCTGCGTTTGGAGCATTTTGGCTTCACCTACCCCCAGCAGCCCTGCCCCGCGCTGGCGGATGTGTCCCTCACGGTCCGTCAGGGCGAGTTCTGGGTCCTCTGCGGCGCCTCCGGCTGCGGCAAGACCACGCTTCTCCGCCAGCTGAAGCCCGCCCTGCGCCCCCACGGTGCGGCCGAGGGCCGTATCCTCTTCGACGGTCAGCCGCTGGATGACCTGCCGCCCCATCGGCAGGCCGCCGATATCGGCTTCGTCCTCCAGTCTCCGGAGGAGCAGACCGTCACCGACAAGGTCTGGCACGAGCTGGCCTTCGGACTGGAGAGCCTGGGCTGCGATACGCCCTCCATCCGTCGCCGCGTGGCGGAGATGGCCTCCTTCTTCGGCATCCAGGACTGGTTCCATAGGAAAGTGGATGAGCTCTCCGGCGGCCAGAAGCAGCTGCTGGCCCTGGCCTCGGTCATGGTGCTCCAACCCCGTCTGCTGATACTGGACGAGCCCACCAGCCAGCTGGATCCCATTGCTGCTGCCGACTTTTTGCAGACTGTGGGCCGCCTGAACCGCGAGCTGGGCATCACCGTCCTCCTGACGGAGCACCGTCTCGAGGAGGCGTTGCCCCTGGCCACCCACGCCGCCGTGCTGGACGGCGGCCATCTCCTCTGTGCCGACGCGCCGGAGGCGGTGTGCCGTTCCCTGCGGGGCCGCGGCCACGATATGTTCCTGGCCATGC
>ERZ773178.3656-NODE-3656-length-12635-cov-3.600954_pt1 | contig 12635 bp, 8 predicted proteins | sample MGYA00580533_ERZ773178 | MGnify/ENA primary metagenome ERZ773178 (study PRJEB29015, sample SAMEA2737859) | human gut metagenome | biome: human gut; feature: human-associated habitat; material: faeces | place: China | collected 2012 ...
TCGGTGGTACCGGATGCGGAAAATCCACTCTGGTCAGCCTGATCTCCCGTTTCTATGATGTAACCTGCGGAACCGTTAAACTGAATGGACGCAATGTAAAAGAGCTTACCAATCAGGAAATCCACGACAAGGTCGGAATCGTACAGCAGCGCTCCGTCCTTTTCAAAGGCAGCATCCGCGATAACATGAAATGGGGCAATGAAAATGCATCTGACTCCGAGATCTGGGATGCACTGAAAGTTGCACAGGCAAAAGAAGTCGTAGAAGGAAAAGACGGACAACTTGATTTCATGCTCGAGCAGAACGGAAAGAACCTTTCCGGTGGACAGCGTCAACGTCTTACCATTGCCCGCGCTCTTGTGAAAAAGCCGGAAATCCTGATCCTCGACGACAGCTTAAGCGCACTTGATTTTGCAACTGACGCAGCACTTCGGAAAGCCCTCGCAGGACTGGAAGGAGAGACAACAACCTTCCTGGTATCCCAGAGGGTTGCAGGCATCCGCCAGGCAGACAAGATTTTAGTATTAGATAATGGAGAACTCGCCGGATCCGGTACACATGATGAACTTATGAAATCCTGCGAAGTTTATCGTGAGATCTATTTCTCACAGTTCCCGGAAGACCGTGCAAAATATGAAAGAGGGGAGATGTAGGTATGAAAAAAGACAGTGTAATGAAAAAGCTTTTTAAATATATCGGAAAATACTGGATCCTCCTGATCCTCAGCATCATCCTTGCCGGAATATCAGTGGTTCTTCAGCTTTATGTGCCGGTTCTCTTCGGTAATGCGATCGATGAGATCGTAGCAGCGCACAATGTAAACTTTACCCAGATGTGGCTCTATCTGAAGCAGATTCTTCTGTTCGTAGTGATCGCTGCAGCCGCAATCTGGATCATGAACCTCGTCAATAACCGCATGACCTATCATATTGTACAGGATATCCGATCCCAGGCAATCCGCCACATCCAGAAGCTTCCGCTTTCTTATCTGGACCAGCACAGCACCGGCGATATTGTGAGCCGTATCATTGCCGATACCGATATCCTTTCTGACGGATTACTGCTCGGATTTACCCAGTTATTTTCCGGCGTTGTGACCGTTGTTGTAACCTTGATCTTCATGTTTTCCAAGAACGTGTGGATCACTTTGATGGTCATCCTTCTGACACCACTCAGCTTCCTGGTGGCAAAATTTATTTCCTCACGCTCTTTTACCATGTTTAAAAAGCAGAGTGAAACCCGTGGAAAACAGACTGCTCTGATCGAGGAAATGATCGGAAATCAGAAGGTTGTCAAGGCATTCGGATATGAGGACAAGGCTTCAAAGCGTTTTGATGAAATCAATAAAGAACTCAAAGAATACAGCCAGAAAGCCGTATTTTACAGCAGCCTTACCAATCCGTCCACCCGTTTCGTAAACAACATTATTTACGCTGCCGTAGCGCTTGCAGGTGCATTCCTGATCCCGCTTGGAGCCCTGACTGTCGGCGGTCTTTCCGTACTGCTTTCTTACGCGAACCAGTACATGAAGCCATTCAACGACATTACATCCGTAATCACGGAAATGCAGAACGCCCTTGCATGTGCGACACGTATCTTTGACCTCTTAGAAGAACCAGAAGAAGTAAACGATTCTTCTGAAGTACTTGAAAAGGTGGATGGAAATGTGGATATCGACCACGTAGATTTCAGCTATGACAAGAGTAAATCTCTGATTGAAGACTTTAACCTTCAGGTTGAACCTGGTATGCGTATTGCGATCGTAGGTCCTACCGGATGCGGAAAAACAACATTTATCAACCTCCTGATGCGCTTCTATGACGTGGATTCCGGAAAAATCTGTATCGACGGTAAACCGATCGATGAGCTTTCCCGACATTCGCTCAGAAAGAGCTTCGGTATGGTGCTTCAGGATACCTGGATCAAATCCGGTACTGTCCGTGAAAATATCAGCTTCGGAAAACCGGATGCCACGGATGAAGAAATCATCCGGGCAGCAAAAGAAGCAAAAAGCTGGGATTTCATCCGCAGACTTCCGCAGGGACTTGATACCGTCCTGCATGAGGACAGCATCAGTCAGGGACAGAAACAGCTCCTGTGTATCACAAGAGTTATGCTCTGTCTGCCGCCAATGCTGATCCTGGACGAAGCGACTTCAAGTATCGATACCCGTACCGAACTGCAGGTACAGGAAGCATTCGATAAGCTGATGAAAGGAAGAACAAGCTTTATCGTGGCACACAGACTTTCGACGATACGGAATGCTTCGTTAATCTTAGTTATGAAAGACGGTAAGATCATCGAGCAGGGCAATCATGAAGAATTGCTGAAAAAAGGTGGATTTTACCATAAGTTATACCATAGTCAGTTTGAAGGTTAATACGCAATCTGGCAAAAAGCTCGCTTAGGCGGGCTTTTTCAGTTATAATACAGATAAATACTAATCAGTAAGAATGGAGAAAATCTGTAGAAGGAATGTGCTATAATATTCTGCAGTGAAGAAGAACAGAGGGAGTAACAGTATATGACGATCAAAGAAATTGCCAAACTGGCAGGAGTATCCAGCGCAGCGGTGTCGAGATACCTGAACGGCGGATACGTCAGTGACGAGAAGAAAGAACAGATTAAGAAAGTAATTGATGAGACCGGCTATCAGCCATCGGCGCAGGCGCGTATGCTTAGAACCAAGAAAGCGTGTCTGATCGGGGTGGTTGTACCAAAGATTAATTCAGAATCCATCAGCCGGATCACGGCAGGAATCGAAAAGGTTCTTTCGGAGCGGAATTACCAGATGCTGCTTGCCGGAACGGATAATACACCGGCGAAGGAAATAGAGTATATGCGTCTGTTCGAGAATTATCCGGTAGACGGGATTATTCTTGTGGGAACGATGATCACGGCGGAACACCGGAGATTTCTGAAAGAATCGAAAGTACCGGTGGTTGTGATTGGTCAGCATACGAAATATGCGAACTGTATTTATCATGATGATTACGGCGCAGGGGAGGCCATGGGATGTGCGGTTGCGGCAAAGAGCCGGAAAGAGATTGCATATATCGGAGTATCAAGAGAAGATAAAGCAGCTGGAGCGGCCAGAGAAGATGGATTCCGGGAAGGTCTGAAAAGGTCGGGAAAAGAATTAAAAGACGGATATTATAAGGTGGCGGAGTTCACGACAGAATCCGGATATGAAAAGGTTCTGGAATTATTGAATGAAAAACATGACATCGATATCATATCATGCGCCACTGATACAATCGCAGCCGGGGCAATCGAAGCGATTCATACTTATGCCGGAAGTCAGATTCCGAAGAATGTAGAAGACACAGGATCCAGATTCCGTTATATATTAGAAAATACATCGATTCAGGTTACCGGATTTGGCGATAATCAGCTTTTAAAGGCGGTAACAGGTGGAATACCAACAGTGCATTTTGGCTATAAGACCAGTGGAATCCGGGGCGCAGAACTCCTGTTGGATGTAATAGAAAGGGATGAAAGCATTCCGGTAGAGATCAAACTTGGATTCCGGCTCGCTAACATTGATGATCCGGAAGAAAATATAGAAGACTAAGAGATGCCGGAGCAGAAAATCAGTGTGCAAAATGTGTAAATAGATTCCGAATCAGTCAAAAACAACAGAATTCGTGCAAACCGCACAAAATCGAATAGCAAATATCAGTAAAAATGCCATCTTTACAAATGGCATTTTTTTCTTATTATAAAATTACAAGATGTGAAAACGATTACACATAGAATAAGGAAGGAGAGTTAATATGGATTACAGAAAGACCGCACAGGACATCCTGGATCATGTCGGCGGAAGTAAGAACATTGCATCTGCAGCACATTGTGCAACGAGACTTCGTCTTGTCATTGCAGATAATAAGAAAGTAAGTAAAGAAGCACTTGAAAATATTGACGGGGTAAAAGGGGTCTTCGAGGCATCGGGACAGCTTCAGATTATCCTCGGAACAGGTACAGTAAATAAAGTATTTGCCGAGTTCATCGACATCGCAGGTATCACGGCAAGCTCGAAAGCAGAGGCAAAAGAGGCAGCTGCAGAGAAGCAGAACTGGTTCATGCGTGCGATCAAGCTGCTTGGTGATATCTTCGTACCGATCATTCCGGCCATCGTAGCCAGCGGTTTCTTAATGGGAATCATGAACTCACTTGATTTTATGAATAGCAACGGATTCCTCCATATTAATACACACAGTTCGATTTATGTATTTGCGAATCTGTTCAGTAACATTGCTTACACATTCCTGCAGATCCTGATCGCATTCTCAGCTGCAAAAGCATTCGGTGCGAACCAGTATCTTGGTGCAGTTATCGGTATGATCATGATCCATCCGTCACTGCAGAACGCTTATACTGTAGCAACAGAGGGTGTACAGCAGACACAGAGCGTATTCTTCGGACTGTTCAAGATTGACATGGTCGGATATCAGGGACACGTCATTCCGGTTATCATCGCCGTATGGATTCTGGCAGTGATCGAGAAGAAGTTACATAAGATCGTTCCGGAAGTTCTTGACTTGTTCGTAACACCTCTGGTCAGCGTATTTGTAACAGGTTACCTTACATTATCAATTGTAGGACCGATCTTCGTATGGGCTGAAAATGCAATTCTCGGAGCAATCCAGTGGATGCTAACGCTTCCTCTCGGAATCGGAAGTCTGATCATGGGAGGTTTATATGCACCAACCGTAGTAACCGGTATTCATCAGATGTATACAGCCATTGACATCGGACAGCTTGCAAAATACGGTGTTACATACTGGCTTCCACTTGCAAGTGCAGCCAACGTAGCACAGGGAGCTGCAGCACTTGCAGTAGGTATTAAGTCTAAAGATAAGAAGATCAAATCTCTGGCGCTTCCATCATCACTCAGTGCATTTATGGGAATTACAGAGCCTGCAATCTTCGGTGTAAACTTAAGATTCTTCAAACCATTCATCGCCGGATGTATCGGTGGAGGATGTGGAGCATTATATGCATCACTGGTACATCTTGGAGCGAAAGGAACTGGTGTGACAGGTATCTTCGGTATCCTGCTCTGCCTGAACCAGCCGCTTCAGTACCTGATCGAGATGGTGATCGCAGTCGGTGTTGCATTCGTGATCTCATTCCTGATCTATAAGGATGCAGAACCAAAGGCAGCAACCGCAGATGCAGCAGAGACAGCAGCAGTAGAAAATATTGAAACAGCAGACGCAGTAACAACAGACGCAACAACAGCAGACACAACTGCAGAGATAGCAGAAGAGACATTAACAAGTCCGGTAAACGGAACACAGATTCCATTATCCGAAGTAGCAGATGAGATATTTGCATCCGAGATGCTTGGAACAACCGTTGCGGTAGAGCCTGCAGATGGCAAGATTGTAGCTCCATGTGACGGAGAAGTTTCCAATATTTTTGAAACAGGCCATGCTGTATGTATCACAACAGAGTCCGGCGGTGAACTCTTGATCCATATCGGTATCGATACTGTGAAGATGGATGGAAAAGGATTTACAAAGAAAGTTTCTGATGGCGACAAAGTACATGCAGGAGATATTCTGGTAGAAGCGGATCTTGAGGAAATCAAGAATGCAGGATATCAGACGACAACAATGATGATTCTGACAAATACAGATGAATTCGGAAATGTAACAAAGGCAGAACCTGCTGAAGTTAAGACAACAAGTAAAGTTATGACACTTACAAAATAATGTGTATAGAAATAATGCTTATAGATAGATGGAGACGATTGATTTATGAACGCATTAACAAGAGATCTTGTAAAATTAGTAGAGACAGCAGAACAAAGCCAGAAAACCAGAGAAGAGTTATCCGTATCAGATAGAAAATTCCGTGAAAAACTACACCTGATGCCGCCGGTCGGCTGGCTGAATGATCCAAATGGACTCTGCCAGTTCCAGGGTATCTATCACGCGTTTTTCCAGTATTCGCCGTTTAATGCAGAAGGCGGTGTGAAGATGTGGGGTCACTATACCAGCAAGGATATGATTAAGTGGGAATATCAGGGTACCGCACTTTATCCAGATCAGCCATTTGACTGTCACGGAGCATATTCCGGATCCGCATTTATTGAAGATGGAAAAATGTATCTGTACTATACAGGAAATGTCAAATTAGAAGACGGGGAATATGATTACATCCGCACCGGACGTGAGGGCAATACCGTTCTGGTTATAACGGAAGACGGCAAGACGTTCGGAAAGAAAAAAGAACTGATGAGAAATTCAGATTATCCGGACGATCTGACCTGTCATGTAAGAGATCCAAAGGTATGGAAAGAAAATGGTACTTATTATATGGTACAGGGTGCAAGAACGAACGAAGATGTAGGTCAGGTACTTGTATTTGAATCTGAAGATAAAGTAAACTGGAAGTTCAGAAACCGGGTGGAATCCGAAAAGCCATTCGGGTATATGTGGGAATGCCCGGATTATTTCAAAATCGGAGATAAGAAACTTCTTTCCACGTCTGTTCAGGGACTGGAAGGTGGTATCTGGGAGGATCGTAATGTATATCAGTCCGGATACTTTGAGATAGAAGGAGATATTCTTGGAGAATACAAGTTGTCAGAGTATCATTTGTGGGATTATGGGTTTGATTATTATGCCCCGCAGAGTTTTGAGACGGAAGACGGAAGAAGGATCCACATCAGCTGGATGGGAATGCCGGACTGCGAAGAATACAGCAATCCGACCATTCAGACAGGATGGCAGCATTGCTTTACATTTCCAAGAGAAATCTTTGAAAAAGACGGCAAGATCTGTCAACGTCCGATAAGAGAACTAGAAGAGAAGAAACATCTGGTAAGTGATGTGAAAGGTATGCTGGTAAGAGAGGGATATCCGGTATATGAAATGACGATTTCGGATATTACAAAGAACCGCTTTAAAGTTATCCTTTCAGAGAAGCTGATCCTGGATTATGCTGACGGAAAATTCCGGATGCATTTTACAGATCAGGATAAAACTTCGGTATCTTCCGGAAGAAGCATGAGATATGTAGAAGTGGAAGAAGTGGAGAATCTGAAGATTCTGGCCGATACATCCTCTGTTGAAGTATTTGTAAATGATGGGGAATATGTATTTTCGACAAGATATTATCCGGAAGTGTATAAATTACAGGCAGAAGCTGTGGGAGCACAGATTACGTTGTCAGAAATTATGTAACGAAATATCAATCTGAGATACCAATAATAGAAAGAAGATCACCATATATCAAAAGAAAGAGTTTCAGTAGAGAAATTTTCAAAAGATATATGGTGATTTTTAATACCAATGTATGCAATAGAAGCTGCCAGTGGCAGGTTCTATGTATGCAAGAGATACAAATATTTTTCAAAATTAACGCCTTCGTTTACCGGAACATGTTCTTCTACAGAATCAATTAATGATTTTTCAAGAAAAGAACCTGCGGTCTGCATCATTTCCGTAAGGGAAATATCTCTGGCAAGTCCGCCTGTGATGCAGGAAGCAAAGAGATCACCCGTACCGGAATAACTTCCGTTGCAACAGGGATATGCCGAAAGAAAATGTGAAGAGCCATCTAGCAGGAGATTTCCAATCTTATGAACTCCGTCATCTGCAGTAAAATGAATACCAGTGATGAGGACCTTTTTTTCATGATCCTTTGTCAAAGTCTGCCCTGCATCCTTAAATCGTGAAATGAGCTGCTGTATAGACAGAGACGGATCCTGCAGGCTGTTATAATCTATATCCGTCAGCAGACAGAATTCGGTAAGGTTAGGAGTGATAACATCTGCACGTGCGACAAGTTCTTTCATAGCAGTCAGAAGCCCGGAAGTATACATATCATAGGTAACGCCATCGTCTCCCATTACAGGATCGACCAGAAGAAAGGTGTCTGCTGTCTGGAAAGTATCCAGAAAGTGCATGATCTGTTCAATCTGGCAGACACTGGCAACATAACCGGTATAGATTCCGGAAAAAGAAGTGCCTAGTTTCTTCCATTCCTGGCGGAAATAATCCATCTTATCGGTAAAATCATAACAGTAGTAGCTGGGGTATTCTGTTTGTGAACTTAAAATGGCGGTAGGGAGTGGACAGGCCTGGATTCCCATCGCAGATAATACGGAGATGGCAGCAGTCAGGGAACAGCGTCCAAGTCCGGACAGATCATTGATTACAGCAACTTTTTTTGTCATAAAGAAATCCTCATTTTCTAATGTATTGTAAATATGTAATAATTATACCATTATAAAAAGAAGAAAAAAACGGCCAGAGAAAAGGAAGACTTGCAGTCCACCAGAGCTTAAAAAATAATTTAAAAAAATTTGAAAAAGTTGTTGACAGATAGAAAACGTTGCGCTATAATTAATTTCGTTGCTGAGGTACATAAATAACTGAAGCAAACAAATATAATATGTGCGCGTAGCTCAGCTGGATAGAGCGTCTGGCTACGGACCAGAAGGTCGGGAGTTCGAATCTTCTCGCGCACGTACGAGAGACCCTTGTTTGACATTAAGTCGGACGAGGGTTTTTTGCTGTTCCGAAGCGGATGTTTCAATTCAGATGACCGGGACAGTATTGACATAATTTGGGCAACTGTGTTAAGGTTACATAGTAAATTTAATCAAGATTGTGTGAGGTGTCAGTCAGAAGGATTCAGAATAATTTGTGGAAAGAAGGATCTGACTGGTGAAAAGGGAAACAGGTGAGAATCCTGTACGAACTCGTCACCGTGTTTTGCAAGCAGAAGCTACAGATCCACTGGGAGAACCGGGAAGGGAGCAGATGTGTCAGAGCAATAAGCCGGGAGACCTGCCTTTCGCAGTACAGGAACGAAAAAGTTCAGGCCACGAGGAATTGGCAGTACGAAATGGATCACAGAACTGTATGTGGTATAATACAGTTTTATTTTCGTTGTCTTCGTTTTCTGACGGAGGCTTTTTTTGGCTATATATTCGGAAGGAGCTGACGGTGGCCGAGTTTTTTTGTATCTCGTGCATTGACAATCGGAAAATCAGGAGGTAAAAGAAATGAAAAAGAAACTGGTAGTTGTATTATTATCAGCAGCTATGTGTGTAGCAGCACTTGGCGGATGTGGTTCCAAAGCAGGTAGCAGTTCAGACAGCAGCAAGAAGACTGTAGAGAATTCATCAAAAGAGGACGATCAGAAAGCCGCAGATGAAGTAGCAAAGAAGATTGATGCCATCTATGTGCAGGAAAGAAACGACAAGACAGATGAGCAGTGTAAAGAAGCGAAAGAAGCGTGGGACAAATTGACAGATGCACAGAAAGAACTGGTAGAAGGTGAAAATGCTGATCCGGATTATTTCGGAAGAGATACAGGGGATGCTTCCCAGGATGATCCGTTAAATGAAGATAACATCGGGGAGAAGGAACTCCTGGTAGTAAGTTTCGGAACATCTTTTAATGCAAGCCGTGCAGCCGATATCGGCGGAGTTGAAAAAGCACTTCAGGCAGCTAATCCGGACTGGTCCGTAAGAAGAGCATTTACAGCACAGATCATCATTAATCATGTACAGGCAAGAGATGATGAGAAGATTGATAACATGGATCAGGCTTTAGAGCGTGCAGTAAAGAATGGTGTAAAGAAACTGGTTGTACAGCCTACACATCTGATGCACGGTGCAGAGTATGATGAGTTAACAGAAACAGTAAATAGTTACAAAGATAAATTCGAATCTGTTAAAATCGCAGAACCACTTCTCGGAGAAGTTGGAGCGGACGCAACAGCAATCAATGAAGACAAGGCTGCAGTAGCTAAGGCAATCACTGCAGAAGCAGTAAAGACAGCAGAATATGACAGCCTTGATGCAGCAGCAGAGGACAGCACAGCATTTGTATTCATGGGACATGGAACATCTCATACAGCAAAGATCAGCTATTCTCAGATGCAGGCACAGATGGAACAGCTTGGATATAAGAATGTATTCATCGGAACAGTAGAAGGTGAGCCGGAAGATACTTCCTGCGAATCCGTTATCGCAAAAGTAAAAGATGCCGGATATAAGAATGTAATCCTTCGTCCACTTATGGTTGTTGCCGGAGATCATGCTAATAATGATATGGCCGGAGATGATAATGATTCATGGAAGAGTCAGTTTGAGGCATCTAAGAACTTTGACAGTGTAAAGACACAGATTGCAGGTCTTGGAGAGATCGATGCAATCCAGCAGTTATATGTTGCTCATACAAAAGCAGCTATGGATGCACAGTAAGAAAGATAATTAAGGGAGATAACAATGTTGAGAAAGAGATTGATGGCAGTTGTGCTGTCTGCAGTAATGACAGCTGCAATATTCACAGGATGTGCAAGTAAGGATGACAGCAGCAAATCAGACAACAAATCAGCCAAGACAGAACAGCAGAAGTCTGATGCAAAAGAAGAAAAATCAAAAGATTCAAAGTCCGAAGCAGCAAAGGCGCCGATCGAGGATGGGACCTATACTGCAGAATTTAAGACGGACAGTACGATGTTTCATGTAAATGAAGCAAATGAAGGAAAAGGTACACTGACTGTAGAAGATGGAAAGATGACGATACATATCAGTCTCGTATCAAAAAATATCGTGAATCTCTTCCCTGGTACAGCAAAAGAGGCTCAGAAAAAAGGTACAAAACTTTTAGAACCAACCACAGACAAAGTTACATACAGCGATGGAACGACAGAAGAAGTCTATGGATTTGATGTTCCGGTTCCGGCGTTAGATGAAGAATTTGATCTGGCGTTGATCGGAACAAAGGGCAAATGGTATGATCACAAGGTAAGTGTATCAAACCCGGTAAAAGCTGAATAAAATGTATGAATAAAAACTCTTATTTCCCATATATTGTACAGACTACAAAAAGGTGGGGAATAAGAGTTTTTTTTGTATCAAATAATGCAAAGATACATAAAAATAGTAAAAATGCATAAAAAAAATAAGAATTACTGGACTTTTATGTTAAAACGCACTAATATTGGATTAACGGTAAAACGGAATAAAAAACAGGAAGGAAATAAGCGAATGAAAGGAAATGTAATTGTAGGACAATCTGGGGGACCAACTGCAGCGATCAATGCCAGTCTTGCCGGTGTATACCGGACAGCGAAAGACCGTGGAGCCAATAAAGTATATGGAATGCTTCACGGAATCCAGGGATTATTAAAAGAAAAATATATTGATCTGTCAGATCATATCAAGACCGAACTGGATGCGGAATTATTAAAAAGAACACCGGCCGCATTTTTGGGATCCTGCCGTTATAAGCTTCCGGAGATCCATGAGAACAGAGAAGTGTATGATAAGATATTTGAGATCCTGGACAAACTGGATATCGAAGTATTTATCTATATCGGTGGAAATGATTCTATGGATACAATCAAGAAATTATCGGATTATGCCATTATATTCGGTCATGCAATCCGTTTCATTGGATGTCCGAAGACGATTGATAATGACCTTGCACTTACCGATCATACACCAGGATATGGAAGTGCGGCAAAATATATCGGAACATCTATGAAAGAGATTATCCGTGACAGCTTCTGCCTGGAATATGAAAAAGGCGTGGTATCTATCGTCGAAATAATGGGAAGAAATGCCGGATGGCTGACCGGAGCGGCTGCATTGTCAAAGGGAGAAGACTGCGAAGGACCGGATCTTATCTATCTGCCGGAACTTCCATTTGATCTTCAGTTATTTGGAGAAAAGATCAAACAATTATTACAGGAGAAAACATCTATTGTTGTTGCAGTATCAGAAGGAATCCGTACAGAAGATGGAACTTATGTATGTGAACTTGGCAACAGTATTGACTTTGTAGATGCATTTGGACATAAGCAGTTATCCGGAACAGCATCTTACCTTGCAAGTTATATTGCAGGGGAGATTGGATGTAAGACACGTGCGATTGAATTAAGTACATTACAAAGAGCCGCATCTCACGCAGCCTCAAGAGTTGATATACTGGAAGCATATCAGGTTGGAGGAGCAGCGGTAAAGGCAGCAGACGAAGGAGATAACGGAAAGATGGTAGTCTTAAAACGTCTGTCGGATGATCCATATCAGTGCGGAACAGAAGTAAAGGATGTACACAAGATTGCCAATGATGAGAAGCTTGTACCAAGAAACTGGGTAAACGAAGAAGGTACTTATGTAACAAATGAGTTTATTTCTTATGTGCGTCCATTGATTCAGGGGGATGTATCACCGGTTATGGTAGATGGAATCCCAAGACATCTGTATACACCAAAAGAATTAAGCCACAGATAAAAAATAGATAAGATTTGAAGATTGGAAAGATAGTGCCGTATTGCGAGCGTATAACAAGATACATGTCTTGCAATATGGCACTTTTTGTATATCAAAGCAGCATGTAAGAGAAGTTGCCGGTAGCAAGTTCTGTAGATATGTCGAAGTATGCAAAAAAGATTGTTATAAGGGTATTTAGGGAAAATTCATGGTCAGAAAACCGGGTATTCATGGCCAGTATAAGGCGGAAGAAGAAAAGGCATGCTATAATAAGCCAAGAAATTAATACGGAGACAAATCAAATGAAAGACTGGACAAGAAAAAGAAAAATAGACTTTATAATAGGCGTAGCTTTACAAATATATTTTCTTTTCCCATGGATACAGCA
>ERZ773178.3658-NODE-3658-length-12630-cov-9.570497_pt1 | contig 12630 bp, 11 predicted proteins | sample MGYA00580533_ERZ773178 | MGnify/ENA primary metagenome ERZ773178 (study PRJEB29015, sample SAMEA2737859) | human gut metagenome | biome: human gut; feature: human-associated habitat; material: faeces | place: China | collected 2012 ...
TGCTGAACGATTTGTTCGATGTTGTATAGGCATTGTCTTGAATGGTCCATTTTTGGCAGCTTAAAATTCAGCCACGAAACGGTGTCCACAGTGCAGGCATTCTTATATTATACGGTAACACGATATATTCCGTTCAAGGTATACTTTTTAATTGTATCAATCCAGATAGGACAACAGCATGTGATACCATCCGCCGGGCAGACGCTTACCAGAGGCCACGCAATCCACACTACATCATTATTTCATCACATCACACACAGAAGCAAACGCTTATTTACTTATCATCGGCAAATTCCCAGTGATCAGATACCAAGCCACAGTTAAACAGTCCGCTTTAATTTTTGATGACGCTTCTTGACCTGCTTGCAGCCAAACGATTACCATCGTTCTTTTTTGCTCCAAAGAATCTACGATCAGCTCGCGTTTGCTCACTGATCTCAATTCATTTGTCGCAAAATAATTAATAAGTATAGAATTAATATGGAATGAATTACCGCTTAAAAATTCACATTGTATAATATAAAAAGTGAAAATTTGAGCGGCAATCATGTATGTAATCTGTGCAGTATCCAGAATCTCACGCGTTCATTAGTTCCAATCCATTTTTGTACAGACTCTACGAAAGCATTGTAATCCTTCAATCTGCTATTGATCACCCTTAATTCAGGCATATTTTGATTCTTATGCCGATCTTTTGGATTTGTGATGTAGCCTCTTTCTACGAGTTCTTTGCGCATGATTTCCCAAGGAATTTTATCTTCTAGATGCTCTTCAATATAGTCCTCCAGCTCTTTGAACCGTAGCGGTTCGATTTTGCTCAGAAGCGCATCACTTTCTGCAACAGCATACAACATCCCCCATTGATAACCTTTTTCCATCATCAGTTTGAGCGCATCCATCTGAACGAGGTATTGATGTTCTGCGCGGCGTCTCCACTCCCAGCCATTACCATATTCATCGCGGTTAACCGTCTTGCTGTACTTATCCAGCATCTCCACGATACCCGGCTTATGCAGGTACGTTTGCCACACCTCTGGATCAGACTTCCCATCTTTCCATTTCTTTGCTGGCTCCAACTGTCTTTTTCTGATACGTTCTCGTTCCTGTTTGATCCGGTCGTGGCCGTAGCCTTTAAAGTACACTGCGCAGGTGTCCTGTTTGCTCACTGGGCGCTTTCGTCCTAAGATCTGCGCGTTCACGATCGGGTCCCACAGTCTGCTGATGATACAGGTCAATTCCGGGTCTTTGATGTTGACACCATTGTAAAATACGGTCGTCACAATTGTAATCCGCTTGCACAGTTTTTCGTCCTGCAGCACCTCTTCCAGCCCATCAAACTCTCTTGCTTCCGGGCGATAGGGCGAGCATGCCGTGGCGATCTCACCTGCAAACTCGTCTTCTAATTCTTTCACCAGTTTTCTTAATCTACTCATCTGATCGACGAATACCAGAACCTTCCCCCTCCTTGCTTCCTGTCGGATTATTTTGATTTCCTCAGCATCTGTCCAGTAAAAGACCGCACGCTCCACATAACTGTAGTCCGATGGGATATGATAGTAGTTCTCCGGCAGGACCTCATTTGTCTCATCCCGCCAACGGTGAAAGAATGGATGTGCGGTTGCACTCATAAAGATTACCGGGCGATACTTTGTCAGCTCGTTCAGCGTCACATAGGAGAGGTCGATGTATTTATTGATCGTTGCATCCGTTAACAGATAGTGGTATTCGTCCGCCACGATATAGCGAAAGCTTTTAATGTAGTCCATTGCGTCTTCCGGGTTGGCTCTGCAGAATGCCTCCATCCACTGATAGGTCTCTACCCGGATCGTATCTTTATATTTATTCGTTACTCTGGTTTCGTAAACGATCTGCTGAAGGTCATGATCCCAACTCCCAACCTTCTCTTCCTTCCTTCCAAGCCGCTCTACCTCCTGTTGGATCTCATTTCGCAGGGGGACACGATTGCAAAGATACAGAATTTTCCAGTGCTTTTGATATGCCCATGGCAGCAAAGCATTCAGGATAAAGTAGGTCTTACCTGAGTTCACGCCCGCATCAAAGACGATTCTGGTACCGTCCCGCCAATTTTTAAAGTTCTCCTTCACCAGCTCCGTGATGCGTATCCGCTTCGGCTCGCTGGCCACCTCCGGGATCACTGTCGGTTCCGCCGGGAGCAGCAAAACGCCCTCTCCCTGTGGAATAGACGTATCCTCCGCTGCAGTCACTTCCACCTCTGGCACTTTCTCTGCCTCCTGAACGGCACAGCACCCTTCCTGCAGCTCAGCGGGCTCTGGCGTCTGGAGACTGGATATCCCCTCAGCCTCTGCTGCCTGTCGGTGGGCTCCGGCTCTGCGTTCAATTGTTCCAGCTCTGCAATCGCTGCACGGGTGCTTTCTCTCCATTCCCGCTGCTCTTCCTCGGTCAATGGGTTCTCCTTGCAGTTGCGTATGTATTCTTCATATTCGTGGGTTCCGTTCTGTTCATCCAAAAGCTTCAGGAAAAAAACACCAAATGGCCAATGTGTCTTCATATATTGATATGCCCCTCCTTATAAAAAAGGCGCACAGCCCAGCCATCTTGCCAGACCATGCGCCGGTTTGTCAGTGTTTTCCCAAAAAAACTGGTTAAATGCTTCGTTTTGTGGTATTACAGGGGCGGGAAAGATCAACGCACACTATTCCTGTCACCATCACCGCTTTGCCTGTTGCGATGAAGAACTCGTAAAAATCGAATGGTTTTATAACTGATACATCAGTGGCTTGTGTTCAAGGCAACACAAGTCCCCTTTTTATCTTGTTTTAGGGACAGGAAGCAAGTTTATGCATATTCGTTGAAAATTTCACGTTTGTGTGATACAATGTATTTTAAATGGAAGGAGGAAATCGCTATGGCTGTAACCTACAAAAAATTATTTCACATATTGATAGACCGCGGTATAACTAACGCCGAGTTAATGGAGAGGGCTGGCTTTAGCGCAAATATTATTACCCGTATCAAGCATGATCATTATATATCTCTCGATAGTATTGAGAAAATTTGTAAAACTCTAAATTGTGGAGTTGATGATATTTTAGAATTTACAGATGAGGAGAAATAACGATGGCATCAAAAGCTACTGTTCAGTCGGTAGAACCGAATATTGCTGATTTAGTGAATGGCTGGCTCAAATCATATAAAGTGGATTATAAATTGGAGCAGGAATCCTTAAACACTGAAATCGACCAAGCCTTGAATGATTATTTTTCCAAGAGTGGCGGAAAGGGCGGCAATCGACCTGATGCAAAACTACTGTTACTGGCTAATGATGGAAAATACTATCCAATTTTGATTGAGTATAAGGGATACAAAGATAAGCTTATCAAACTGGACGCCGAAGGAAATGTTGCTAACAGAACTGCCAAGAACCAGCCGGATTTTGCCGCTATCAATTCCTATGCTGTAAATGGCGCGGTTCACTATGCCAATGCGGTTCTGCACTACACGAGTTATACCGACGTTATTGCTATCGGCGTCACCGGCTACAAGGAAACCAGTGGAAAGCTCAACCATCTGATTGGTGTGTACTACGTTTCCAAGAACAACTTTGGTGTTGGGCAAAAGGTTGATGAATATACTGACCTCTCCTTCTTGAAGAAAGAGCACTTTTCTGCATTTATCGAAAAGGTCAAACAATTATCGCTTTCTCAGGACGAAATTGAAAAGCTAAAAGAACGTAGAGAGCAGGAAATTACTGCAAGCCTTGTCAAGCTGAATAACGATATCTTCAAGAGTGAAAAAGGTTTGAGTGAAAACGATCGTGTCTATCTTGTTGTTGCCTCTATTATGGCTACCCTTGGTGATGTGGAGAACAACGTATATCCGCTTACCAAAGCTGATTTGAAGTCGTCCAATGAAAGAAACAATACGGACGGCGATATCATGATTCGCAAGATCGAGTCCTTTCTCGATGCCAAAAAACTTCCCAAGGACAAGAAAGACCTGATTGTGCGAACTTTGCAAAACACACTTACTACTGACAATATTAACAAAGTGGACGATGGCGAAAGTCAGTTAAAGCGAGTATTCATCAAGATTGTTGATGACCTTGGTGTTTACTATAAAATCGGCTTGAATACGGATTTCACCGGAAAGCTATTTAATGAAATGTATTCATGGCTTGGGTTCACGCAGGATCAGCTCAATGATGTGGTTTTAACACCGCCCTATGTTGCAACGCTTCTGTGCCGCCTTGCAAGAGTGAATAAAGACTCCTTTGTGTGGGACTTTGCCACAGGTTCGGCTGGTCTGCTGGTAGCCGCCATGAATGAAATGTTGGCTGATGCCAAAAAGAAGATCAAGTCCCCCGAAGAGCTGGCACGCAAGTCAGCAGAAATCAAAGCAAATCAGTTGTTAGGTCTGGAAATCCTGTCCAATGTTTATATGCTTGCTGTGCTCAATATGATTATGATGGGTGACGGCAGCTCGAACATTTTGAACAAGGACTCTTTGAAGTTTGATGGTCATTATGGCTTTGGCAAAACAGACGAAAAGTTCCCTGCAGATGCGTTTATTTTGAACCCACCCTACTCTGCAGAGGGCAACGGTATGGTCTTTGTTGAAAAAGCTCTGTCTATGATGAATAAAGGCTATGCAGCTATTATCATTCAAAACTCGGCAGGCTCTGGCAAAGCAGCAGAGTACAATAAACGAATTTTGGAGCACAGCACACTTCTTGCAAGCATCAAAATGCCGATAGACTTGTTTATCGGAAAATCAAGCGTGTTGACCAATATATACGTTTTCCGTGTTGGTGAAGCCCATCAAAAGGATGATGTAGTTAAATTTATCGACTTCTCCAACGATGGTTACACCCGCTCTGACCGCAAAAAAGCAAGCAGAAATTTGTTTGATACCGATCGGGCGAAAGAGCGCTATCAGGAAGTTGTAGATTTGGTTCGTTTTGGAAAAACGAAGCTTAATATTCTTACAGAAAAAGAATACTACGAAGGGCATATCGACCCAGAAAAAGGCAATGACTGGAATCAAACGGCACCAATCGATACAAGACCTACACTGGATGATTTTAAAAAGACAATCAGCGATTATCTTGCATGGGAAGTATCAACACTTCTGAAAAATCAGCCCACGGAGGACGACCGCCTGGGAAAATAGAAGCCTCACTTAACGAAAAGCTGCAAGCGGTTAAGTGGGGCGAATATAAGCTTGGAGATTTGTTTGATGTAGACTCTTATACGAAGAGATTTGATGCAAACAAGGTAGTTATAAAAGAAAAAGGCGAATATCCGTATATAGTCCGAACAAGCATAAACAACGGGCAGAAAGGATACATTGATGAAGATCATCAATACTTAAACAAAGGTAACACTATTGCATTCGGTCAGGATACTGCTACAATGTTCTACCAAGAAAAGCCCTATTTTACAGGAGATAAAATCAAAGTATTAAAACCTAAGCTTGGTAGGTTCAATAAAAGCAACGCTCAATTCTTCCTCGTTGCCATGAGAAAACCGTTTGAGCTGTTTTCTTGGGGAACTTCAAGTTACAATGTTGAGATAATCAAAAAACAAAGAATCGTTTTGCCTGTCAAGGATGACAAAATCGACTTTGATTTTATGGAGTCGTTTGTCGCTGAGCTGGAAGCTCAGCGGGTCGCTGAGCTATCCGCTTACTTGACAGTAAGCGGATACGACAATTACGAATTGTCGGTTGAAGAGCATGACGCTCTTCGAAACTTCAGTGATCAAAACGATAATGATTGGGGTACATATACGATAGGAAATCTGTTTGAAAAAGTTGAAACCAAGAAATTGCCTTACAAAGCCAAGGAATTGCCTAAGCAGCCCACGGATGATTATATTCTGCCCTGTCTGACTTCAAGCTTCCAAAATCAGGGCTTGAACTATTATGCACCCAAATCCGGGGCAACTGTATTGAGCAATGTGATTTCTATTCCTTCCAACAGCGATGTCTACAGAGCATATTATCAAACAAGAGATTTTACCGTTTTGTCCGATGCTTATGCGATTCGGTGGAAGGACAATGAAATTGAACTTTCCCCAAATCAATACCTGTTCATGGTCATGTGCATTAACAAGGTAACCGACCTGCCTATTTATTCTTATAAGAACAAGCTTGGTGGTTGGAATGTTGTAAAGAACAAGAATATCAGATTGCCCGAAAAGGATGGCAAAATTGATTTTGCACTTATGGAAACTTTCATATCTGCTATCAAAAAGCTGACGATCAAGGAAGTTGTTCTTTACAGTGACCAAAAAATCGCATCAACCAAAGAAGTTATTTCAAGAACCGACCAAATAAATCATTAACTCAAAAGCGATCAACCGTAAAAAGTTGGTCGCTTTTGTTTTATCATCATGCAGCAGACTTGACCCCATATTCCACCAAAAACCGGGTCGCAGCCTTATAATTGCGCAGGGAGCCTTTAGCCAGATGGCGGCATTCACAGTCGTAGATAAATTCATCGCGGAGATCTTTCAAACACATAAAAAAACACCCTTTCCTTCATGGCGGACCACAAAAGAAAGGGTGAAAAATTGCTAGATAAGCTTATCGTACCAAATCAAGCTTGTTCATAGTTGAGCAAGACAAACTCCGGCAGACAAATCAGGCACTTTTTAACGTTAGAACGTCATTAGCAGTTCTCGGCGAAGTACTTAATGGTACGGACCATCTGAGAGGTGTAGGAGTTCTCGTTGTCGTACCAAGACACGACCTGAACCTGATAGGTGTCGTCATCGATCTTAGCGACCATGGTCTGGGTAGCGTCGAACAGAGAGCCGTAACGCATGCCGATAACATCGGAAGAAACGATCTGATCCTCGTTGTAGCCGAAGGACTCAGAAGCAGCAGCCTTCATGGCAGCGTTGATAGCTTCCTTGGTGACATCCTTGCCCTTGACGACAGCAACCAGAATGGTGGTGGAGCCGGTGGGAACAGGCACACGCTGAGCAGAGCCGATCAGCTTGCCGTTCAGCTCAGGGATGACCAGACCGATGGCCTTAGCAGCACCGGTGGTGTTGGGGACGATGTTCTGTGCGCCAGCACGAGCACGGCGCAGGTCGCCCTTGCGCTGAGGACCATCCAGAATCATCTGGTCGCCAGTGTAAGCATGAACGGTGGTCATGATACCGGAAACGATGGGGAAGGTCTTGTTCAGGGTGTTGGCCATGGGAGCCAGGCAGTTGGTGGTGCAGGAAGCAGCGGAGATGACCTGATCCTCAGCGGTCAGGGTCTTCTCGTTGACGGAGTAGACGATGGTCTTCAGATCGTTGCCTGCGGGAGCAGAGATAACGACCTTCTTTGCGCCAGCCTGGATGTGAGCCATGCTCTTCTCCTTGCTGGTGTAGAAGCCGGTGCACTCCAGAACGACATCAACGTTCAGCTCGCCCCAAGGAGCATCCTTTGCGTCCTTAACAGCGTAGATCTTGATCTCCTTGCCGTCAACGATGATGGAATCCTCGGTGGACTCGACAGTGTGCTTGCCCTCGCCGATCTTGCCGCAGAAAGAGCCCTGAGCAGTATCGTACTTCAGCAGGTGAGCCAGCATCTTGGGGCTGGTCAGGTCGTTGATTGCGACGACCTCGTAACCCTCAGCATCAAACATCTGACGGAAAGCCAGACGGCCAATACGACCGAAACCATTGATAGCAACTCTAACAGCCATTGTAATAGTACCTCCTAATTATTTTACCCATAATCGGATAAATCACGGTATCTTTATTGTAGACCAAAACCGGCAAACTTTCAAGTGTCTGCTAAAAAATTAACAACACAATTTTATCTTTTTTTGCTTTTGTATGATTTTATGCACCCTGCCACAAAGCTTTTGTTCAATTACACCAAGGGCACACAGCCATTTTTGTCAGTCGTTTCCAGTTTTTCCCTGCCCAGTACAGGCAAGTCCCATGCCGCCGATGCAGCACAGCGCAAGACCGGAAAGCAGTTCCGGCAGCACTGCCGCAGCGCCGCTGCCAAGACCCGCTGCCAACAGCAGAAGCACCCGGGGCAGTTCCCAGCACAGGCACAGGCAGAAGGCTGCAAGCGCCGCTGCGTGCAGGGTGCGGCCGTTTTCCGGCTGGGGCAGGTACAGCGTGCGCGCCAGCGCCGCCAGAAGCAGCAGCGCCGCCATTTCCTGCCAGACCGCTGCCGTAGGCTGTACCCTGTGCCAGCTGGAGCTGTTCTCCATAAAGCGCATCAGCACATTCCAGTAGAACAACGCACTGCCCGCTATGGCCACCGGCAGACCTCCAGTGGGCGTTTTCCAGCCGTCCCGGCGCAGCCAGCTGCGCCCGAGGTTGCTCAACCACACGGCACAGATCACCTCCAGCAGAATGCGTACAAAGGTGCTTACCGTACCGGCAGCGAACACAAACTGTGCTGCACCGGCAGCCAGCATACACACTGCCCCCGCAAACGCCAGCACGCCTGCCGCCGGGCGGCGGCTGCGCAGCGGCTCCTCAGGCAGTGGACGGCTGCGTCCGACCAGCACTGCGGTCAGTACCACAGCGCCCAAGGCAAGATACCGCCACCACACCGCACCTGCGGTACACAGACCGGTGGCAGCGTCGGTGGCAAAGGCAAGGTCTGCGCCGCGGCCAAGGCCAAGCAGTACGCAGAGCAGGACAATAACTAACTCTAACGGTTCCATTAACGCTCCTCGATGGGCTTATACTTCTGGCGCACGCCCAGATACTTGTAGGCCGGGCGGATGATCCGGTTGGCAAAGATCACCTCTTCTACCCGGTGTGCGCACCAGCCCGGCACACGAGCGATGGCGAACAGCGGGGTGTACAGATCCTCCGAGATGCCCAGCATATTGTAGATCAGGCCGCTGAACAGGTCCACGTTGGCGCACACCGGCTTGGAACTGCCCTTTTCCTCGGCAAAGATGCCGGGTGCCAGCCGCTCGATGCTGCACAGCATATTGTACTCTTCCTCAAAGCCCTTTTCGTAGGCCAGATGCTTTGCGCGCTGCTTTAGGATGACCTCACGGGGGTCGCTGATGGTGTACACCGCATGACCCATGCCGTAGATCAGGCCGGAGCCGTCGCCCGCCTGCTTGCGCAGGATGCGGCGCAGATACTCGCGCACCTCATCGTCATCGTCCGGGTTTTCCACATGCTTCAGGACATCCTGCAGCTGACGGTTGACCATCAGGTTGGCACCGCCGTGCTTGGGGCCCTTCAGCGCGCCAATGGCGGCTGCAATGGCCGAGTAGGTATCGGTGCCCGAGGAGGACAGCACACGGGCGGTGAAGGTGGAGCAGTTGCCGCCGCCGTGGTCGGCGTGGACCAGCAGACACATATCCAGCAGCTTGGCTTCCTCGTGGGTGAACTTCTGGTCCGGGCGATAGGTGCTCAGGATGTGCTCCGCGGTGCTCTGGCCGGGCTTGGGCATGTGAAAGAACATGCTCTGCTTATCATAGTAGCGGCGCTTCATCTGGTAAGCGTTCACCATCATGGTGGGCATACTGGCAATCAGATTGATGCTCTGGTTCAGGATATTCTCCAGCGTCAGATCCTCGGCATGCTCGTCGTAGGAATACAGGCCCAGCACGCACCGCTGCATCTTGTTCATAATATTGGGCGAAGGAGCATTCATGGTATCCATAAAACCATCGGGCAGGGCGCGGTGCTCTGCCAGCAGCTCACAGAAATCGTCCAGCTGCTCCTGGGTGGGCAAGCTGCCGAACAGCAGCAGCCAGATGACCTCTTCAAACACAAAGCGGTCGTTGCGGTAGGCCTCGTTCACGATCTCGTTGATGTCCACACCGCGATAGATCAGACGGCCCGGAATGGGAATGACATGCCCTTCCTGATCCTTTTTGTAGCCCACAACGTCACAGACATTGGTCAGGCCTGCCAGCACACCGGTGCCATCCGGGTTGCGCAGGCCGCGCTTGACACCGAGACGCTCACTCGTCTCCGGGTCGATGTAGTTGTTTGCCAGATACTCTTCACACAGCGTCCGCATGGTCTGCGGGTCCAGCGACGCTACTTCTGCATGGGTATAGTTCATGCGCGAATTTCCCCTTTCTCTTATTTCTCTCTTATATACTTTCCGGCCATCCACCATGATGGCACACCCTTATGATAGCGCTTTTGTGAAGTAAATTCAAGTCTTGGATGAAATGTGCGCTTTTTCACCCCGCCGGGCTGGTACACTATGCCCAGAAAAATGCCTGTCCGGGAGGGAAAATCACGATGAAAAAGACATTCTTTCTCCTCTGCGCCCTGCTGCTGGTGCTGGGCACACTCCTGCCGATCGTCGGTTATCGGCTGACACTGGCGGTGTTCGGCCCGGCACAGGGGGCTTCTTCTGCTCCTCTGCCGGACACTGCTGCTTCGGAAGCCGCCCCGGACAGCGCCGCCGTGCCGCCCTCCGATCAGGACAGCGAGAGCTTTCTGCTGGCCGACCAGAGCGCCGGGGCCGTAGTCTCGGTACCCCGGCGAGAATATCTGATCGGTGCCGTGGCGGCGGAAATGCCCATCAGCTGGCCGGACGAGGCGCTCAAGGCGCAGGCCATCGCGGCCCACAGCTATGCCCTCTACTGCCGCGACCATGCCGCCGAACCGGCTTCCGGCTGGCTGAGCGTGGACCCCGTCCGGCGGCAGGGATACTTAACAGATGCAGTCCTCCGCAGCTACTGGGGCACCGCCTATGAGGAAAACTATGCCCGCCTCTCGGCGCTGGTGGACAGTGTGCTGACCGATGTGCTCTACTATGGCAGCGCCCCCGCCGGGACAAGCTACTTTGCCATCTCCAACGGCATGACTGAGGCCAGCGAAAACGTCTGGGGCACCGCCCTTCCCTATCTTGTGGCCGTGGACAGCTCCACCGACCTCAATGCGGACAACTACCTTTATACCGTCCAATTCACCGCCGAGCAGATGCAGCAGGCTCTCGCCGGGCTGGGCCTTCTCCCTGACCCTGCCGCACCTGTCAGCTGGTTCGGAGAGGCCGCGCTTACCCCTTCGGGCTATGTTGCCTCCCTGCCCGTCTGTGGGCAAAGCGTCACTGGCCCGGCCCTGCGCAAGGCGCTGGGCCTGCGGAGCGCCTGCTTCACGGTGCAGTATCAGGAGGGCAGCTTTCTCCTCACCACCAAGGGCTATGGCCACGGCGTGGGGCTGAGCCAGTGGGGTGCCAAGGCGCTGGCCGAGCAGGGACAGAGCGCGGAAGAAATTTTGGCGCACTATTTCCCGGGGACAGAGCTGCGGAGATAACCCATCAAGCGCTCCGCCCCGGCTTCTCTGGCCGGGGAGCCGGAAAAGCAGGCAACAAAAAAGGCAGCTGACCCAACGGCCAGCCGCCCAGAAGATCAATATTCAGCCAAACAGGCTCGTCCACCAATCCTGACTGCTGCTTTCCTCGCTAGCAGCGACTTCAGTCTCTGCCGCAGTCTCAGTTTCCGCGGCGGCTTCCTCCGCCTGCACAGCCTCTTCCAGAAGCTCCAGACCATCGTCATTGCCATCCTCGGTGATGTACCAGTAGCAGGACGCGCCGCCAATGGAGATGCTGGCGGCAGACAGCGGCACACGGCCGGAGGCAACCCCGTTGGAAGGATCGGAACAGTAGAACACGCCGTCGGTGTAGTCCGTCAGGAGCACGGCATGGGGTCTGGTGCGGTCGTACAGCACAATGCCCTCCGGATGCTCTGCCAGAATGGAGACCAGCGCTCCCGTCTTGGCCGCCTTGCCCGAGGGCAGGGTCGCATAACCCACATGCATATCGTTGTATGTAAAGCTGTGGGAGAGCCCGCCCGACCAGGCCGTGCTCTTGATGCCGTTTTCGGTCACATCCACCCAGCTGTCCATCCCGTCCAGATAGGCCCGGCGGCGAAGCATCATTGCGGCAGAGGCCAGGGTGCAGGTGCCGCCCCGGCTCTGTTTGAAGTAGAACCCAACATCAACGTTCAGGTCCACGGCCAGTGCCCCGGGGAGCAGCACGGCCATCAGGGCCATCGTTGCAAGCAGGGCAGCGAGAGTTTTCCGAAGTTTGCTTCCATAGTGCTTGGCTGTTTCCACGTCAGTATCCTTTCTTCACAAAAGAGCGTTTCATTCACTGGTGTAAAGTATATCATTCTGTTACTCTTTTGTAAACAGTTTTGCAGCCATTTTCTCAATATTTACACGCTTTTGTCACAATTCAAGGGCAGATTGCACAATCGTGCAGTGAAGTGGTTGGTTATTTGCTACAAAAGTCCGGAAAAGTTTTTCATTGTGCTTTCCGCTTTTCTTCCCAACTGCCGGTTTCTTTTTCAACGCAATTATGGTATAATCTGCCCTGAAGTTGAATTTTCAGGAGCATTTATATATGAAAGCAACCATCGTTATCCCCAACATCAACGGCAAAGGCTGGCTCAAGGACTCCATCGAGTCGGTCTATGCCCAGACAGAACAGGATTTTGAGCTCATCATCGTGGACAACGGTTCCACCGATGAAAGTCTGGAGCAGGCCCGCAGCTACTGCGGCCGCCCCAACTTCACCCTGATCGAAAACGGCACCAACACCGGCTTCTCCCACGCCGTGAATCAGGGCATTGCCCAGGCCAGGGGCGAGTATGTGGTCATGTTCAACAAGGCGAACGCCTTGCAATGAACCGTCTGGCGG
>ERZ773178.3665-NODE-3665-length-12601-cov-4.183724_pt1 | contig 12601 bp, 10 predicted proteins | sample MGYA00580533_ERZ773178 | MGnify/ENA primary metagenome ERZ773178 (study PRJEB29015, sample SAMEA2737859) | human gut metagenome | biome: human gut; feature: human-associated habitat; material: faeces | place: China | collected 2012 ...
AGCGGTGGGACATTTCCATGACGCACATGCCGCTGCCGCGGTAGTTCATCATCTCATCGCGGATCTCTTCCAGAACGGGTTCCGGCATCATGGCAGGACCGGCAGAGAAGTTAAACGTACGACCATATTTCATAATATGAGCCTCCTTAATATGTAAGCATTTGTGAAAATTGCCCGCTATGCCAAGTATATACTGTCTGCACAAAATAATCAACCGTTTTCTAAAAAATATTTTGCAAAACTAATAATTTTTAAGAATACCTAAAAAATTGTCCGCCCCGGACAAACAGTCCGTGCGGACGGTAGGCGTTATTTGGCTCTCTGCTTCTGATATTTTCGCCTCGTCGCGTCGCCGCCGCGCAGGTGGCGCTCGGCCTTGTTCTGCTCTAAAATTTCCTTCACCTGTACGTAAAGTGAGCGGTCAATTTCCTTTAATCGCTCAGACAGGTCTTTGTGAACCGTCGATTTGGAGACGGAGAAATGCTTGGCTGCGTCGCGGATGGTCGTGCGGCGCTCGATGAGGTACACAGCAAGCTCCCTTGCTCGCCTTTCCAGATCATCTCTCATGTAGGGCACCTCCAAGGCTGTGTATGTGCATCTGCTACTGGGAGTATATGACGTGATTTTTAAAAGTAGCACAGGGAGCGCAGGATATGCAGAAAACCTGGCCAAACGGGCATGCTATTTTATGACTTCCGAGGATTGCAAAGGGCGGGAAAATCTGATACACTGGAAAAAAGTATATGGGAGGGCGCGCTATGGCGATTCATGTGACCAGCGAGATCGAGCAGTTGAAACGGGTGCTTCTCAAGCGCCCGGGCCGGGAGCTTGAGCACCTGAGCCCGGAGACGATGGAGCAGCTTCTGTTTGATGACATTCCGTATCTCCACCGCGCGCAGGCCGAGCACGACCGGTTCGCGGAACTTCTGCGCGAAAGTGGCGCGGAGGTTTCGTATTTAGATAGCCTCATAGCTGAGGTCCTTGAAAAGAAGCCCGCGCTGCGTGAGCCGTTTATTTCTGATGTGATCGAGAAAGCGGGCGGCAGCGCGCGGGGGTACCGAGAGGCGCTGACGGAGTATCTTCTGTCCATCGAAGACGCGGAAAAGCTTGTGCGCAAGACGATGGCGGGCGTTACCTATGAGGAGGTCTTCCGGGACTATGCGGCGGGGCTCTCGGGGCTGGTGCGCGAGAAGACCAGATTTCTCATGCCGCCCATTCCGAACCTCTATTTTACGCGCGACCCGTTTGCCTGCATCGGCCGCGGCGTGAGCCTCAACCACATGTACTCCGCGACCCGGAACCGCGAGACGATCTACGGCGGCTATATTTTAAGGTACCATGCGGACTTTGCCGGGAGGATTCCGCTCTACTATACGCCGCAGGAGCATTTTTCGATCGAGGGCGGCGACATTCTGAATTTAAGTGAACATGTTCTTGCCGTTGGCATGTCCCAGCGGACGCAGCCCGAGGCCATCGAACAGCTGGCAAAGAACATTTTTGCCGATGAAGAAAGCCGCATCACAACGGTTCTTGCCTTCGAAATTCCAAGAACGCGCGCGTTCATGCATCTGGACACGGTATTCACGCAGGTTGACCTCGATAAATTCACCGTTCACCCCGGCATTCTCGGCGCGCTCAGCGTGTATGAGCTGACGGGGAAGGGAGAGAAGACGCTGAAAACCCGGAAGCTCGAAGCGCCGCTGGAGGATATTTTAAAGCACTATCTGCATTTGGATTCGGTGCAGCTTATCCGCTGCGGGGGCGAAAGCCCGATCGCTGCCGCACGTGAGCAGTGGAGCGACGGCTCTAATACCCTCTGCATCCGCCCCGGCGTGGTGCTGGTCTACGACCGCAATTATGTCACGAACCGGATTTTGAACGACTGCGGCATCGAGACACTCGAAATGCCGAGCTCTGAGCTTTCGCGCGGAAGAGGCGGCCCCCGCTGTATGAGCATGCCCCTTGTCAGGGAGAATCCGTAAGTTTATTGTTGCAATTCCATTTATCAAAGGAGATGGATTTTATGCCCGTCAACATCAGAGGAAGACATTTTTTAAAGCTCATCGACTACACGCCGGCAGAGATCCGGTATTTGCTCGATCTGTCGCGTGATTTTAAAAATCTCAAGCGCACCGGCACGCCCCACCGGTACTTAGAGGGCAAAAATGTTGTTTTGCTGTTTGAGAAAACGTCGACGCGCACACGCTGCGCGTTCGAAGTCGCGGGCCGGGACCTTGGTATGGGCGTGACCTATCTCGACCCGGGCAGCAGCCAGATGGGAAAGAAGGAGTCCATCGCGGACACCGCGAAGGTTCTGGGCCGGATGTATGACGGCATTGAGTACCGCGGCTTCAGCCAGAAAATCGTCGAGGAGCTGGCAGAGAACGCGGGCGTTCCGGTCTGGAACGGTCTGACCGACGAGTTCCACCCCACGCAGATGCTCGCGGACCTTCTTACCATCGAAGAGAAGAAGGGCACGCTCAAGGGACTTAAATTTACGTATTTCGGTGATGCGCGCAACAATATGGGAAACTCCCTCATGATCGCCTGCGCGAAGATGGGTCTTCATTTCACAGCCTGCGCGCCGAAGGAGCTGTTCCCGGCGGAGGAGCTGGTTCAGCTCGCGAAGCAGTACGCGGCCCAGAGCGGCGGCTCCGTGACGCTTACGGAAGACATTGAAGAGGGCGCGAAGGGCGCGGACGTTCTCTATACCGACATCTGGGTTTCGATGGGCGAGCCCGATTCTGTATGGGAAGAGCGCATCCGGCTTCTGAAGCCCTATCAGGTGAACGCCGAGAAGATGGCCATGGCAAAGCCGGACGCCATGTTCATGCACTGCCTGCCGTCGTTCCATGATACGAACACGACAATCGGCAAGGAAATTGCCAACAAGTTCGGCATCACCGAGATGGAGGTCACAGACGAAGTGTTCGCGGGCCCGCAGTCGGTCGTCTTCGACGAGGCCGAGAACCGCATGCACACCATCAAGGCGGTCATGTACGCAACATTAAAGTAAGCGCACGAGAAAGGAGCTTCCTATGGCTTTTTCGCTTCCCACCTACCTTCCGCCGGATTTTGACGCGTTGGGACTCAAAAACGCGCCGGACGCTCGTTGGGCTTGCGCGCCAAAGGATGGCGTGGCCCCCGAGGGCTTCCACAGCACATCCATGTACCCGGAATATTTTAAGCTGGATGGCGTATGGCGCCTGGCCCCTGAGAGCCGCATGGACGCAAGCGTTGTTTGGCGGGAGGACGGCAGGCTCGACGTGGTGGAAAACCGCAACCTCAAGCAGGGCGACCGCGTGATTTTGGGCCGGACGGAAAAGGGTGCGGACGGGATTTACCTTCACACAAAGGGCTTTGAAGCTCCGGAAGATGCGCACGATGATCAGTTCGTCTTCCGGCAGGGCAGGAGCCGCGAAACGTCCTATGCCAGAGACTACGATCATCTCATGGAGCTTCTGCGCTACGAAAAGGAGCACGGGAACATTCTATGGGTCATGGGGCCCGCATTTGCCTTTGACTATGACGCGCGCCGGGCAATGCAGAAACTGATCGAAAACGGCTATGCGCACGGTTTGCTGGCCGGAAATGCGCTCGCGACGCACGATTTGGAGGGCGCGCTGCTGCACACCGCGCTCGGGCAGGATATCTACACGCAGAAATCGCACCCGAACGGACACTACAACCATCTGGACGTGATCAACAAAGTGCGCGCCAGCGGCTCGATTCCGCAGTTTATCAACGACTACAAGATTGACAACGGCATTATGTACAGTGTGGTCAAAAATCACGTCCCGTTTGTCCTCACCGGCTCTATCCGCGACGACGGGCCGCTTCCCGAGGTCATCGGAGATGCTTACCAAGGCCAGAGTGAAATGCGAAAGCTCGTGAAAAAATGCACGACGATCATTTGTCTTGCCACCATGCTCCACACGATTGCCGCCGGGAATATGACCCCGTCGTTCCGGGCGCTCCCGGATGGAACCATTCGGCCCGTGTATTTATATAGCGTGGACGCGGACGAGTTTGTAGTCAATAAGTTACTCGACCGTGGGAGTCTTGCCGCGACGACGATCGTCACGAACGTGCAGGACTTCATCACGATCCTGGCGCGGGGACTCGGCGTTCTGTAAAAAGCGAAATTTTCACAAAAAATGCCCGGAAATCTGACTTGACGGGCACGTTGTATCTTCCTTATAATTCGGATATGAAACGGACAGACAGGAGGTATTTGCATGAACTTTGCAATGCAGCGCTACGAGGCGTGGCGCAGACAGCCCGGCCTTGACGAGATGCTCGCAAACGAGCTTCTCGCGATGGAGGGCGATGCGGAAAAAATTACGGACAGCTTCGGCTGCGATCTTGCCTTCGGCACGGCGGGACTGCGTGGTGTGCTCGGCGCGGGCACGAACCGCATGAATATCTACACCGTGGCTAGGGCCACGCAGGGCCTGGCGACATGGCTCGCAGGAAGCAAGCTTCCCCAGAAAGTTGCAATCGCCTATGACAGCCGCATCAACAGCGTTCTGTTTTCGCAGACGGCGGCGCGTGTTCTGGCGGCAAACGGCATCACGGTCTATCTCTACCCGAGACTCGAGCCGACACCGGCTCTGAGCTTTGCCGTGCGGTACTATGGCTGCGGCGCGGGCATCAACGTCACCGCGAGCCACAATCCTGCGCAGTATAACGGCTACAAGGTCTACGGCGCAGACGGCTGCCAGATCGGCCCCGAGACGGCGGACGCGGTGCTCGCGATCATTGAACAGCTCGACTACTTCACGTCTCCCAAGTATGCGGACTTCGAGGAAGCAAAATGGGAAGGCAAGATCATCGAAATTCCCGACAGTTGCTTAGAGGCGTTTGTGGACGCGGTCTATGCCCAGAGAGTGGGCGGCGGCGAGGGCATTGAAAACCTCAAGCTCGTCTATACGCCGCTCAATGGCGCGGGCCTCGAGTGCATCCGGATGCTAGCAAAAAAGCTCGGCGTTAAGAACATGACGATCGTTCCCGAGCAGGAAAAGCCCGACGGCAATTTCCCGACCTGCCCGTACCCGAACCCCGAAATCCGGCAGGCGATGCAGAAGGGTCTGGAGCTCTGCGAGAAGGTAAAGCCCGACCTGTTACTTGGCACCGATCCGGACTGCGACCGCTGCGGCACGGCCGTTCCCGACCACAAGGGCGGCTACCGGCTCATTTCCGGCAACGAGATGGGTGTGATCCTGCTGGACTATATCTGCAAGAGCCGTATCGCAAACGGCCATATGCCCGAAAGACCTGTGGCTGTGACGACGATCGTTTCGACAGATATGGTCGATGCCGTGGCCGAGCGATACGGCGTGGAGCTCCGGCGTGTGCTCACGGGCTTTAAGTTCATCGGCGAGCAGATCGGGAACCTCGAGGCGGCGGGAGAAGAAGCCCGGTACATTTTCGGCTTCGAGGAGAGCTACGGCTACCTTTCCGGTACGCATGTACGCGACAAAGACGCGGTCAACGCTTCGCTTCTCATCATGGAGGCTGCCGCCTATTACGCGCAGAAGGGTATGAACCTCGGCGACGCGATCGACAGTCTGTATGAGGAGTACGGCTACTACCGCAACGATCTTTGCAGCTTCACGTTCGAGGGCGTGTCCGGCATGCAGACGATGAAAAATCTCATGGAGCGGCTGCGCGCGGAAAAGCCGGAAGAGCTGGCAGGCCGGAAGGTTCTTTCCTCGGTCGACTATGAGAACGACGACACGGGCCTTCCCAAGGCGCAGGTGCTCGAGTATCGGCTGGAGGGCAAGGCGAAGCTCATCGTCCGCCCGTCCGGCACGGAGCCCAAGATCAAGGTCTATCTCTCCGCCGTCGGCAAGACGCGCGAGGAGGCCGACAGCGTCATCGAAACGATGAAGCAAACCGCAAACGAGCTTATGAAAGCATAATAATCGAAAAAAACGCATGCAGTCCGATTTGGATTGCATGCGTTTTTAAATGTGTAAAACCTTATGTTCGTAAGGGCGGACGACCCTGTCCGCCCATGGAAAGTCGCGAATTCGCCGGAGATTTCCGTAAAAACGGCCTTTTTCTGCGGGCGGACAGAGGCGTCCGCCCCTACGAGGATTGCCGACGCGGGGCGTGTTGAAGCGTTTACTGGATGGTGTCTACACGGATTAAATTCGTGTTGCCGGACGTGCCGTTGACGGTGCCGCCGGTGAGGACGATGCGGTCGCCGGGGACCAGATGCAGCGCCTGCTTGGCGGCTTTTCTCGCGTGGTAGAACAGAACGTCGGTCGACTCAAAGTGCTCGCAAAGAACCGGCTGCACGCCCCATGAGAGCGCGAGCTTGTACCACACGGCCTTGCTCGTCGCCATGCCGACGATGTCGGTCGGGACGCGGAAGCGCGAGACCATGCGAACCGTCCGGCCGGAGATGGAACTGACGACGATGGCCTTGGCGCCGATGTCAATGGCCATGCCGCACGTGGCGTGGGAAATCGCGTCGAGAAGGCTCCGAATCTGGAACTTGTTGTTGCGGAAGCGGGTCTCATAATGGATGTGCTGCTCTGTCTCCTCGGCGATGGCCGCCATGGTCTCGACCGCCTGCACGGGGTATTTACCAGCCGCTGTTTCGCCGGAGAGCATGATGGCGCTCGTGCCGTCGTAGACGGCGTTTGCAACGTCGGAAATTTCCGCGCGTGTGGGGCGGGGGTTCTGAATCATGGACTCGAGCATCTCGGTCGCAGTGATGACGCGCGTGCCGAGCAGGCGGCAGGTCGTGATGAGCTGCTTCTGGATGGCGGGGAGTTCTGTGAACGGAACCTCCACGCCGAGGTCGCCGCGCGCGACCATGATGCCCTCGCACACGCCGCAGATGTCTTCAATGTTGTCAACGCCCGCGCGGTTCTCGATCTTCGCGATGATGTCGATCGAACCGCCGCCGTGCGCGCTTAAAAACGCCTTGAGGTCCAGAATATCCTGCTTGCAGGAGACAAAGGACGCGGCGATGAAATCAACGTGATTTTCAATGCCGAGCAGCAGATCCTTCTTGTCCTGCTCGCTTAAGTAGGTCTGCTTGAGGACCTTGTTGGGAAAGCTCATGCTCTTGTGGTCGGACAGATCGCCGCCGATGATGGCCTGACAGCGGATATCCTGCCCTTCGATTGCCAGCACGCGGAAGCTCACAAGGCCGTTGTTGACGAGGATCGTGTCCCCGGGCTGGAGCTCCTTGGCGAGGTTCTTGTAGCTCACGGAGACGATCGTGCCGTCGCCTTCAACATCCCTTGTTGTAAAGGTGAAAAGGTCGCCGTCGTTGATATGCACCTTGCCGGTTTTGAACGTGCCTGTGCGGTATTCGGGGCCCTTGGTGTCGAGCATGATGGCGATGGGGAGGTCAAGCTACTCGCGTACCTTCTGAATCATGCGGATCTTGGCAAGCTGCTCTTCGTGCGTGCCATGGGAAAAATTGAGGCGGGCAACATTGACACCCGCCCTGCACATGGCGGAAAATACGCCGGGGTCACTACTGGCCGGGCCGATGGTCGCGATGATTTTTGTTTTTCTCATGTTCTGTTTCCTTCCGTATTCAGCATGCGCGGTTCAGACGCAGAAGCCGCGCAAAGATATCAATCAGCAAAAGCAGTACTGGCATGACACTCGCCTCCTTTTCAGACAAACGGAAAATGCGCCCAGTAAAACGCGGAGTCTGCCTGAAAAAAGGGACAGAACCAAGCTGGCTCTGTCCCGGATGCGCGCGCACCGGCCGGAATGCTCCGGCTTCCAAACGAATAGGACGCGCAGCGCCCTATGACAGACTCCACCACTCGCTTGGACGGCCATATTTTAGCACAAAATAATCGGTGTGACAATGGGTATTGTGTTAAGATTTTCGTTAGAATATACAAGAAAATTTGACGGAATTTATGCAGAAGGCTATCAATCGCGTTCGGGTGCGCGGATGATCACAGGCTCGCCCGCGCAGGAGAGCTTCCCGGCTGCGACGGTGACGGAGGCTCCGCCCAGCAGGTTTTCATACACGCCATCCATGGCCGGAACGGGGACTTCGGCGCTCACGCCCTTGAGGCTGAATACGCCGACAAAACGGCCGGTATCGCCTGTGCGCTGCATGACGGCAATGTCGTTTGCATCGTCCGCTTCTGCGCGGAAATAGCTTGGGACGCCGAGTGCGCGCTTGATGCTCGCGAGCGTTTTCAGAAGCGGCGTGAGGTCCTTGCCGGTGTGCCGGTCAATCGGTTCTTTTTCAAAGAGGCTCGGAAGATGGTCGTTTTCAAATTCCTGCCCGGCGTAAAGAAGCGTCGTGCCCTTGAGGAAATAAAGCATCGCCGTGTAGTTCCGGAGCGACTGTTCGCCCTTCACATACGAGCAGATGCGCGGCTGGTCGTGGTTCTCCAGAAAGCGCAGCTTATTGTAGTTTGCGGGATAGATGGCCTCCTGGAAGTTCAGCATGTCGAGATAGTGGCTGAGGACAATTTTTCCTTGCAGATACTTGTCAAACGCCTCGCGGATGTCGTATTCGTACTCCATGTCGAACGCTTCATACATATCGTAGTCGAGTTCGGATGGCACGCCGTGGGCTCTTGCCAGGCATCCGAAGCTCTGGTGGACGGTTTCGGCCAGCCAGATGCAGTCAGGGCTCACGTCGCTGACCGCCTTGCGCGCGGCCTTCCAGAATTCCAGCGGCACGAAAGAGGCTACGTCGCACCGGAAGCCGTCGACGATACCAGCCCAGAATTTGAGGCTCTCGATCTGATACGCCCAGAGATCGGGATTGTGGTAATCGAGGTCGATCACGTCCGACCAGTCGCCCATTTTGTTGCCGGGTTTTCCGTCCGCGCCGCGATAGAAAAAGTCGGGGTGCTCGCGGTAAAGTGTCGAGTCCGGTGATGTATGGTTATACACAACGTCGATCATGCATTTCATGCCCCGGGCGTGAATCTCCTGCACGAGCGCTTTGAAGTCGCCCATCGTGCCGTAGGCGGGGTTGACGCTTCGGTAGTCGCGGTTCGCGTACGGGCAGCCGAGCGTTCCCTTTTTGCCAGCAACGCCGATGGGATGGATGGGCAGGAACCAGATGATATCCGTGCCCAGCGCGCGGATGCGGTCTAAGTCCGGGATGACGGCGCGGAAGGTTCCTTCCGGCGTGTAGTTCCGGACGTAAATGGAGTAAATGATCTGTGTTTGTAATTGCGGATTCGTGTTGGCAGCCATGGAAAGCGCCTCCTGTATAGTCTATGACCTAGTTTATCACAAATTTCCAAACGCGCAAGTATCAATTTTGAGACAGCGCGCGGGTATCGCGGCGCATGGCAAGTCCCGCGTAGACAAATGTCACAAGTTCTGTCAGCGGCATCGCCCACCAGATGCCATCGGGCGCAAAAATGGCCGGAAGCGCGAAGATGAGAAGCCCGCTCACGACGAGGCCGCGCGCAATCGAGACGATGAACGAGTCCTTTGGGCGGAGGATGGACTGGAAGTAATACGTCGAGAAAATGTTCACGGGCAGGAGGATAAACGATACGCTGTAGCGCCGGATGATCGAGGGGGCGATGGCGAGGATTGCGTCTGTCGGGCGCATGAAGATGCGGATATAGAGCCCCGGCGCAAGCTCACTCAGTCCCGTCCAGAAAGCGGCGAAGGCCATGGACGTACCGAGCGCAAGGAAAAGCGTTTTCCGGATTCGCGCGGCGTCGCCGGCTCCATAGTTTGTCGAGAGGATCGGCTGCACGGCCTGCCCGACGCTGTAGGCGCAGCACTGGACAAAGGTCGAGATGTTGATGACGGTCGCGTAGACCGCGAGCGCGTCGGAGCCGAGATATTTCATGATCTGGCGGTTAAAGAGCACTGTGAGAATGCCCATGGCAACGTCGACAAAGAAACTCGAAAAGCCGGTAACGGAAATTTCTCCGAGCTTTTTGAAAAGCATTTGCACTGGAATGAGCCGCAGTGTGCATTTTTTGCTCAAAAAGTGCGAGCACATGACGAGCATGGACACGACTGCGCCGATCGCTGTGGCAAGGCCCGCGCCGAATACGCCAAGGTCCAGCGCGAACACGCAGAACCAGTCGCCGAAGACGTTGAAAATGCCGCCGGTGAGCACTGCCGCCGTGGCAAGACCGGGATGGTTATCGTTCCGGAGAAAGCTCGAGACAAGCTGGCTCAGCAAAAACACCGGGAACACGCAGGAGACTGGCTTGAGGTAGCTTTGCGCGAGCGGCAGAAGCGTCTCGTCCGCGCCGAAAAACAGCAGCACCTCGCGCTCAAAAAGAAGGATCCACGCCCACGCAAGAAGGCCCAGCATGCCGGAGCCGATGACGGCGGCGGTGAAATACTCGTTTGCCTCGTTGTCAGACTGCCCGCCTCCTCGGCGCGCGCTGAACAGAACGCTTCCGCCGATGCCGGTCAGAAGGCCAAGAGAATAGATGATGTTCCACACCGGCGCGACAACGGCCAGCGCTGCCGCTCCGTCGGGCCCCTGATACTGCCCGACCATCGCCATATCCACTATGCCGTAGATGCTGGAAATGAGTGCGCTGCCAAACGCGGCGGACAGAAATTTGAAATACAGCCTCCGGACATTGCCGGTCAACAAATCCATCGTAGTATCCTCCCGTTGAATATTGAAGTAACGCAAAAAAACACCGGACAAGAAACAGGCGTCTCAGCCTGCGTCTTATCCGGTGACCGTCTCTTACGTACAGTCCGCCCTCCGACGAACAAGGGGATTATAAAGGCAGAAGCGGCAAATGTCAAGTAGGTCCCGCGTCCCGTTCAGCCGCTTTTTTTCCAGGAATTTTCTGAATGAGGCCGATGATCTGGCCAGAGAGAATGACCGTGAGCAAGGAAAATCCGATGCGCCGCACGGGGATGTAGCTGAGCGATAGGAGGAGCACGATGAGGTCGGACAGAAGATACACCCGCTCAATACTCCAGCCCGTGAGGTGTGATACGCTCATGGCCAAAGCGTCGTCTCCGCCCGGCGCGCCGCCCGCCCGCACGCACACGCCCGCGCCCACGCCGACGAAAATTGCGCCCACAAATGCCGCCAGAAGCGGGTAATTCGCGATTTCCGGCCAGAGCGGGGGAAACTGCTCGTAGAGTTTATAGCTCAGAGAAAAGCTCACTGTTGAGAGAAACGAGTAGGCCAGAAAGCGCTTTCCGAGCAGTTTCCAGCCAAGCCCGTAGCACAGCACGTTTAAAATCGCGCCCGAGACAGACGGGGAGATCGAGAACCAGCGGTCGAGCAGCAGCGTCAGGCCAAGAACGCCTCCTTCCGTGACCCCGGAGAGCGCATGTACGTTGTAGAGTCCAAAGGCGAGAAAGGCACTTCCCAGAACGGAAATCAAGGAATCTTTCCAATTGAGCTCCAGCGAGCGGCAGAGTTTACACAAAATAAAACCTCATTTCTGATATTTTGTATTCTATCATAATCGAAGGACGGTGAATAAGTCAAGCCGCAGTTTTTGGGCGGGTGCGGTTGTCAAGCGGGGCTCCGTGTGGTAAAATGGGCGAAACGAACGGGGAGGGAACAGCTATGGAGCAGCCGGGATATGAGCAGCGCGGGTACCTTCGTGAGGATTTTCGTCTGTTCCATCTGTCGGCCTCCATGACGGAAACGGTCGGCTGGCACTACCACGCATTCCACAAGCTCTGCGTCTATCTTGGCGGCGACGCCATCCGCTACGGCATTGAGGGCCGCAGCTACGCGCTCGAGCCAGGGGACATGATTCTCGTGCCGCAGGGCTGCGTTCACCGTCCGGAGGCCCCGCTCGGAGCGGCGTATGACCGGATGCTGCTGTATCTGTCGCCCGAATATCTTCGCAGCATCAGCACGGAGGAAACAGCGCTTGAAACGTGCTTTTTACAGGCGGCAGAGGAGTTTCACTTTGTTATCCGCACGGGCAGGCGCAATGGGACGCTTCTTGAGCCGCTTTTCGCGTTGGAGCGGACGCTTGCAAAGCCCGGCTTCGGCCAGACAATGCTCGAACAGGCGCTGGTGGCGCAGGTCCTCATCAGCCTCACACGCGGCATGCAGGAGCAGGCGCTGCCCTTTGCGAGCGCGAGCGCGGCCGACGAGAAGATCGCGGCGATCTTGCAATATCTGGCCTGTCATCTGACAGAGCCCGTGTCCATTGACGACCTGGCTGCAAAATTTTACATCAGCAAGTACCATATGATGCGCCGCTTCCGCGCCCAGACGGGCTACACGATCCACGCGTATTTGACCGGCAAGCGGCTGATGCTGGCGCGCGAGAAGATCGCAAGCGGCGTTCCGATGATGGAGGCGGCGTGTAAAAGCGGCTTTGGCGACTATTCCGCGTTTTCCCGCGCCTACCGCAAGCAGTTCGGCCAGAGTCCCCGCGCGTCCTGCCAAAAAGATTTCTCTGGGAAAAACGGAAAAGACACTTGACAGAATGGGGTCTGCATGTTATTATTTTTAGGCTGATTATGTCAGTGCGCCTGCGGGTGTAGCACAACGGCCAGGGCACCAGCCTTCCAAGCTGGGGACGCGGGTTCGATTCCCGTCACCCGCTCCACTCTATACGCCAGTAGCTCAGCTGGATAGAGCAACTGCCTTCTAAGCAGTAGGTCGGGGGTTCGAGTC
>ERZ773178.3667-NODE-3667-length-12597-cov-14.771169_pt1 | contig 12597 bp, 9 predicted proteins | sample MGYA00580533_ERZ773178 | MGnify/ENA primary metagenome ERZ773178 (study PRJEB29015, sample SAMEA2737859) | human gut metagenome | biome: human gut; feature: human-associated habitat; material: faeces | place: China | collected 2012 ...
CTCTTTAGCCATTTTACTTTTAGATAAAATATTAAAAATGTTTTGTATTTAATTCTTCTTTCGAAATCTCATTAATATAGGAATCCCAAGAGCCATAACGGAATCTTGTTGTCCTTGCCCACCTCCGTATTGTAACGGGCATAGATGGTATCTGGATTACTACGCATCTTGTTGGGAGTTTGTGCATCACAGATTCTGAATTTCCTGTTGCCATCCACTGTATAATAGTGGTCTTTGCCGCCCTGGTGAACTTTGTGGTCTTTCCAAAGTGAATTGACGAAGAATGTTTCCATCACTTCCTGCTTGTCAATCTGTATAGGATAGATAGCGTACATCAAGTTAGTATTATGCATCATCACCTTGGATGGTTTCTTCGGAAAATCCTGCCCCTCCGGATAGATCATGTTGATGAGTCTGGAATCAGCCAGATACTTAATGTAGTTCATCACGGTTGCCCTACTTGTATTGATGCTTTCGGCCAGCTGGCTCACATTGGGAGCCTTGGCGCCTTCGACAGCCAACTCGTAGAACAGGCGTTTTATTTTTGGCAGATACTTCAGTTCTATCTGCTTGATGAGGAGGATGTCAACCTCGGTCATCATGTTCATTGTCTTTAGTAGATTCTCTGTGAAGTTACGCTGTTCCAAGAAGAATGGGTAGAAGCCATGATGCAGATAATCATTGAAGTATTTCATCGGACTCACCTTGGGAAGGATCTGCTTGATGATGTGCTCATGATTGCGGAGAATATCTTCGAGCTCGTATGGCTGGAAATCGTTGCCCGTCTTCAGATTGATATATTCTCTGAATGAGAAGCCACGGAGATTGTAACTCTTCACGATGCCATTGAGTTCTGGATTCTCTTCCTTCAAGCGCATGACGCTGGAACCTGTAAACACAATCTTCAATTCAGGATACAAATCGTAGCATTTGCGGAGTTCCTTGCTCCAGTCCTGCTGTTTGAACACCTGGTCTATCAGGAGTGTTCGTCCACCTTGATTCACAAAGTCACCTGCAAAATCGGCAATACCTCTGCTCTGGAAATAGAAGTTGTTCATGTTCACATACAAGCACTTGCGATCGTATGGTCCAAAGTGTTCCTTGGCATACTGGAGGAGAAAGGTAGATTTACCTACGCCTCTAGTGCCTTTGATGCCAATCATACGATCGTTCCAGTCAATCTCATCCATCAAGGTTCTTCTGACTGGAGCATCTGTATGCTCAACTAGGTATGTATGTGTTCTGAAGAATGCTTCTTCCATGCGTTTAATATTGATTCATATTTGTTTTTTACGATGCAAAGGTAATAATATATTTTAAATTTGCAAACTCTAGATAGCAAAAACTAACATTTTTTTCATTATTTAGCACTTTTCTAAGTAAAACTTACCTTCTTTTGCCGTTTTTATCTCAATAATTTGTATCTTTGCAGTATGAAACTACATATCTTCAATCCAGAACACGATTTGGCATTGGCCGCTCATTTGCGACAGTTTACCGCTCCACATGCAGGAAGACAGTTGCGAAGCGACCTTGCATTTATTCCTGCCTTGTGGGCAGATCAGGGTGACTTGGTGCTTGTTGACGACATAGACAATGCACGCGATAAGGTGCGCCATTTTGGAGAACACCTGTTGGAAAAAGTTGAGTTTATAACCAAACTGCAGCTTGAGCATCTGCTTAAGACGGAGTTTATAGACTGCGTGCATCCCTGGGGATGGGACTTGAGTCTGAAAGGCGAGCTGGAACGTATCGGTTTGCCAGAGATTATGCTGCCTACTGATGAGGTATTAGATAAGGTACGCGCGATAAGCAGCCGCCAATGGGCTGCTGAACATCTGCAGCAGAATGTAGTGTATGCAGATAACTTTGCTCTGGTTAAGGAATGCGTGATGAAGTGGGGCAAGGCTGTTGTCAAGGCTCCTTGGAGCAGCAGCGGAAGAGGCGTGAAATATGTTTCTGCCGATGAGTTCCGGACAAATGGTGAATATCCGGCTTTCCAACGCTGGGTAAGCAACATCATCTTCCGACAGGGTGGTGTGACCGTAGAGCCATATTATAATAAGGTGAAAGATTTTGGTATGGAATTCGAGATGCGTGACGGCAAGGTACACTATCTGGGACTCTCGCTCTTCGACACTGTCAAAAATGCCTATACCGGTAACTTGCTCTGCTCTGAAGAAGAGAAGATTGAAATGATGAAGAAATACATCAGTGAAGATGCGCTTCTCTCTGCAAGACAGAAAATTATAGATATAGTTGAGCCCGCGTTAAAGGAAAACTATAACGGACCATTTGGAGTAGATATGATGATTGCTGCAAAGGATGGTCAGTTTGAGCTTGTATCCTGTATCGAATTGAATCTTCGCAGAACGATGGGGCATGTGGCTCTAGAGTTAGCCAAGATAGCCAAGCCTCAGAGTCTGATGCGTGTTGACTTTGATGGTAACAGATATCATTTGCGTGTGTTGCCAGGTAATGAGGCAGTTAACGAGTCTTAAATTTTAGCCTTCCGATGCAAGGAATCGCAGCAACTTGCATTTCATAGACAGATTATCAACAAAATTAAAAGATTATGAAAAAGAGAAATGACAGTAAGATAACTATGGCAGCCCTGCTGATGATGGCTGCAATGGCTATGACTTCTTGTGCTAGCAGCAAGAAAATAAACGGTGATTCCAATGTAAGCAAGGACAGCGAAATGGGTAAGAATGAAGAGGATTTGGATAATAGCTATCTTGTTCTTTCTGACACCCAGCAGGATATAGTGAAGAAGAACAATGCATTTGCGCTTCGCCTCTTCAATAAGGTTACAGATATGGAGTCTAAGGTGATTTCACCTATGAGCGTATCTTATCTGATGGGAATGCTGGCAAATGGTGCGGATGGAATCACGCAGCAGGAGATATTGAAAGCTATCGGTTGCGAGGGAGTTTCAGTCAGCGATCTGAATGAGCTTTATAAGGCGATGCTTCTTAATGCCAATCATCAAGACAAGCAGACAACTGTTAATATTGCCAATTATATCGCAGTAAACAAGAACTTCAAACTGAACAAGGATTTCTCCCAGCAGGTAAGTGATGGCTATCAGGCAGGTATTGAGAGTCTGGATTTCACCTCTTCCAAGTCAACAGACCGCATCAATGGCTGGTGCAAGGAAAAGACCAACGGCATGATTCCACGTATTATTGATCAGGTTTCAGCCGATGCGGTATCGTATTTGATGAATGCCATCTATTTCAAGGGAACATGGCAGAACAAGTTCAATGCCAAGGACACTAAGCTGGAGAACTTCCGTGGCTATACACGTGATATTCAGAAAGTAGAGATGATGCATCAGGTAAAGAAGCTCTTCTATGCTGAGAACAAGGATTTCAAGGCTGTAGATCTTCCTTATGGCAATGGTAGCTATCGCATGCTGGTACTTCTGCCAAATGAAGGCAAGAATATCCAGGAAATGATGAAAGGATTGGATGAAGAGAAGCTGAATCAGATTTCGCAGAATATGGAAAACTGTATGGTGAATCTCAAGTTGCCTAAATTTACCATCGAGCAGGAACTGTCTCTGAATGCGATCATCAGTGATTTGGGTGCTCCTTCTATGTTTGTGGCAGGCAAAGCGAACTTCAGTCATTTTGCTGACGGCAATTTCTTTGTAAGCAAGATGCTTCAGAAGGCAAAGATAGAGGTGAATGAGCAGGGAACAAAGGCTGCTGCTGTAACAGCTGCCGTGATGCTGACAGCTATGGCACCTGAGGAGACAAGAAATGTGGAGTTCATCGCTGACCGTCCATTTGTGTATATGATTCAGGACAGTCAGAGTGGCGGTATCCTTTTTATGGGACAATATTGCGGAACAAATTAATTCTCAAGAATAACAGAATAAAAAAATCCCTTAGGCTTGTGGAAGTCTAAGGGATTTCTTTTTATCCGAATTTCTCAACGAACTCATCTTCCGTGATGATAGGGATGTTGAGTTCATGAGCCTTCTTGTTCTTTGAACTCTGCGAGGCAGCATCGTTATTAATCAGATAGTTGGTACTCTTGCTTACGCTTCCCGTCACCTTGCCACCTTGACTCTCGATGTAGGCCTTCAACTCGTTGCGGTTTTTATAATGATGAACATCGCCCGTTACAACAAAGGTCAAGCCGTCGCAGGCGCTTCCTTTCTCCACCGGTTCTTGCTCTACGATTTCCAGTTCCTTCATCAGATTCTGTACATGAGCGAAGTTTGTATCGTCCTTGAACCAGCCAATGAACTTGGCGCTTTTTTCAGGACCGATACCGTCGATGCTGGCAAACTCATCATCAAACATACAGAGTCGTGCGGTTTCTATCAGTTTCTGGACAGGATAGCGTTCAATCAGCTTTTTGGCAACATCACCTCCACACAGCGGGATGTTCAGTGCATAGAGCAGATGACGACCATCTGTATTTCGGCTTTTGCGGATGCTTTCCAGCATATTGCCTACACTCTTCTTTCCGAATCCTTCCCAGGAAGAGATGACATAGGCATGATCAGAAAGATGATAAAAGTCTGCATATTCACTGATCAAGCCTTCGTTTACCAGCTTCCAGATGGTCTGTTCAGAAATACCTTCTATGTTCAAACCTTCCTTGCTTACGAATCTCGTGAACTTCTTCAACTGCTTCGCCGCACATTGAGGGTTGGTACAATGCAGTGTTTTCGTACCGCTTTCGCTTTCTCTAACGATAGCTTCAGCATGGCAGACAGGACACACTTCAGGAATTTCAAAAACACCCAGTGATTCTGTCACATTGATCACCTTCGGGATTATCTTATTGGCCTTGATTACCTGCAATCGGGTTCCCTTACCTCCGATACCCAAACGCTCGCATTCACTTACATTGCAGAGAGAGGCTCGCTGAACAGTTGTGCCTTCCAGTTCTACAGGCTTGAAGACAGCCACAGGAGTGATGGTATTGGCTGCACACGACCATTCGATGTGGTCGAGTTCGGTATCGGCGTGCTCATCTTGCCATTTGAAGGCGTAACCGGCTCTTGTTGCATGATGACCGGTTACGGAACCAGTAGCAGCATAGGAGGTATCATCGTAGCAGATGACGAGACCATCTACCGGGAAAGGATTCTTTTTGTTGGTCACCTTAGCTGTAAAAGCATCAATTTCCATTTGGATGTTATCAGAAGTTGGCTGCTCTATCTTCTGGCGTTCTACCGGATGAAAACCCTGTTCTTCCAACCACAGCATTCTTTTGCCCCATGATGTGATTTCCTGTTCGCAATAAACCAGGGTGAAAGGAATCCATTGGATATGGCGTTGCTTTACTTCTTCTACATCTTTCAAGGAAAGAGATCCGGATGCAAGATTGCGGGGATTGGCGTAATCACCTTCGCTTTCGATGATAAACTGCTCGAAGTCGGCATAGGAGATGACAGCCTCGCCACGAATCACGATATGTCCCTTTTCGCTGATGGACTGCGGAATACCACTGATAGCTGGTGCCAGATGCGTAATGTTGGTACCAATATGACCATTACCACGAGTTACCACCTTGGTTAGTTTGCCATTGTCGTATGTCACAACCAAGGTGAGGCCATCCAGCTTCCAGGAAATCCAGATAGGGCGGTCTTCTGCCCACTTGACGAGGTCGCTGACCTTCTTGGTCTTTGCCAGAGAGAGAGCTGCGAACTCGTGTTCTTCCTTCTGACCGACGATAGTATCTTCAGAAACTTTGTTGGTAGGGGAATCGGGGAGAATTTCGCCGGTTTCCTCTTCCAGCTTCTTGAGTTGGTCGAACAGGGCATCCCATTCGTAATCGGTAAGGATTTCACCTTTGCCGTTATAATAAACATCAGAAGCTTGGTTCAGTTGATTGACCAAGCTTCTCATTCTATTTAATTTATCCTCCATAATGTCTGTAAATCGTTATTGTATTTGTGGCTGTATCGTTTGCTTTTCGAAAGCAAAGCGCATACCTCTGTTCCCATAGTTGATTCTTCCGCAGATGCAGAAGCCCATGGAAGAGAGCAAGTTAATCATCGGAAGATTATCGAAATTTGTATCTACCTTGATGCTAGGAACCTTTTCTACCTCGCAGAGACTATTCACCTTATTAATAAATATACGTGCGAAACCCTCACGCTGATATTTAGGCAACGTAGCAAAGCGGTGTATTACATAATAATCGCCTGTGGTAAGCCAGTCGCCATCGATAAAATCGTACTGTGGTTCACCATTGAGTGCTACTGCACCATAGACAGCCACCTCGCCATCTACGGTAAGTACGTATGCGTTACCATTGTTGATGTCGTCTTTTATATCGTGCTCGGCAGGATAATCATTAGTCCACTGATGACGTCCTGATGCGATCATAGAGCGACGAGCCTGGTCAATGATGTTCCAACACGCCTCAAAGTCCTTAATATATGCAGGTCGAAAATCGGTCTTCATTTCTTTGTATATTCACTTAATTATTTATTAATCGGGTGCAAATTTAACAAAAAAAAACGAATTAAAAGTACAAACGAAGAAAAAACTTCATTTTTACCCGCATTTTTCCTTTAATTTCTGTTTTTTTCATCTTTTCGGTAGTTAAAATGCGCTATTATCTCTTAAGTTTTACAAGTAAAATATAACGCCCTGTGAGGACAAAAACATAAATATCTTCATGCTTTTGCCTGACAGGGCGACTTCCCTTAGAGTGCTAAAGTCTTATCAAGTTCGGCGATAATAGCATCCTTCTGGTCCTTGATGTGCTGACCGATGAATACAATCTTGATCATACGGTCACCAAGTTCCTCATCCCATTCCTTTTCAAGCTGCGGATTGTTCTTGCGCAGTTCTGCGAGCTGGTCGGCTGGCATTGTTGCGAGCCACTGACCTGCCTGCTTGACAGTCTTCTGCTGACCAGCCTGCTCGAAAACATAGCACATGTCTGGTTCATCAGCAAAATAGCAGATACCCTTGGCACGAACGATGTCACGAGGCCATTTTCTTGCAACAAACTCATCGAAGAGACCCAGGTCGAATGCCTTGCGGCGATAATATACGAAGGTTCCGATACCATATTCCTCAACTTCGCCACCTTCGTGGTCATGGTCATGATCGTGATGATGGTGGTGGTGGTGACCATGTTCATGATCCTCGTGATCGTGGTGGTGATGCTCATGCTCTTCTTCTTCATGGTCCTCTTCTCCGCTTCGTTCAGATTCGATTTCCTGAATCCAGCCTGCTGATGTTGCAACAGTCTGCCAGTCAAACTTGTGAGTATTGACAATCAGATCGAGATCTACATCACCATAGTTACATTCGAAAATCTCTGCCTTAGGCTGGATAGCGCGGATAATCTGCTTCAGGTGCTCCAACTCCTTAGGCTCTACATCTGCGGCCTTATTGAGAAGGATGATGTTACAGAATTCCATCTGCTGGATGACGAGAGAAGCGAGATCCTCCTCATCGAGGTTTGGCTTCATCAAATCAGAACCATTGGCAAACTCGTCCTTCATACGAAGTGCATCAACTACAGTAACGATGCTGTCTAGGCGCAAGATACCATTCTTGATATACTGAGGACCCAGGGATGGGATAGAGCAGATGGTCTGTGCTATAGGTGCAGGCTCGCAGATACCGCTTGCCTCTATTACAATATAGTCGAAACGCTTCATATCTACGATTTCCTTGAGCTGTTCTACAAGGTCCATCTTCAAGGTACAGCAAATACATCCATTCTGGAGTGAAACCAGAGAATCATCCTTCTGACCTACCACACCACCTTTCTCTATGAGAGCTGCATCAATATTCACCTCACCGATATCGTTGACGATAACGGCAAATTTGATACCCTTCTTGTTAGCCAAAATCTTGTTGAGCAGGGTAGTCTTGCCACTACCCAGATAGCCTGTCAAAAGCAGGACTGGAACTTCTTTATTGTTCATAAATGCCTCTTTTTATAGTGTTATACTTTAATTACAAAAACGGGAGCAGCAAATAATATGCCACTCCCGCCTTATGAAAAGTTAATTATTACTTACGATAGTTATCAAGACCCTTATGCAAGAAGTCAAGATAAGCACTGACATCCTCCTTGAAGCTGAATGCAGCGTTCAGAGGATTTCCCTCATTATCCACAGGAATGTAGAATGGCTGGGCATTAGCACCAAACTTGCTTGCCTGCAAGTAGCTCCACTTGTCACCGATGGTTCTCAATGTACGCTTTTCGCCATTGAAAGTCACCTCCATAGGCTGTGACAATGGAGTCTTGTCATCTACATAGAGAGAGATGAGTACGTAGTCCTTTGTCAAAATGTCAGTAACACTAGGGTCTGTCCATACAGAAGCCTCCATCTTACGGCAGTTGACACAACCATAGCCGGTAAAGTCAATCAGTACAGGCTTGCCTGCTGCCTTCGCTGCAGCCATACCTTCCTCGTAGTCCTTATAAGCCGGTTCTACCACCTTGGTATTCAAGTTGAAATCCTGGGTATTTACTGGTGGAGCAAAAGCACTTACAGCCTTGCAAGGAGCACCCCAAAGACCAGGAATCATATAAACAGAGAAAGCCAAAGAACAAAGACCAAGCATAATGCAAGCTACTGGCATTGGCTTGTTGAGGTCACCGCCGATGGCATCTACCTGGAACTTCAACTTGCCAATCAGGTAGAGACCGAGCAGACCGAAGATGACAATCCAGAGTGAGAGGAATACCTCGCGATCCATAATGTGCCAGCCATAAGCCAAATCTGCTACAGACAAGAACTTCAAAGAGAAAGCAAGCTCAATGAAACCAAGCACAATCTTGATGGTCTCCATCCAAGAACCAGACTTAGGAGCTGACTTCAGCCAAGATGGGAAGAGTGCAAAAAGGGTGAATGGCAAGGCGAGAGCAAGGGCAAAACCAAACATACCAATGGTTGGTGCCAACCAGTCACCTGATGTAACAGTCTGTACCAGAAGTAAGCCGATGATAGGAGCGGTACAAGAGAAACTTACGAGCACGAGTGTGAACGCCATCAGGAAGATACTGATGAGTCCGGTTGTGCTGGAAGCTTTATTATCTACAGCATTACCCCAACTGTCTGGCAACTTGATTTCGAACCATCCGAAGAATGAGAATGCGAAGACTGCCAGAAGCAAGAAGAGGATGATGTTGAACACCGCACTTGTACTAAGCGCATTGAGAGTGCTAGGGCCTGCAATGGCAGTAACGGTGAGGCCGAGTGCCAGATAGATGATGACAATACTCAAACCATAAGTGATAGCATCGCGGATACCCTTCTTCTTGTCATTCTTGGCACGCTTCAGGAAGAAGCTTACTGTCATCGGAATGATAGGCCAGATACATGGCATTACAAGAGCGAGCAAACCGCCCACAAAACCGATAATGAAGATATAGAAGAGTGAATGGTTGGCAATGTCATTGTTGCCACCAAACGCCTGAAGCTCCTTTACAACCGGTTTCCACCAAGCCTTAGCATCATCACCATCTACAGAGAATGATGAATCGATATTAGCTGTGCTATCTACTTTCTCTGCTACGGCAAGCTGAGCCAAAGAGTCTGCTTTCGCCTTAGCGATAGCTGCTGGATCTTCTGTCATTTCGTTAGCTTTCGCATCTTCAGGGCTGACAGCATCCTTGCCATCTACAGCAGGAGATTTGCCACTATGCTTGAAGCTTGCCTCGCTAGGTGGAAGACAATTCTGGTCGCTGCAAGCGCCATACTCTAAATAAGCATCGATAAGATAGTTAGGCTTGGTGAACTTCACTTTCTGTACGAAAGTAGCGCTACCCTCGAAGAAGCGTAACTTCATCTCAAAGAGAGGATCGAACTTTGAAATTTCATGGCCACGAGCCTGCAACTTGCCTACGAGTTCTACACCGTCAAGCTTGTTTACGTTAAAAGTGGCTGAAATAGGTCCGTCTGCGCCCAAACCTGTAGAATAAACATGCCATCCCGGTTGAATCTTTCCATTAAACACGATTTCCGCTACAGCGGTTCCGTTGGTCTTGAGCGAGGTTGAGAACTTCACAGGGTTCATCATCTGCGCATGAGCCAACATTACTACTAAGAGTAACTGTAAAACTGCAATAAACTTTTTCATTTTTATTTATGTACTAATTTTGATTGCAAAGATACTAAATTTAATTTTAAATACGGCTATGAACTAAGTACGGATACTTGTCTTTTAGTTTTTTTTAGAAAAAATGCTATAAAATCATCACGTCGTCTTGGTAATATTGCAAAAAAACTGTAATTTTGTAGCCAAATTGCGAATGAGGAAAAGAAGATTATACATATTCAGTCTCTGGATAGCTACATTGAGCATATTGCTATCTACGGTGATGACCCATCATCACCACATGGGGCGTATCTGTATGATTCAGGAGCAATGTGAGCAGGATGGCAACATCAATGATGAGCATACCGACCATCATGATCAGGAAAATGATAGCGATCGTGAGAACTGTAGCGTTCGTCAAATGCATCAGTTTGTCGTCAATTCCAAGATGGTGAAGGGTATCCGCAAGTTGCTGGTAGATGAAAACCATCAGTTCATGATCCTGTCTTGTTTTTCCCTTTTAACCCTCCCTCGTCTCTCACTCATTTCAGTGAGATGGCAGCATGTGGCAGCTTCTCCTCATGCTGAGGAACTGGCGGCAGGCTATAGCAGACGGGGACCTCCTTCTATTTTATGATTTTACAAGTTTGCCACTTGGTTGCAAAAATCGATTTGAAGATTCGAATGCAACTGAGTTGCAAGATTTTTCGTGTACTTTTGCCAACGGATTTTTGATAAGATCCGTTGCGTGAAATTGTAGTGTAAAATTATAAAATAGAAGGAAAATACAAGCATGAAAAGAGTAATTTTGATTGTCGCCGTTACGGCGATTGCCTGGGCTGGATTCGCTTTCTTTGCGAAACAGACCGGTTCAGAGGCTCATGCACACGAGGAACATGAGCATGAAGAAGAAGTAGATTTTGATCATATTCCGTTGACTGCCAAGCAGGTAAGTACCGTAGATTTGAAGATGGGTGAGGCTGTGGAGCGCGAGATGGATGCCACCATAGAAGCGAAAGGATCGCTCGTACTGCGTGCACAGGCGATGGGGGATGTTGCCTCTTTGATGGGCGGTATCGTGAAATCTATTTTTGTGAAAGAAGGGCAGCTTGTTCATAAAGGACAGGTTGTTGCTACCGTTGAAAATACAGATGTGGTAAGTCTTCAGCGTGAGTATTACTCTGCTGCCAAGGAGTGCGAACTTGCCAAGGCTGATTTGGAGCGCCAACTTCTGCTCAGTAAGCAGGGAGCAGGTGTGAAGCGTACCTTACAGCAGACCAAGAAAGATTACCAAGTGGCTCATGCCAATCTTTTGGGTATTGGCAGGCAACTCAGCCAGATGGGTATTTCTACTTCCGCTGTATCCAAAGGCAAGTTTACCACAGCGTTCCCTTTGCATGCGCCTATCTCCGGCATCGTGAGCGAGATGACTGCCAGTCTGGGAAGTTATGCTGATATGCAGACTCCTCTGATGAAGATCAGAAACACCCAGGCTGTGGAATGTGACCTCAATGTCTTCGAGAAGGATTTATCAAAGGTTAAGGTTGGAAATCGGGTGACCATAAACCTGACTAATCAGCATGGCGTAAAACTTTCAGGAACGGTATATGGAATGAACCAATACTTTAACGACAACTCGAAATCCGTTGCTGTTCACGTAAAGCTGGATGCTGCTAGCGTGAAGAGTTATCTGCATTCTTCTTCAGGCAATAGCCATGGCGGAAAGCTTTTCGCAGGTATGTATGTAAGCGGAAAGATAGCTACAGGTAGCCAGCAGTGTCTCGCCTTGCCATCCCATGCAATTGTGAGCGCAGATGGAAAGCAGTATGTCTTCGCTCTCAATGGAGCTCCCAGCAAGGGTAACTACAGCTTCTCCCGTCATGAGGTGACCACAGGCGCTTCGGATGGTAAATATACAGAGGTGAAGCTTTGCAACCATCTGCTGAAGGGCAAGGATGGAGCTGCCGGCAAGAAGATTGTAACTGCGAACGCTTATTATCTGGCTTCGCTTACAGGCGAACATGGTGAGCATGCGCATTAAGCTTTAATAGTTTTCAACGAATCATTTTTAGATTAAAGCTTATGTTTCAGAAACTTATTACTTATTCCATTCGCCACAAACTGGTGATTGGAGTACTCTCTATAGCCCTGGCGATATGGGGTATCTGGTCGCTTGTGCATCTGCCATTCGATTCCACCCCAGATATTACAGATAATCAGGTGCAGGTTATTACCCAGGCTCCTTCGCTGGGAGCTCAGGAGGTGGAACAATACGTAACCACTCCTGTAGAGATGGCGCTTGCAAATATCCCCCGCATCCAGGAACGCCGTAGCATTTCAAGAAGCGGACTCTCGGTTATCACGCTTGTCTTCGACGATGCCGCCGATATCTATTGGGCACGGTCGCAGGTGAGTCAGGTGGTGGAACAGTTGGAGAAAGAACTCCCAAAGAACACCGAAACCGAGATGGGACCTATCGCCACCGGATTGGGCGAAATCTACCACTATACCATTCGTGCCAAGGAGGGATACGAGCATAAATACTCGCTCACCCAGC
>ERZ773178.3675-NODE-3675-length-12543-cov-4.151425_pt1 | contig 12543 bp, 9 predicted proteins | sample MGYA00580533_ERZ773178 | MGnify/ENA primary metagenome ERZ773178 (study PRJEB29015, sample SAMEA2737859) | human gut metagenome | biome: human gut; feature: human-associated habitat; material: faeces | place: China | collected 2012 ...
GAAGATCAATGTTTATGCGAACATTGGAAATGTATCTGATGTTGCTTATGTATTAGAAAATGATGCTGAAGGAATAGGATTATTCAGAAGTGAGTTCCTGTATCTTGGAAGAGATGAACTTCCGGACGAAACAGAACAGTTTAATGCATATCGTCAGGTATTACAGATGATGGCTGATAAAAAAGTAGTTATTCGTACACTTGATATTGGGGCAGATAAAAAAGCAGATTATCTTGGACTTGGCAAGGAAGATAATCCTGCGTTGGGTTATCGTGCCATAAGAATATGTCTGGAGCAGCCGGATATATTCAAAACACAGTTGAGAGCATTATTAAGAGCTGCTAAATATGGTAATTTATCTATAATGTATCCAATGATTATTTCTGTAGAAGAAGTTGTAAGTATTAAGAAGATTGTTGCTGAGGTGGCAGAGGAACTGGAGAATGAGAATATTCCATATGAGATTCCAGAGCAGGGAATTATGATAGAGACACCGGCGGCAGTTATGCTAAGTGAGGAACTGGCAGAGCTTGTAGATTTCTTTAGTATAGGTACCAATGACCTTACACAGTATACACTTGCAATTGACAGGCAGAATAACAGACTGGACAGATTTTATAATCCGCATCACGAGGCAGTTCTCAGAATGATTGAGATGACCGTACAGGGTGCACATAAGCATGGTAAATGGGTAGGAATCTGTGGAGAACTTGGAGCAGATACTACTCTTACAGAGAGATTTATTAAGATGGGTATAGATGAGCTTAGTGTATCGCCATCAATGGTACTTGGTGTTCGTAGCAGAATATGTGAAATGGAGTGATAAGTGATGAAAATATACAAAGCAAAAGATTATGCTGATATGAGTAGAAAGGCAGCTAATATTATATCAGCACAGATTATTATGAAGCCAGAATGTGTACTTGGACTTGCGACTGGTTCAACGCCAGTTGGGTTATATAAGCAGTTAGTAGAATGGTATAAAAAAGGTGACTTGGATTTTTCAGCAGTTAAGACTGTTAATCTTGATGAGTATAAGGGACTCAGTCAGGACAATGATCAGAGTTATTATTATTTTATGCATAAGAATTTATTTGATAATGTGAATATATCAGTTGAGAATACTCATATTCCTAATGGAATGGAGCAGGATTCGGAAAAAGAATGTAACAGATATTCTGAACTGATTAAGTCTCTTGGAGGTATTGATTTACAACTTCTAGGAATAGGCCATAATGGACACATAGGATTTAATGAACCATCAGATTCATTTGAAAAACAGGTTCATTGTGTTGATTTAACAGAATCTACAATAGAAGCTAATAAGAGGTTTTTTGAATCAGCAGAAGATGTTCCAAGACAGGCATACACAACGGGAATCAAGACAATAATGCAGGCAAAGAAGATTCTGGTTATTGCAAGTGGGGAAGATAAAGCACAGATTGTGAAAGAAGCCTTTTTTGGACATATTACACCATATGTTCCTGCATCAGTTCTGCAGCTGCATAATGATGTAACACTGGTAGCAGATGAAGCAGCTCTTAGTAAGATTTACTAAAGCTTATTAACTTGGTGGATAGAAGGTTGAGAAGATATGATTATAAAGAATGCTGATGTTTATACACAGGACAATGTATTTGTTAAGGGAGATGTCGTTGTAGATAACGGTACATTCACCAAAGTGCTGGATATACATAATTATGTTGGCGATGAAGTTGTAGATGCTACAGGACTTAAGATGATTCCCGGACTTGTTGATATTCATTTTCATGGATGCAAGGGTGCAGATATGTGTGATGGAACTAAAGAGGCACTTGATATAATTTCGCTGTATGAGGCTTCTGTCGGAGTGACGAGTATATGTCCGGCAACCATGACGATAGCTAAGGAAGAACTTGTTGAAGTTATGAAGAATGCCGGAGAGTATTCATATAATGGCGGAGCCCATCTGGTAGGGATTAATATGGAGGGACCTTTTATAAGTCCACAAAAAAAGGGTGCACAGGCAGCAGAGAATATTATGCATTGTAATTATGAGTATTTCTGTGAACTCCAGAAAGCTGCACATGATTTAATAAAGATTGTTGATATTGCACCAGAAGAGCCGGGTGCGATGGATTTCATAGATAAAGTAAAAGATAATGTTGTGGTGTCGATTGCTCATACAGCAGCGGATTATGATACTGCGATGGAGGCAATTCAACATGGTGCAACTCATGCAACACATTTATACAATGCAATGCCCCCTATGAATCATAGAAAGCCTGGTGTTATAGGTGCAATAAGAGATTCATATCAATGTCATGCAGAACTGATATGTGATGGAGTTCATATTCATCCATCAGTAATACGGGCAACTTTTGCCATGTTGGGTGCGGGACGCATAATACTAATCAGTGACAGCATGAGAGCAACAGGATTAGAGGATGGCGAATATACTCTTGGAGGACAGCCTGTAGTGGTAAAAGGTAATTTGGCAACATTACATGATGGAACAATTGCCGGATCAGCAACTAATTTAATGGATTGTCTTCGATATGTCGTTAAAAAAGCAGGGATTTCATTAGAAACAGCTGTTATGTGTGCAACAGAGAATCCGGCAAAGGAAATTGGTATATATGATAAAGTCGGAAGTATTTCTGTAGGAAAACAAGCAGATTTCGTGCTTATTGATGATGAATTGAATATTAAGAGAGTATATATTGATGGAAAGGAGATAATATGCTAGGTTTTTTCAAAGGAAAGTCAAAGGATAATATTATTTATTCTCCATGTAAAGGAAAAGTGGTGCCAATTACTGAAGTTTCAGATCCAACATTTTCAGAAAAAGTTCTTGGAGATGGATTTGCAGTAATTCCTTCTGAAGGAAAGATATATGCTCCGGCAGATGGTGAGATATCAATGGTGTTTGATACTCTTCATGCTGTGACGATGACAACCAGTCAGGGAACGGAATTACTTATACATATTGGGCTGGATACGGTAACGCTCAAGGGAGAACCATTTATTTCACATGTTTCAGGTGGTCAGCAGGTAAAAAAGGGTGATTTACTTTTAGAGGCTGATCTTGAAAAAATAAAGTCGGCAGGATTGGATACGATTACACCAGTCCTTATATGCAATACCGACGATTATAATAAAATTAATCTAATAAAGGAGGGTGAGGTATCTATTGATGATGAAGTTCTGAAAATATCATAATTACTCAGGATTTCACAATGCGCGTGATTGGGATAACCCCGATTAATAATGATTTAAAGGAGGAGAAAAGTATGAAATTTCTTCAAAAACTGGGAAAAGCGTTAATGCTTCCTGTGGCAGTACTGCCTATATGTGGTATCCTTATGGGTATCGGTTATATGCTGTGTCCAGAAACTATGCAGGGTGGAGATATTCAGGGTGCAGCTAATATGATTGGTCTGTTTCTTGTAAAAGCTGGTGGAGCTTTAATTGATAACATGGCAATCCTTTTTGTAATTGGTGTCGGTGTAGGTATGTCAGATAAAAATGATGGTACCGGAGGAATTGCGGCACTTGCTTCGTGGCTTATGATGACAACACTTCTTTCTACAAAGTTTGTTACAGTAATTATACCTTCTATAGCAGACAGTGCAACTAAAACTCTTGCATTTAACAAGATTGAGAATCCATTTATTGGTATTCTTGCTGGTATAATCGGTGCTATGTGTTATAACAAGTTTAAAGATACAAAATTACCAAACTGGTTATCTTTCTTTAGTGGAAAACGATGCGTAGCAATTGTTTCAGGAGTAGTATCAATTCTTGTATCTGTTGTGTTATTATTTGTATGGCCATTACTGTTCAGCGCATTAGTAAGCGTTGGTAAGGCAATTGTAAAGCTTGATATTGTTGGTGCAGGTATCTATGCATTCTTGAACAGATTGTTAATTCCTACCGGATTACATCATGCGTTGAACAACGTATTCTGGTTTGATACTATCGGACTTGGAGATTTACAGCACTTCTGGGCAGGACAAACATCAAGTGATGTTTCATGGAGTCTTGGAATGTATATGTCAGGCTTCTTCCCATGTATGATGTTTGGTGTTCCTGGTGCAGCTTTAGCTATGATTAAATGTGCAAAGCCAGCTAAGAAAAAAGTAGCTATAGGACTTGTTGCTTCTGCAGCATTATGTGCATTTATCTGTGGTGTTACAGAACCATTTGAATTTGGTTTCATGTTCCTTGCTCCTGGACTCTATGTTATCTATGCACTTCTTTATGGTATATTTACAATGATTACAGTTGCATTAGGCTTCAGAGCAGGATTTAGTTTCTCAGCAGGTGCTACTGACCTGTTATTCTCATCATCTCTTCCGGCAGCACAGAAGACATGGTTGATAATTCCTCTTGGTATAGCAGCATTCTTCGTATTCTATTTCGTATTCTTATTTGCCATTAAGAAATGGGATTTAAAGACTCCTGGCAGAGAAGATGATGATATAGAAGCAGAAAAGAAAGTTGAACTTGCAAGTGACGATTATACAGCAATTGCAAAGACAATTCTTGAAGGCTGTGGTGGAAAAGAGAATATTGCAAGCATAGATAATTGTATTACAAGACTGAGACTTGAAGTAAAGGATATTACACTTGTTAATGATAAGGTTATTAAATCAGCTGGTGTTGCTGGTGTTATGAAACCTGGAAAGACATCTGTACAGGTTATTATAGGAACTAAGGTACAGTTTGTTGCGGATGCATTTTCTAAGCTTTGTGAATAATTAAAATGTTAAAATAAAGATAATATAAAAATCCCCGGTAAGACTGCCAGAACAGCAGCTTATCGGGGATTATTTCATGTGTTACTTTACCATGCTTAAAAATTCTTCATCAGATATCTTAGAATTCATTACAGCATTCTTAATTGCAGCGGACATAACGCGGGCAGCAAGTGTTCCTGCGAAGTTGATATCAACACGTACAGCTTCGCTGTCGCCTCGTTTTGCAGTGCTTGCAGCATAGATTGTATCTCCGTCTGCCATTGTGCCGACCGGATTAATGCAGCGTGCATACGCATTTCTTGCCATAGATGCAATCTTGTTAAGTTCAGCCTTGTTAAATGCAGCGTTGGTTATAATCGCACCGATTGTTGTGTTGCCAGTGAACATATCGCGAGGTGCCATGAACTGATAGAGCGTTTCTTCGCAGCTGATATATTCTGTTCTGTCAGAATTCTTAAGTCCGGCAAGCTTTTTACCGGTTTCATAATCTGATATATCTCCAAGTGCATTTACAACAACAATTGCTGTCATTGTAAATGTGCCTGCCTTCACTGAATATATTCCAAGTCCTGACTTTTCAGCCTGCTTCATTCCCATAATCTTGCCGACAGTCGCACCTGTTCCGGCACCGATACAGCCCTGAACGGGGTCGTTGCTATCCGAATTGGCAGCGGTGGAAGCATCAGTATTGACAACACCGGCCTTCATAAGTGCCTTAATGCAGGCCTCATATCCCATAGTACTGTCCGGGCGTACTTTAGAGCTTCCATATCCAAGATCAAATATGCATGACTGGCATACAAGCGGAACAAGTGAAACGCCTGTGTTATATCCTATACCATGTTCTTCAAGACATGTCATAACTCCGTCAGATGCGGCAAGACCGTATGCTGAACCGCCTGACAGCACGATGGCATTAATCGGATTGTCAGCAGTCATAGGCATAGTAAGAGGTGTTTCTCTTGATGCCGGACCGCCACCGCTAATGTCACAGCCTGCTGTAGCTCCGTCTGGAAAATATATAACAGTTACACCAGTGCCAGCTTCCTTATTGGAAGCATGACCTAATCTAAAATCATTAATATCATTAACTGAAATCTCTGTAAACAAAACTAATCCTCCGTTGATTAATGTCCGATTTATTCAATCAAAGTGACTGATTAATTCTGGTTAAGCTTAAGTGCAGCATATAATGCACGGGAAACCACACTAGCAACAATAAAGCAGATTCCTGCCTCAATAAGTCCCTGAACACCAACAAATAATACTACGAATATAAGTGGGTTCTTAGCTCCGAGTGCAGTAACGAAGGCCTGTACATAATCTGTATTATAGAAGAAGAGAACAAGTGAACTCATGAATAATAAAGTATTAAGTAAAGGACAGCAGAGGCTTGCTATATAATAAGAAAATTTCTTAACTCCATTAATACTGTGAAGTCCCTTGAATATAAGTCCTGTAAGGAAGCCTTCAAGAGTTCTTGTTACTACTGTTGTTACAAATGTACCAAATGGATTAATTCCGAGAAGAACAGTTCCCATTGCGCCTCCAACGAAGCACTGATAAAAGCTAGTAAGTCCGAATGTCAGACCACAGATTAAACCGCCGACAGGTCCTAAGATGATAGCACCTACAGCTACAGGAACAGTTAAAAGGGTGATAGAAAGTCCAGGGGTACGGATGTAGCCTAATGGGGTCAGTGACATAACGAGTATGACCGCAACCATAAGTGCCAGCTCCACCATGTACTTAGTGTTGAACTTCGTTGCAGAAGTTCGAGTTGCATTGATAGTATTCATATTGTCTCCTTTGCGGAAAGGTATGCAGCCCTTCCGGCTTGTTAAGATACATCTCCGAAAAACGGATGACGTTCGCGCGTATAATAACATATATATTGTTATTATTCAAACATTCTTTATAAATTATTTATAAAAATACATTTGACATTAATTTACTATTATGAAAATCGGTGTTAATATAAGAAACGCTTATTTATTATTGAAAGCAGATTTTTTGAAAATAATTATTAATAAAGATGGGAGAGTGTTTATGAGCAGAATTATTAAAAATGTGCTGCCATACTGGAAGTCGATAGTGCTGGTATTTGCACTGCTTATTGTTCAGGCAGTGTGTGACTTGTCGCTTCCTGCGTATACTTCAGATATCATTGATACAGGTATACAGAATGGAGGCATAGAGCATACTGTGCCAGAAAAGATTACTAAGGAAGAATTTGACACTGCGAAGCTTTTTATGACAGAGGAAGAAGCACAGCTGTGGGAACAGTCGTATTCTTATAATGAAGATGATAATGTCTATGAATTAAGTGTCAAAGGTTCTAAGAACAAGACTGATTTAGACGACACACTTTTTACAGCACTTATAATTAACAACCAGATGTCTTCAGTGACTGAAAGTGCATTCAAGAGCCGTATGGCAGAGCAGATGCATGTAAGTGAAGAACAGCTTGCCAATGTTTCGGTAGAAGATATTGGAAAGTCTATGGGCGTGGAACTCACTACATTTACACAGATGATGGAAGATTCGGATGGTAATGAGGTTGAAACTACATGCGTAGATATGAGACAGATAGTGAATGCAATGTATAGTGCAGGGGCTATGAGTAAGGATGATATCCTTTCTATGAGAAGTGAATTCCAGAAGACTATTGATACTATGGGAAAGACTCTTGTTTCGTCTATGGGTGTTGCTTATGCAAGGAGCATGGATGCCAAGGCAGGAATGAACATGGATTCTATTCAGACTAAGTATCTGTGGGCAGCTGGTCTTAAGATGGTTGCCATGGCACTTCTTATGGCGGTTACTTCTGTATGTGTAGGCTTCCTTGCATCAAGAGTTGGTGCAGGTGTTGCAAGAGATATGAGAGGAAAGCTGTATTCTAATGTCATGGGATTCTCTAATGCTGAGATGGACAAATTCTCTACAGCGTCACTTATCACAAGAACAACTAATGATGTACAGCAGGTTCAGATGGTTACGGTTATTATGCTGAGAATGATTCTGTATGCACCAATTCTTGGCGTCGGAGGAATTATAAAGGTTGTTGGAACAGGAGCCGGCATGGGCTGGGTTATAGTTATGGCTGTTGCTGTTATCATTGCATTTGTAATGCTTCTTATGATAATTGCGATGCCTAAGTTCAAGCTTATGCAGAAGCTGGTTGATAATGTCAATCTTGTATCCAGAGAGATTCTTACTGGTCTTTCTGTAATAAGAGCCTTTGGAAGAGAGAAGAAGGAAGAGGAAAGATTTGACGAAGCTAATAAAAAGCTTACTAAGACAATGCTCTTTACTAACAGAACAATGACATTCATGATGCCAAGCATGATGTTTATCATGAATGGTTTGTCAGTTCTTATCGTGTGGGTTGCCGCACACAGAATTGATGCCGGAGTTATGCAGGTAGGTTCTATGACTGCATTTATAACATATTCGATGCTTATAGTTATGTCATTCCTTATGCTTACAATGATGTCTGTAATGCTCCCAAGAGCGATGGTTGCAGCTGCCCGTATAGATGAAGTTATTAATACACATTCTTCAATAGAAGACTCTGAGAATCCTGAGACAATTGAGTCTGCAAAGGGTGTAGTTGAGTTTAATCATGTTAACTTCATGTATCCGGGTGCTAAAGCGAACGCACTTGAGGATATTACATTTAAAGCAGAGCCGGGTAAGACTACAGCTATTATAGGAAGTACGGGCTGTGGAAAGTCAACGCTCGTTAATCTTATTCCAAGATTGTATGATGTTACTGGAGGAAGCATTACTATTGATGGTCATGATATAAGAAATATTTCTATGCATGACTTAAGAAGTGAGCTTGGTTATGTGCCTCAGAAGGGAATGCTTTTTTCTGGTACTATTGCAAGTAACTTAAGATTCGGTAATCCTGATGCAAGCGATGAAGATGTCGTTAAGGCAGCACAGATTGCACAGGCAACTGAGTTCATTGATAATAAGGCTGAGAAGTATGACAGTCCTATAGCACAGGGCGGTACTAATGTTTCAGGCGGTCAGAAGCAGAGACTTTCTATTGCCAGAGCAATAGCAAAGCACCCAAGAGTGTTTATATTTGATGACAGTTTTTCAGCACTTGATTTAAAGACTGATGCAATTCTTCGTAAGGAGCTTGCTGCAAATGTGTCTGATGCCACTGTTATTATTGTAGCTCAGCGAATCAGCACAATCCTTCATGCAGATCAGATTCTTGTTATGGATGATGGTAAGATTGTTGGCAAGGGAACGCATGAAGAACTTATGAAGACATGTGAGACATATCAGCAGATTGCAAGTTCACAGCTTTCTGCTAAAGAGCTTGGAAAGGAGGCCTAGTCAGTATGGAAGATAATAAAAATATCAAAATGCCACCGAAAAGAAGAATGGGACCTCCGGGAAGAGGAATGGCACCTGTTGAGAAAGCCAAGGATTTCAAAGGATCAATAGGAAAGCTTATAAGATATATTGGAAGCTATAAGATTGCGATAATATTTGTTGCAGTTATGGCTGTATGTTCAACAGTATTTTCTGTTGTAGGTCCAAAGGTTCTTGGTAAGGCAACTACAGCTCTGTCAGAAGGTCTTGTAAAGAAAATCGGTGGAACTGGCGGAATTGACTTTGGAAAGATTGGAACAATTCTTATATTCGTGCTTTGTCTGTATGCCGCAAGCGCAGTATTTAACTTTGTACAGGGCTGGATAATGACAGGCATTACACAGAAGGTTTGCTATAGATTAAGAAAAGAAATCAGCGAGAAGATTAACCGTATGCCTATGAAGTATTTCGAGAGCAGGACATATGGTGAGGTGTTATCAAGAATTACTAACGATGTTGATACACTTGGAATGGGACTTAACCAGAGTATTACAACAATCATTACATCTTTAACTACTATGATTGGTGTTCTTGTTATGATGTTAAGCATTTCACCGCTTATGACACTTATAGCGGTTATAATACTTCCAATATCAGTCGGACTTGTTTCTTTCGTTGTTAAGAAGTCACAGGGATATTTCAAAACACAGCAGGAGTATCTTGGACATATTAACGGACAGATTGAGGAAACTTATGGCGGACATATGATTGTTAAATCATTTAACAAAGAAAAGGATATGGTTGATTCATTTAACAAGACTAATGATGTCCTTTATGGTTCAGCATGGAAGTCACAGTTCCTTTCAGGAATGATGCATCCAATCATGATGTTTGTAGGTAACTTAGGTTACGCATGTGTTGCATTAACCGGCGGTCTTCTTGCTATTAAAAATGTTATAACAATCGGTGATATTCAGGCATTTATCCAGTATGTAAAGAATTTCACACAGCCAATCCAGCAGATTGCTCAGGTTATCAATCAGGTACAGTCTATGGTAGCAGCTTCTGAGAGAGTATTTGAATTTCTTGATGAAGAAGAGGAAGACCAGACTGTTAAGAATCCTGTTTCTACAGAAGGAATTAAGGGCGAGGTTGATTTCGAGCATGTAAGATTCGGATACAATGAGAACCAGACTATCATCAAGAATTTCAGTGTAAATGTTAAGCCTGGACAGAAGGTTGCTATCGTTGGACCGACAGGTGCAGGTAAGACCACTATTGTTAAGCTGCTTATGCGATTCTATGATGTTAATGATGGAGCTATTCTTGTTGATGGACATAATGTTAAGGATTTCAACAGAAGAGAATTAAGAGACGCATTTGGAATGGTTCTTCAGGATACATGGCTCTATAAGGGTACAATTATGGAGAATATCAGATACGGAAAGCTTGATGCAACTGATGAGGAAGTTATTGCAGCAGCCAAGGCTGCTAACGCCCATCACTTTATTGAGACTCTTCCGGGCGGTTATGATTGTGAGCTTAACGAGGACGCAAGCAATGTTTCACAGGGACAGAAGCAGCTTCTTACAATTGCAAGAGCAATCCTTGCAGATAATCCAATCCTTATTCTTGATGAAGCAACATCTTCTGTTGATACAAGAACAGAGGAGCGAATCCAGAAGGCTATGGATAATCTGATGAAGGGCAGAACAAGCTTCGTTATTGCACACAGACTTTCAACCATTAAAGACGCTGATGTGATACTTGTTATGAAGGATGGTGATATCGTTGAGCAGGGAACTCATGATGAGCTTCTTGCCAAGAACGGTTTCTATGCTGACCTTTATAATTCACAGTTTGAGCAGGCTTCTTAGAATTAAATATATACAGAATGGGAACTCCGTTACACCTTGATTGAGCTGGTGTGATGGAGTTCTTTTTTGTTTATGGGAATGCTATAAAGTGATTAGAATGTAATCAATTTAGTAAAATAATTTGATATTAAATGTCATAAAATATACAGTTGAGACATAAAAAACGACATTTGAGACATAGTGCATTGAATTTTTTTAGTCTAATGATATAGTTTATTACAAGGAAACTGAATGTGATACATAGGAATAATGCTGAGAAGGTTGCCTGACGAATTATAAGAAAGGAAAATGAATAATTTAATAATGTAACAAAAGGTAAATGTACAATGGAGGTTAAATTATGGTTAAGAAAAGTATTAAAAGATTGGTTGTTGCAGGAATTGTAAGTGTATTGGTAGTGGCTAATAGTATAATTGCATTCGCTAGTTCACATGATTTCGATGGCTATGCAGGTTCGTGTCATTATAGTGGTGGTGCATATATAGATCCTAATAGAGATAATGGAATCTATGATGCATTTGGAGCATATGTTTCAACTAGTGAAACGGCGGATTTAACTGTTTTGGGATATGGAACTTATGATGATGATATGACCAAATTATGGTACAGTGGAGGAGAAGCACAGACAACATATGCATCAGGATATAGATATTCTAATGTTAGTATAGGAAAAAATGCAGGATATGTATTAATTGATGCTATGGATGATGCTGTAAGAGAAGATTATGTAGTCTATAGATAATTTTTTAAGATAGCAAAGCTTTATTATTTATAATAAAGCTTTGCTATTTGAGTAATGTAAAGGGAATATTATGAAAAAGAAAAAGATTTTTATACTTGCTGTAGCTATATTTATATGTATAGCTACAGCAATAATTACATTGATATGTGTGTTTAGTAAAAAAGAATATCCAGTAATAAAGAAAACTAAGGTTGATGGGGAAAACTATATAAGAGAAATATATCCAGAAATAGAAGTAAGATATCCTAAAGTTGAGATAGACGAAGAATCAAAAGAAGTATATATGACGGATGTGTTTTCACATTGGTCGTATGATAAAGAGAATGACGCAGATCGTATGAGAAGAACAATAGCGTATATTTTCAGTCTGACGGATATATATAATGAAGAGAATGCAGAAAAGATATATTTAAGAGCAGCGAATGCTGCTGTTACAATTGCCGATACAAGAAGTTACACCTTTTTGGAAAGTGAAAAAAGAAATAAGCTGCGGTATACAAGCAGATGGGTTGAAATTAATCCTGAAAAACAGAGAAATGTGAAAATGTATATATATTGTAATGTACCGCTTAAATTTAAGTTTGGAAGTGAATATTATACAGAACCCAATGCACAAATAACTGCATTATTAGAAGAACTAGAATCCGTGGTTATAGAGGAAAAGGTTATATATAAGGATGGGAGCGAAAAAACAGATTATTTTATATTCAAGTCTGGATCCAGCACATGCTTAAATGATGAAACAATGTTCAGAGTGAAATTAAAATAGGAGGTTTTATGAATAGAGTTGCAAAGAAATTAATAATACCGGCAGGAATACTATTAGCTATATTGGCAGTAATTGCTG
>ERZ773178.3683-NODE-3683-length-12519-cov-17.105504_pt1 | contig 12519 bp, 9 predicted proteins | sample MGYA00580533_ERZ773178 | MGnify/ENA primary metagenome ERZ773178 (study PRJEB29015, sample SAMEA2737859) | human gut metagenome | biome: human gut; feature: human-associated habitat; material: faeces | place: China | collected 2012 ...
AAACGGCAACACAACTGTTTGTGGTACCCAAGTCAATTCCAATTACTTTTCCCATGATTATATCTTTTTTTATTTTTATCGTTATTAATAATGTTTATCATGTGAACGCTGTTTCCGGAAAGTCTGCCGAAGATATGCATCTATCAGGAACTCTCCCCAACGGTCACGCAAACATAGTTAACAAAGCGTGTGCCAAGGAAAAGACAGAAGGGGCACAACTGACAAAAGAGCGAGAAATGTCAGAAAAGAGCATAAAAGAAATGACAAGATGGCAGATTTCGTATGCCATAAGCGCATTTTTCCAGATAATTACTTGGCATTATCAAGGATTATCTGTAATTTTGCAGAGAATTATTCATAAGATTATTATAACATCAGTTTTTTAATGGGAAGAAACAAATACTCCGCAGGAGAAATCAAGGAAATCGGCAAATTGCTCCGATTGAAAAACGCTGGTAACAGACTCCAGCAGAAGCAGATTCGCCATGACCTTCGTGTAGATTACGAATTTAATATATCCGACTTCAACGAACCGGGCAAGGCTTTCGGTGAGGAGGAACTTCAGGCAGCCATCAAACGTGGCGCCATCCAGATTCTTGATGATGCTACTATCGAGGCGATGAAAGCCAAACGTGCTCGTGACAAGGCTCGCGACGAGGCGGAAAAACAGAAGGAAGCAGTTGCTAGCGGAGAGCAAACCGACTGGAAGGAAGCCATGAAAGAATGGAATGAATATTATGAAAGGTAAAAAGGTAAAAAAGTAAAAAGGTAAAAAAAGGGCTGAATAACTGAAGACTGAAGGACTGAAGGTTATAAAGGCCCAAATTAAAGAACTATACTGATAATTAAATATTATGGCAAAAGTATTGATTAAGACTTCTGAAGGCGATATCAAAGTACGCCTTTATGATGAGACCCCTCAACATCGCGACAACTTTATCAAGTTGGCTAAAGAGGGATATTTCGACGGCACTCTCTTTCATCGTGTCATCAAGGATTTCATGATTCAGGGCGGTGATCCGGAGAGTAAGAATGCTCCTAAGGGCAAAATGTTAGGAACAGGTGGTCCTGACTACACGATTCCTGCAGAATTTGTTTATCCTCAACTTTTCCATAAACGTGGCGCACTGAGCGCTGCGAGATTGGGAGATGAGGTAAATCCTGAGCGCGAAAGCAGCGGAAGTCAGTTCTATATCGTATGGGGAAAAACCTACAAGATGAATGAACTCAAGCAGATGGAGAAACAGATGGGCATGCAGATGGAGCAAAACATATTCAACCAGCTTGCCAAAGAACACCACGATGAGATCATGAACTTCCGTCGCAACCGCGACCGTCAGGGATTGATGGAATTGCAGGATCAGCTGGTGGATGAAACCAAGAAACGCTGCAAGGAGGAAGGTTACCCTAAATTTACCGATGAGCAGGTGAAAACCTACACAGAGATGGGCGGTACTCCTTTCCTTGACAACCAATATACTGTATTCGGTGAGGTAGAAGAAGGTCTCGACGTCGTGGGAAAAATCCAGAATTGCGAGACGCTCAGAGGTGATCGTCCGAAAGAGGATATCAGTATGGAAGTTTCCCTTATTGAGGAATAATCCAGAAGAAATATTGGCAACAGAAAGTATTGTCACTTTGTCTGTATCGGCAACTATTCATTCGTATTATATATAATAATGTACGTAACGAAGCAAGTTCGACACGTAAGAAAACAAAATTAATAATAACTAACAAATCAGAAACAATGATGACAAAAACCAACATGATGAAGAGTGTCATGATGCTCTTGGCGATAGCCGGTTCCAACTACAGCTATGCCCAGCAAGCAACTGTGGTAGTAAGCAACACAACTGCTGCACAGCGAATGGAACTCGTAGAAGTAAGCATGGCTGATGTGAAAGCTAAGCTATCAAATGCAACTCCTGGCAAAGGACAGGCTTATGTGGTAAAGAATACCCGCGGACAGCAAATCGGTTCACAGATTACCCACGATGGTAAGTTGCTCATCGATGCCAGTGTACGCCCTCATAGCACAGCTACCTTTTATATCAGCATAGAGAAGCCATATCCTCAGAAAGTTTGGGCAACAGGCGCTCTCTATAAGATGAGAAAGGACGATCTGGCTTGGGAGAACGACCGATGCGCCTACCGTGTTTACGGACCAGCATTGCAGCGTTCTGGCGAGCGCTCTTTCGGTACGGATGTCTGGGTAAAGAACACGCCTGATACGGTGGTTAACATCCGATACATCAAGAACCAGAAAGCCTGGGAAAACATGTGTAGAGTGGATGCAAAGAAAAAAGCCATAGAAAAGCAGCTCAAGACGGAGAAAAATCCTGCAAGAATTGTCAAACTCAAAGATCAGATCAAGGCAGTAGAAGCAGAAGGAAAAGAAGTTAATATCCGCAACTCATTCCATCTCGACCAGGGCAACGGACTCGACCCATATCGCGTAGGTGCAACCTTGGGCCTCGGTGCACCAAGCCTTATGATTGGTAACGAACAGATATTACCTTACTGCTATAAGGATTACAAGATCTTAGACAATGGTCCTCTCAGATTTACCGTTGAACTGACCTACAATCCTTCTACCGTGGGCGACCAGAAGAACGTAGTAGAACATCGTATCATCTCTCTCGACAAGGGCAGCAACTTCAACAAGATGACAGTCTGGTATGATGGCCTCACCCACCCTACCGACTTTGCTACAGGTTTCCCAATCCATGAGGAAGATACCGAGACTAAAACTTTCGCAAAAGACTACGTAAGTTACGCAGACCCTACCGACAATATGGAAGGTAACCAGTCTCAGGTATATGTAGGTGTACTCTTCCCTTATGGCATTGACAATACCTACTACCAGCTTTTCGATAAGAAGCACGACGGCGCTACCGGTCATGCGTTAGGCATCAAGACTGGCTTGAAGGACGGAGAAAAGTTCAGCTATTACTTCGGAGCTGCATGGAGCAAATATGATGTTCGCAGCTATACAGAATGGCAGATTCGCATCAAGGATTATCTTGAAGCATTGAAAACTCCGCTTAAAGTCGAAATCAAGTAAAAAGGAAATTTAAAGCGAAAGAGATAAAATATCCCCTTAGCGAAAGCCTAATCCAGGCTATCTCTAAGGGGATTTTTCTGCTATTTAAATAATAGCAATATAATCATTACTATATAATATCTCAATAGATGAATGAGAAATTACTTACTCATCTCAAAACCTACACGTACTCCATCATAATTCTTGGTGATATTGCCGATAGTGCCAAGTGTAGAATTACCGCTGAGAGCTGTCAATGTCTGAACCAAGGTAAGGAGTTTCTTGGATTCAAAAAGAAGGCTGACACCATTGGTTGTCTGGGTAGCATAGCCGGAAACACTGAGCAGGAGTCCCTTCATTGTGATGGCATGTGTCTTCTCATCAAAAGTATAAGTACCTCTCCATGATTTGCCATCTATTTTTGACTCAAAACTTCCATCCGTATTAAACTTGAAGTAAGTGTTTGAGCCGGAGAAACCTGCTTTCTTGTAATAACCTTCCAACTGCTCCTCTATCTTATTAGCTGCAATTTCGCCGCCAGCTTTGGCAAGCAGATTCTCTGAAGTAAAAGCACAACCTGGCTTACTGTATTTCCAAGTATGAGCACAAAGACTCTCTTTGCTGAAAGTACTAGAGCCGATTACATTGTTCAGAATTCCATTGATAATGGTTCCTGCAGTACTGCCTGTGCTACCAGATGTGCCTCCACCAAGCAAACCACCAAGGATACCAGCTATTGCTGAACCAGCTGAGGTAGAAGTTGCAGAAGTTGCCGTTGTAGGAGTTGTTGTTTCTGTATTTGTTGTTGCAGAAGTACTGGTGGCAGAGGTTGCCGCAGTAGAAGTTTTAGTAGAAGACTTAGTTGAGCTTGTCTTCTTACTTGTTGATTTCTTTGTTGTTTTCTTTGTTGCCTTCTTTGTAGTTTTCTTAACAGGAGTACTGATCAACTCTGAAAGAGAGCACTCGCTGAGTTCATTTGCCATACTGCCAGTAGTGCAAGCCAGCACCAAAGCAGTCAATAGAATTACTTTTTTCATACCTTTATTATTTTATATATATCAATATTCCTATGGAATTCTTCATTTCCTTCTCTCTATTTATGCATGGAATTATCCCTGGAAGAAAACAATCTCTTTTAGAAGAAGAATCCATTTTCGGCTGCAAAGTTCGCAAAAAAAAATGAAATTTCAGAAGGATTTTCCCATTTTCTCATAGTAATATCCCTATAAATACTACGAATCGTATGAATATAACATGAAAATTGAGATACAAAAGGCTTTAAAATTGACGTAAATCAAAAAAACGACTAAAAGTAATGCATTTTAATAGAATTTCCTTTCATCTTTTATCAGAATGCCCTATCTTTGCAACGTATTCAAATCACAATAGGTTTATCAAAACACAATAGGTTATGAATGATTGTCTAATAAAGGTTAACGAAGAGAATCAGAATCAGGCTATCAGCAGATGCCAGAGCATTCTTCGTGATCGCCGCGAGGCTCTTGCCTCTAAGGCTAAAAGCAGAAATTAAAGAGATTATCTTTTAAGAGAGATTCTCGTGTGCAGCTTTGTTTTTCTTCCAGATGGAAGGCACTCGTATGTGGTAAATTCCATTGATAAGGAAGAAGGTTATGCTGTAAGATTATGATCTTTATCCCCCGCTCGATAGAGAGTCGAGGACATCACGAAAAAAGTCCCGCTGTAAGGAATTTCATCCTTACAGCGGGACTTTTTTCGTTTACCCTATTTATTTTTTGGATTATACTATTGATTATTTCTCTACTTTGTAGCCGGCATTGCGGAGCAACTGGAGAAGACCATTCTCACCACCTAAATTGGCGGCATCAACAACAAAGAATGTAGGCTTCTCTGCCATCACAGTCTGCACCTTTGCAGCCCAAGCCTCAAGAGTTGCCTGAGAAACATGAGCGCCAGTAGCCTTGGCTGCAGCATCTACGTCCTGTGCCTTGAAAGCACCTACAGCTTTATTCAACTTGGCCAACTCAGTAGGCTCATTCTCAAGAAACTCTACCAAGCGAGCCACTTGCTGCTTCAGGTCACTCTTATAAGTATCGTTGATATAAGCATCAACATCACTTAAACCGCCTACAGTCTCATTGTTTGCCTTTGCCTGTGCTTCAAAATACTGGTCGAAAGTATGAGTAGGATCATACATACCCATGTGATTGGCCACAAAAAGCAACTGCTCCATGTCTTCCACCAAAGCTGCAGGAGTCAGGTTACCATACTTTTTCTGCACGTAGGAACTACGGAAATCTACCTCCATGTATTTCTTGAGGAAAGCATTAAGCTTTGTCTGCTGAGCCGGAGTGAGCAAACTGAGAAGAGTCTTGCCGTCAGCCAGTTTCTTAGCGTCATTAATGGACTCACGATAAGCCGCCTTGTTTACCTCAAAATACATCTGATCGGTATTAGTAAGTGCTTCCTTCAACTCACCACTCAGACTAACAACACCCATAGGATTCATGAGCCGGCTGGAAGCCATGATATAGGAAGGCTTCTGGTCGGTACTATCTTTACTAATCTTGTAAAGAAGCTGTGCCTGCACACTCACCATGCTTACACTTATCAGCATAAGTGCCAAAACAATTCGCTTCAACGAATTGAAATTCATCTTCTTGATATTCATTTACTTTTAAATTAAAACATTAAACTTATCTTTCACTAAACTCTCTATTTTGTGGACAAAGGTACAAAAAAATCCCGATACAACAACAATTGTATCGGGATTTTATATATTTATGTGACATTTTTCTTGTTACTTAGCCTCACCAGCCTTTGTTGCATGCATGATAACCTCTACGTGGTTGCCATCCTTCATCACTACATTCTTGAGGAAATCGCTCACTGCCTTTGCATCTACAGAGCTTACCTCCTTCTTGTAGTTGGTATGAGTATCAATACCATGAAGCAGATACTCAGAAATAACACCCATCCAGTAGCCATTCTGCTTGCAGCTTACATCAGCCTGCTTCAGAAGGATTTCCTTCACTTTCTGGAGGTCATCCAGATTAGGCTGCTCCATCGCATCCTTCAAACCAGAATAGAAGTAAGGAATAGCATCCTTAGACTTGTCTGGGTTCATCATTGCATTACCAGTAACACCTACACGCATGGTCTTACCATCAAGTTTTACACTTTCCATAGCATCAGCACCAGCATAATAAGCAGCGCTCAACTTTTCACGGATATTACGGTTGTAATCCATATTGATAACGCGAGCTGCAATATCAGCAAGTACTGAGTTGCGCAATGTATAAGGAGCCTCTGAGCACCAGATCTCAACAGCTACATCCTGTGGATTCTCCATTGCCTTGGTGAACTTGTTGATAACTTCACCCTTCACTGGCAATGTCTCTACGTTCTTAAACTTCTTTCCGTTGTTTGGCAAAGAAGCGATATACTGCTCGATAAGAGGAAGAATCTTAGCCTCATCGAAGTTGCCGACAAAGAAGAAGGTATAATCCTTCGCATTACCGAAAAGCTGCTTACCAAGTTCAAGTGCGCGGTCGTAGTTTACACTCTTCACCTCATCCACTGTCATTGTGCGGAATACTGGATTACCAGGATAGAGCGTGCTGGTCAATGAATCTTGGAATACAGCCTGAGGATTGTTGCTACGATTAGCGAGTGCTGTTACCTGATTGTTGATCAGGTTGTTGACAGCCTTCTCGTCCTTAGTCAGATTGGTGAGTTTCAAATAGATGAGCTGCATCAAAGTCTCCAAATCCTTTGGAGTTGAGCCACCACCCAAACCATGACGGTATTTTGAAACACTGAATCCGCAAGAAGCAATCTTACCAGCCAATACCTTCTCAAGGTCATTATTGGTAAAGCCACGCAAACCACTTGAGTTCATCAAGGCACCCATCATCTTCACCTCGTTAAGATCCTTTGTTCCGAAAACAGAAGTACCACCATTTGCTGTAGCAGCAAACTGTACCTCGTCGTTCTTGAAGTCAGTCTTCTTGAGCACAACCTTGGCACCATTAGAGAGGGTAAGCATCTTGTAACCGAAGAGCTTATTCTCTGTAGTCTTCTTGATCTTACCAGCCTTAGGAAGCTCTGCCATCAATGGTTCCTGCTTTACATTATCTACGTAAGCTTCGAGCTTTTCACCACGCACCTGCTTTACGACATCTGCCAACTGCTGCTTTGTTGGATAAACAGCACCCTCAGCATCGCGCATCATCAGAAGTGTTACGAAATTGGTATCAGTCTCGCAAATCAACTCCTTGGCATAAGCATTGATAGCCTCTACAGGAATACTTGGAACCATGGTCTTATAGATCTGATGTTCAACCTCAACAGAAGGAATTGGTTCATTAGAGATGAAATGATCTACATACTGAGAAGTAAACTGCTCATTCTTCATCTTATCACGGTTAGAATACATCTTATCCAAACCGCTCATGAAATCCTCTTTATAGCGAACGTACTCAGTAGCCGTGAAACCGAAGTCCTTAGCACGCTTAGCCTCACGGAGAACAGCTGCATAAGCCTCAAGCATCTTGCCAGGCTTGGCAACTGCAGTAAGACTGAAAGCATCCTTTGTGCGGGAAACCAAGTAGCTGCCATTATCACAACCAGCCTGGAGATATGGACAGTCAGCCTCCAATGACTTTTCGCCCAAACGAGAGCTAAGCATGCTGGTAATTGCACTCTGAACATAAGAAGTAGCGAAGTAATTGAGACTACCCTTCAAAGAGTCAGGTGTAGCATCGTGCTTCATGCTGATCATAGCCACATCGTAGTTCTGCTCCTTGTCCTTGTCAACTACATAGATAGCTGTATCATTGTCAGGAACCAACTCAGGGATCACCTTTGCTGCATTAGCAGGAACCTTGATGCCGCTGAAGAGCTTCTTGATCTGTGCCTCAATGTGATCAACATCCACATCACCTACAACGATGACAGCTTGATTGTCTGGACGATACCATTTGCGATAGTAAGCACGGAGGGTTTCAGGATCGCAACCATCAATGATGCTCATCAGACCGATTGGCATACGATAACCATACTTGCTGCCAGGATAAAGTGCAGGAAGTGAACGCTCCATGATACGCTGCTGACCTACCATACGCATACGATACTCATTGTGTACAACGTCACGCTCATTGTCGATAGCCTCTTGGGTAAGAGAGATACCATTGCTCCAATCCTTGAGGATGAGCATACAAGAATCTACGGCTGTAGTACGAGTAGTTGGTACGTCGGTAAAATAATAAACGGTCTTGTCGATACTTGTGTAAGCATTCAAATTCTTACCATACTCCACACCAATGCTCTGAAGATAGTTCTGAAGGCTATTGCCCTGGAAATGCTCAGAACCATTGAAAGCCAAGTGCTCCAAGAGGTGAGCCAAACCACGCTGGTCGTCGTTCTCATTAATAGAACCAACCTTCTGTGCAATGTAGAAACTTGCTACATGCTCAGGGAAATTGTTGTGACGAATGTAGTAGGTAAGGCCGTTGTCAAGGTGACCGATTCTCACGTCCTTGTCAACAGGAACCTGAGGCATCTGCTGTGCCACCATTGAGCCTGTAGCCAGCAGCATCACTGCCGCTACAAAAAACTGCTTTAATCTCATGTTTTATTATAATGTTGTTAGAATTATTACTTACATTTTATTATTTAATCTATACACATATATTATAGGAAAATGGATATTTTCTGAATATACATTTATATGATAAAACGAAATCCCCACGCCTTTGGGTAGCTTTCAGAATGCAAAAATAACATAATTAAAGGGAGAAAACAAATATTTTGTAGCTTTTTCACTCTTTACCCCTCATTTTCACGCTTTTATCGCTATTTTCACACTTTTGCCTGAAAAATCATGCACTAACTCAAAGAACCAGAAGTCCGTTATCCACGCACCTGAAAGCTCTTCATCCAAGAACCGCGGAAAAGGCGTATGAGGAAGAGAACTCCACGGAAAGTAAGTTCCGTAGCCATCGCAATCCACACACCTTCCAACCCATAGCTCTTGGATAAGCCGTAGGCAAGAGTGAGTCGCACGAGCCACATGGTACCGAGATTGATGGCAGCAGGCTTGAATGTGTCACCTGCTCCCACACAGACACAATAGGTCACGATGCTCGCAGCAAAGAACGGTTCGGCAAATGCTTCGATACGCAGACAGGTAGTACCCAACTGGCGGATGGCCTCAACAGGCGAAAGCACTCCTATCATTTCTGGCGCAAAGACATACATGATGACTCCCATCAATGCCATCACCAACATACCAAGACCAACAGTCATATAAGCAAAGTTCTTGCACAGGTCTATGCGCCCCGCTCCATGAGTCTGTCCTACCAGGGTAGTAGCAGCATCACCGATACCATAACCAGGCATATAACAAAGACTTTCTGCTGTAATCGCAAAAGAATGGGCAGCAATGGCTATGTTGCCCAATGGCGCCACAATCATGGTACTCACAATCTGTGCTCCACTCATCAGAATATTCTGTATGGCGATAGGGATGCTGATCTTGCAGGCTCTCTGCACATATTCCTTTACCCAATGAAAACGTACATGATCCTGACGGAGATTAAGCATCCGGTTCTTGCAAGCCGACAGATATAGATTGGGTAGCGAAATACAGATATATGCCAAGGCAGTTCCCATAGCAGCACCCACTACCCCGAGCTTGCAGATATAAATGAAAATATAATTGAAGATTACATCACAAATACACACCAGTACAGCCATCACGCTCGGCGTATGCATATTACCAGCCGACTTGAGCATCATCTCGGAAGTATGATAAAGATACACGAAGGGAAGCACCAAGGAATATATCAGGAAATAACCAGAAGATGCTGAAGCGATATCAGCACCACCACCCAACCAGTATGGAAGATGTGAATGTATTCCCACTCCTATGAGCGAGAGGAACACACTGAAAGCCAAACCGCAAATCAAGGCATGACGGAAAACCTGACGCGCCTTCACAAAATCATTGGCTCCGATAAAATGAGCTACCTGCACAGAGAATCCTGTGGCAGCCGCACTCAGCAAACTGCCAACCAACCATGTGGTAGATTCTATCAGACCGATACTGGCAGAGGCTTCAGCACCCAGATGACCAACCATAGAGGCATCAATAAAAAACATCATGACGGTGGAAATCTGTGCCAACATAGATGGGATACTCAATCCCACAATCAGATTGAGTTTCTCACTACGCACCATCGCTCTACCCGAACGAATCGACTCCATCAGATATTCTGTTTTCTTACTATATAGCATATCTATTTCTATTTTCCTATTTTTTGTTATTATCTGTTCTTTTATCGATTTACGTCAAAACAAAATACACGGAAAATGGCGACTCCATGTTGAGGAACCGCCATTTCTTATTAACATAAATAATTATTACCTTCAATCAATATTCCTAAAATACGCACTTTCACCTTTATGAAAACTAACCTAACCTATTTGTCGTCCTTGAATAAACAATCTTTATTTACCTTTTCTTCTAATACCTGTCGTCCTTGAATTACAATCTTAATAAACTACCTTTTAAAAAACTAAACCTAGAACAATCTATTACCTAACTAAAAACCTAAAACTTATATTTCTGATGCAAAGGTACTACATTTCTTTGAACCCACAATATTTTTATGAATAAATTTGCAACTTTCTAACATTTTTTTGATATACGTCAAAGGATTGTGTACGAACACAAACACTAATTTAACCTTCGCAACACATTTTTAGAATCGAAATAGAAATAAAATATATGGAATAATAAAGGAGGAAAGAGGGGGGAAAAAGAAAGCCTTGAAAGTATCACTACTCCCAAGGCTAAAATATCATCATATCTTTCAGCAGTCATTATATGCCAGTACATAATGACATATAAAGCATATTACTGCCTGATATTATTCTTCTGTTATCCAGCTACCTTTACCTCGCTTATAGGCAGTCAATGCCATTTCGAAGCGAAGCATAGAATAAGCAGGGATGGTTGAGTTAACGCTACTGCCATAAGCGAGATTAGCAGGAATGAATACCTGCCAGTGATCTCCGACATGCATGCCCAAAAGTGCAGTGGTAAAACCATCTATCCAACCATAATTAACAGTCGTCTTTGTTGGCTTAGCCGTTTCCGAACTATACTCATCAGCAACGAAAGTCTGGTCAAAAACATAACCATTGGCATAAGAATCGGATGGAATCAATCTACCACGATAACTCAATTGGATAGAGTCGGTATAAAGCAGATTAGCATCGCTATTACCCTTCTTCAGTATATGCACCACGATATAATCATCGTCATTATACTTTAGGGTAGAAGCAGCACCTTGTCCTTCCGTAGTGGATGTCTGGTTCTGAAGTGTCCAGCTACGTATCACCTTCCACTCCGAACTTCCATTGGCAATCTGCTGTCGGGCTTTAGCTAATGTATCAGCAAAAGCCTTATCATTACGCTCCTGCCAATTTCTAAACTCAGAATTCGACTCGTCCTCATTCGTCTCACTGCATGATGACAGTACGAAAACCGTCATCAGCAGAAAGAACAAATATTTAATATTCTTAAAGTTCATCTAAATCTTTTGTTTTGCTATATCATATACCTTATTATATATATATATGCATATCACTCAGACTACACAAATCATACAGGTATATCCCGAAATACTCCGGCAATTAGAAATTCTTGATTTCCTTGCCAAGCTTCTTCAATACGCTTGTGATGCTCACACGCTCCTCGATGATACTGCGCAAGTCGCTGATAGCAACACGCTCCTGCTCCATAGTATCACGATAACGGAGAGTTACCTTATGATCATTTGGAGTCTCGTGGTCAACTGTGATACAGAATGGAGTACCAATAGCATCCTGACGACGATAACGTTTACCGATAGAATCCTTAGGATCGCCATAGTGAGTATTAAAGTGGAACTTCAACTCATCTACAATCTCGTGAGCCAACTCAGGGAGACCATACTTCTTATCCAAGGGGAATACTGCGCACTTCACTGGAGCCAAAGCCTCTGGCAAGCGCAATACAACACGTGTCTCACCATTCTCCAACTTCTCCTCGCAGTAAGAGTGGCACATTACGCTGAGGAACATACGGTCAACACCGATAGAAGTCTCTACATCGTAAGGCACATAGCTCTCGTTCTTTTCTGGATCGAAGTACTTGATAGAACGGCCGCTGAACTTCTCATGCTGAGAAAGGTCGAAATCGGTACGGCTATGAATACCCTCAACTTCCTTGAAACCGAAAGGCATCTTAAACTCGATATCTGTAGCTGCGTTAGCATAGTGAGCCAACTTCTCATGGTCGTGGTAGCGATAGTTCTCATTACCCATGCCGAGAGCCTCGTGCCATGCCAAACGAACCTTCTTCCAATACTCAAACCACTTCATCTCAGTACCTGGCTGGCAGAAGAACTGCATCTCCATCTGCTCGAACTCACGCATACGGAATACGA
>ERZ773178.3684-NODE-3684-length-12516-cov-3.130969_pt1 | contig 12516 bp, 6 predicted proteins | sample MGYA00580533_ERZ773178 | MGnify/ENA primary metagenome ERZ773178 (study PRJEB29015, sample SAMEA2737859) | human gut metagenome | biome: human gut; feature: human-associated habitat; material: faeces | place: China | collected 2012 ...
CGTCTGCTCCTTGATTATTGTTCTAAAAGCAATGATTCCAAGATTCAAATTCGCGTGTTTAGAAAAAATGCGAATGACGAAACGCAGTTCCTACATTCCAAATGTTATATCTTCGATGGTAAGCAAAACGGTATAGGCATAGGAATTGTGGGAAGCACAAATTTTACTCAAAAGGGGCTGCAAGGCAATGCTGAGTTAAATTACATTGAAACAGCGCCCAATCAAGTATTATCGCTTGATGCAATACCAGGTAATAAATCTCATCTGTTGTGGTTTAATGAGAAATGGGAAATCTCTGAGCCTTGGAATGAACAATTCCTAGAACAAGTCCTTAAATCTGCACCTATTACAGATGAAGTGGAAAAAGAACGTAAAAATGAAAAACTACCATTTACTCCGTATGAGTTATATATCAAATTATTACAAATAAAATTTGGTGATATTGTGGATAAATCGCTTGGACAACAGATAGAAACTTATCTACCGGCGAACATTCATAAACTGGAATATCAAATAGAAGCAGTAAAGAGATGTATCAGCATTATGCACGAACATGGAGGCTTTATGTTGGCAGACGTAGTGGGACTTGGTAAAACAATCATTGGTATGCTAATCATCAAGCGTTTCTTGTCCGTACCAGAAGACGATGGACGAGAACGTAAAGTTTTGGTCATTACTCCTCCTGCCATTCAATCGAGTTGGAAGAAGACTATAACCATGTTCGACAAAGATTCTGACGAGAAGATTGCGCCATATATTGACTTCATTACAACTGGACGTATCGGAAATGTCTCAGAAGATGAACTGTGTGAAGATGAAGATGACGACAGTCGCGATTCTGGTGATTTTGGTGGAACACTCCAAGAAAAAAATTATGGCTTTATTATCATTGATGAAAGTCATAAGTTCCGCAACAGTGCTACATTGATGTATCAGTCTCTTGATGAACTGATACAGAAGATTTGTTCTAATACAGGAGTATATCCATACGTGGGTCTTCTTTCCGCCACCCCACAGAACAACAGACCAAACGACTTGAAGAATCAGATTTATCTTTTTGAGAGAAACCACAATGATAGTACATTGAAGAAGGCTGAAAGTGGAAATATCGAAAAATTCTTTGCAGACGTTAACCGAGAATATGAACTGCTGATAGATAAAAACAATAACATACCAGCAGAAGAGCGTCGCCGACGTTTGGATGCTGTATCAAAGAGACTGCGTGACTGCATATTAAGTGATATATTGGAACGCCGAACAAGGACTGATGTTGAGAAATATTACAAGGATGATATGAAATCACAAAATTTGGTATTTCCCAAAATAGTTGGACCTAACAATCTTGAATACATCATGGATGACGAGTTAGCTCAACTATTCTCTGATACTATGACAATCATTGCTCCAACGGAGGCTGAAAAGGTGCAAACTGACGAATGGCTAAAATACTTCCGCTATCGTGCTATTGAATATTTTGTAGACCCTGCCAACGAAAGAAAACATACAGGTCGAGGTAACCGTGGTGTCAACGACGTTGCCAAGCAACTTGCCACAATCATGCAGATTCTTCTTGTGAAGCGTCTTGAAAGTTCGTTCACTGCTTTTACTCAATCCCTGCTGAATCTGCGACGTTACACAGAGAACATGATTAAGATGTGGGAAAACGACACAATTTTCGTTTGCCCGCAAATTGACGTAAACAAAGAGCTTGACTATGAAGCCAAGACAATAAAACGTGGTAAACGTGTTTCGTTTAATGATTGCGTAGAAGACATCAGAGCTAAGATAACAAAGTTGACGGAACAAGGGCGTAACGAAAAGGGACAGAATGCAGAATATAAACGTAAAGACTTTAAGGAAGAATACTATATCCAACTAAAAGAAGATTTCAGACTCATTTCTAATCTCTATGATCGATGGGCGAAAAACCCACAAGATCCGAAATTTGATGCATTCAAAGAAAGTATCAAGCCTGAATTGTTTAACCCACAAAAAAATACCTCTGGAAAATTGGTTATCTTTTCGGAAGCTATAGATACTGTACAATCACTTGCAAGAGCAGTAAAGGCAAAGGGCTATAAGGCACTTGTCATTACTGCCGCCAATCGTGATGAGATGGAACATACGATTGAAGAAAATTTCGATGCCAATTACGAGGGTGTCTGGAAGGATGACTACAATGTTATTATTACAACAGAGGTTTTGGCAGAAGGTGTAAACCTTCACCGTGCCAATGTTATCCTAAACTATGATACTCCCTGGAATTCCACTCGCCTGATGCAGCGCATAGGTCGTGTAAACCGTATCGGAAGTAAAGAGCCATTTGTCTATGTCTATAACTTCATGCCAAGTGCAGAAGGCGATGCGCAGATTCAGTTGGTTCGCAAGGCACATACTAAGTTGCAATCCTTCCATGTCCTGTTCGGTGAAGACAGCAAGATTTTCTCGGAAGAAGAAAGTGTGGTACATTACGATATTGCCAAAGCCGTTGACGGAGAAGAATCACCTTTGCAGAAGTATGTATATGAGCTCAAACGATACAAGAATACTCACCCTAAACGTTATCTGCAAATAGAACAAGCTAATGAAGACTGGCAGATAGCACAAGCTGCAAGTGGAACTGCATATTTCATAGTAAAAGCGCCACGCTCTGCAAGACTTGCAATTAGAATACGTACTGAAGCCGAGGGGCTATATAACGCCAAAATAATTTCTTTGCTTGAACTGCTAGAAGATCTGCATGTGGAAGAAAATGCCAAACGTGTTCCACTGCCGAATAACTGGCAACAGCTTTCAACAGAAGCCATAAAGACTTATAATCAATACTTTGTCCGCATCAACAAGTCTAGGGCTGGTGACAAGGCTACCTCTGCAAAAGAAATGTTAGTGAAAATTAATAACACTCCTGGTTTATCACAACACTCCAAGATTTTGCTAAAAAATGCTCGTAAATTTATTGACCGGGGAAGTTTTGATATTATCAAAAAAGTATTGGCCATTGGTCAAGAATTAGAAGAGCGGGATTCACGTCTTTTTGCCATAGAGCAACAAGATATTGACGAGATTCTAGAGCGAGAAATTGGCAAACTTGTAGCCCATGTAGAAAGTAAGCAAGGCGAGGCAGCCATTGTATTAGGAACCATCAAGTAAAAAACAACCCCATGAATAAGGAATTATTAAAAGAATATTTAAGCAGCCGATATCAAGGCTGGAGTTCGTTTCTCCACAATGTTATTTTCCCAATTTTTGGTGAAGATGACTTTGAGAATGGTTTTGAAACAGAGCTTTTGGAAAGTCAGCCTGAACGAAAACAACTGGCAGAAGCGACGGGAATACGCAGCATCAAGCAAGTTGGAATGATATATGTTGGCGTTGAGCCATTGCATATTTTCGACGTTACAGTCAACGACCGCGTTATGATGGAGCGTAACCGTGTAAACATTCAACGGCTCATCCGTACTGTCATGGATCAGTACTCTTGTGCTTTCATGTTGTTTCACTACGAGGATGATACTCGTTGGGATTGGCGTTTTACCTATTGCCGAAAAAGCGGCAACAAAGAAGAAACCACCGATAGCAAACGATATACGTTCCTGCTGGGTCCTGGTCAATCATGCCGCACGGCAACTGACAATTTCATGGCCCTATATGACAAAAGGAATTCTCTTGAAATTAAAGACATCGAAAATGCATTCAATGTTGAAGCTCTTTCTAAAGAGTTTTTCGGGAAGTACAAGACTCAATATGAGGCTTTTGTAAATTATATGGTTGATCCTACCAACGGAATGCGTCAGCACTTTATTGATACAGACTTTGACCATACGGGTATGACTGCCGACAAAATTCGCGACCGTGAGGAAAAACCTATTCGTGATTATGTGAAGAAACTTCTTGGACGCATTGTGTTCCTGCACTTCCTCCAGAAGAAAGGCTGGCTTGGCGTTCCTGCAGGCAAGGAATGGGGAGAAGGCGATCATGATTTCATGCTGAATATTTTCAAGAATGCGAACGAAAATCAGAAAGAAAACTTCCTTGATGAAGTATTGGAAGGCTTGTTTGCAGACGGCTTAGACCGTAACCGTTCAGATCAGGGCGATCTTTACGACACTAAAGTAGAAGGCTTCCGTAATTGTCGTATTCCATATTTGAACGGTGGTCTGTTTGAACGTGACATTCTTGACAAAAAACCGAGTCATTTTCCTGCCAGCTATTTTGATGACTTGCTGACAATGCTTTCTCAATACAATTTTACCATTGATGAAAACGACCCAAACGATGCGGAAGTGGGTGTTGACCCCGAAATGCTCGGACGTATTTTTGAAAACTTGCTGGAGGATAACAAGGATAAGGGCGCATTCTATACACCGAAAGAGATTGTTCAGTATATGTGCCGTGAAAGTCTGATTGCCTATCTGCAAACAGACCAAAGAAAAGAAGACAAGGAATGTATTCGCTTGTTTGTGACAACACACGATGCTACCTTACTTGGAGACTTGAAAGAGGAAATAGACAAAAAACTATGCAACGTAAAGATATGTGACCCCGCAATAGGATCTGGTGCTTTTCCAATGGGATTGCTGCGCGAACTGTTCTTCTGCCGTTCTGCTATTGAGCCAAACATTGTAGAGAATGCAGCTAACATTAAACGTCACATTATCCAAAACAACATTTATGGTGTTGACATTGAACGTGGAGCAGTGGATATAGCCCGACTTCGTTTCTGGCTCTCACTGATTGTTGACGAAAAGTCACCAGAGGCTCTGCCTAACCTTGATTTCAAAATTATGCAAGGAAACTCGCTGTTAGAGCAGTATAAGGGTGCAGACCTTTCAACAATGACTGATAAGAAAGTCACTGCAGAAGGTATTACATTATTCGATAGTATGTTAGATGTTTACCGTAAAAATTTGCGCGACAAACTTTCAGAGTATTATGCTTGCCCTGAACATGACAAGAAGGTACAGTTGAGAAAGGACATCTCAGATATTGTAAAGCAGGAGCTCATGGAACAAGGAATTCATATCGATTTTGAAGGTATAGACTTGTCTGCAAACAGTCAGTTCTTCCTCTGGCATACCTGGTTCCATGATGTTTTCTCACGACCCTCAAAAGAGGGCTTCGATATTGTCATTGGCAATCCACCATACGGCGCTAAATACGACAACCAAACAAAGAGGTATTATAAGAATACCTATGTGACGGCAAATAGCATCCGAGGATTACAGAAGGGGTCTCTTGATACATATACACTATTCATAGAATTGGGATACAATCTGCTTAGGAAGAATGGAAGCTTTGCCTATATCGTTCCAATATCCTTGACATCGAGTGATTCCCTAACAGGTGTGCACCGTCTTTTGATAGGAAATTGTGATACCATATACATATCATCGTATGCAGTACGTCCCAAGCCTGTTTTTGAAAATGCTATAGTAAACACTTCGATACTCTTTTTTAAGAAGACAGAAACGCCTTGTCAGCATCTTTTTTCAACCAAGATGCACAGAAGAGGGAATGAGTTTGAATTACAAAGGCTCATTGATAATTTGCAATTTGTTGATGTGAAAGGGCAAACACTTTATGGTCGTATTCCAAAGATAGGTTCTGAAATAGAGAAAACCATCTTAAACAAACTCTTCAACTATACAAAGTTAGGATCTCTTATCAAGACTTCAGGGAGTCCAATCATATATAGGTTTGCAGGAGGGCGATATTTCAAAGTCGTAACAAATTATAGTACCGGTTCATCAGCAGAGAGAACTATCTATTTCGCTAATTCCAAAATCGCAGATGCTGTTGGCTGCATACTCAGTAGCAGTTTGTCATTTTGGTTCTATCAGATCTTTTCTGATAATTTAAAGTGGAAGACATACGAGATAGAGAATTTCACCATTCCACAGCTTTCAACTGAGAATATTGAGTATCTTGACAAGTTATATACTCGTTATCTTTCCGACATAGAGGCTAAGGCCAACATAAGAACAACATCTGGAAAGTCTACCTATAATGTCGATTCATTTAAGGAATATAAAATCGTACGGTCAAAAACTATCATTGATGAAATTGATGATTATATTTGTCCTCTATATGGTTTGACGGAGGAAGAAACAGACTTTATTAAAAACTATGAATTAGAGTTCAGACTCGCAGGAGAATAGACAGTGGAGGGTTAAACGCCCTCCACAATCTTTATTTCATTTTCAGATAGTCCGTAAAGGTTATATACTAGACAATCAATCTCATGCTCACTTGAAGATACATCTGTCTGTTTGTTTGTTGCCTTTGCATTAAGGATGTTTTCAACCTTTAATGCTATTTCCTTCTGCTGTTGTTTTGTTCCAATAGCAATCGGTAAAGCTTCAATTGTTGATGCCTTAAGCGTATAAGCCCCTCCAGCTGTCATAACGCCAATAAAACCAAAGTAATAGCGCAATAATTTACTATTCAATAATCCAAGAATAAACCTGATTGGAATAGTTTCTGAAGTCAGAATATAGGCGTTACTTGGTAAATAGTGTTGCTCTGTATCAAGTGTATATGCCCATTTATCAGCAGTTAGTCCCCAGATAATTTTTTCAGATTTTTCAAACTCACGGTAGTATGCCGTATTATCCAATATTTCAAACCATTTATAGTTTCCAGGTTTACGTCCTTTTGTACTATCCTCGGGGGTTTTAGGCTTAAGATTATCATAAAAACCATATAAATGTTTTTTTATAAATGGAAATTTCTCAATATCTGTTCCTCTCCGGGTAAAAATTAAATTCTCTTCACTTTCATTGTAATACCATTTTCTAATATTACGTCCTTGTAGCATATTCTTTATAATTTTGCTATTATTGTGATCTTCTGCTATAAGTTTGTTGCGTTGCTCATTCGATATTATGAATGCAGGATTATATCCAGTGGTAACTCCTCGATATATTTTCACACCTTCAATATTTTTTAAAGACAAATGTCCATTTTCGATTTTTTCCTTTAACATCAATTGCTTCTTATCTGAAAATGACCACTCTTTTTCGTCTAGATAGTCTTGCGGATAACTACCAAACATACTCTGGCGTTCAACAAATTGTCTCTTAAACTCTTGGAAATTAAGCTTATAAAACTTTTCATATACAAACAGATTCTTTTTCATCTTATTTTTCTTAGAGACATTAAAAATTACACTTGACACCAAGACATCTTCAAAAACCTCTACTTGTTCGAAGTTGAGAATAATGTTTATATGTTGAGAAGAAAGTTGCTTTCTTACCTTTTCACCATAGCCTGTATTAAAAAACTTGTTGGTGGTGATATACGAGATTATTCCCTTTTCTGCGAGAAGACTCAATCCTAGTTCATTAAAATATATACTCAGGTCAGCAGTTCCCGAATAAATAGAAAATATTTCCTTTAAGGTACTTGCAATATATTTTAATTTTTTTGCTTCAACATATGGCGGATTGCCAATGACAATATCGAAGCCCTCTTTTGAGGGTCAACAATATGTCATTGATACAATGCTTCCACAAGTCCATTAAGTTGTTCTTCCAATTCGGAGTAGTCTGTATTTTTTTCTCGGCGATGTAGAATCTCTTTTGCTATAATTCCTATAGAATTTTGTACTTCTCTTTGTGGAATAGGTATTGGAAGATTGCGGATATGTTCTGGATATATGTGATAGTCACCTCCTCGTTGGTCTGCCAACAACTGGTCAGCCATAGAAGAATTAAGGATACCCAACAAATAATATAGGTCAACCTTTTCAGATAGAGATTCCATAGCTGCACGGTTATGTTTGCAGAATTTCTTGATACTTGAAGATAAACTCTTATTATAGACACCTTTCAGGTCTTTCCATAAGACAGCACAAAACATAGAATCGCTATGCAAGAAATGAGTGTCCATATCAAGATATACCTTTAGAACGCCTAAGCGATTTATCAATAACTTGGGACAATCGTACAGTTCACGGAACGTCGGACGGCGTAATTTATCTGGGCATCGTTCCGTGTTCCATTCAAGATAACGTACCCGTTTGACTTGAAATTTATCTATATCCTTTGCCTCAATATACTTTCTACAATGGATGGCATCGTATGAATCACTTATCAAATCCTCTTTTTTGAATGCTCCTTGGGCATCCTTCTCATTGGCATTAACGACCATTCCTACGCTTATATAGCAGAAGTCACCCAAGACATTCATATTGACAAAACGGTTTCCAGTTCTTTCCTCTTCTGTCAAGTTCCAAACATAATTTTTATTGTCTTGCTTTAATTCCTCTGGAGATTTGCTTAACACTTCACGGATAATCTTGTCCTCAAAGATTTGAGTGATGCGAAGTTCACCCTCTGGCTGACTGTTCTGGATAAATGGAATACAGTTACTCACCGTGGCATTTTCAAAAATCTTTGTTCCGTTTAGATCGGCTATCTCCAATAAGCGATACTCTTCTGCAAGCATCTTACGGAGTTTCTTACCATACTTTTGATTTGTCAAAGGATATGGTACAATCATAGCAAAGATGCCTTTAGGACATAGTAGTTGTAATCCAAGTTCCATAAAAGGCACATACAAATCCCATTTTTCATTAAGCGATTTATATTTCTTGCTTGCCACAATGCGTTTTCGCTGTTCATTCAATTCTGGTGATGCAATCTGTGTTGGAGCACTGATGTATGGTGGGTTACCAATGGTAATGTCGAAGCCGCCCCCGTTTGAGGGTCGATTCTGTAGTACATAAAAATTAATGATAGATACCATAATCCTCCCATCCTTCTTGTTGGCAGTTAATAGGTATATGAAGCCCTGTATAAACTAAATAACGATATAATGTTGTTTTTGATACTTTTAATTTCTTGGAAATAACCGTCTTTTCAGTTCCTTTAGCCAATTCTTTTACGATGTAATCGTGCTTGTTAGCACATTTGGGATTGAGTCTACAGCGAAAGCCACGACAATGACCAAGTGTTGCACCTTCTGCTTTTTTTCTTGCCAGTGCTTCTTTAGTACGTTGGCTGATAAGATTGCGCTCAATTTCTGCAGATAATCCAAAAGCAAATGCAAGGACCTTACTTTGTATATCTTCACCTAATCGATAATTATCTTTGATTGTCCACACTCTACATTCCTTTGTCATACAGATATTTAAGATTTCCATAATCATAAAAAGATTACGTCCAAGACGTGAAAGTTCACTACATATGATGATATCATCCTTACGCACTTTACGTAGTAAACGACCAAGTTGTCGTTTCGTGTAATTTTTCGTACCACTGATAGTTTCTTCAATCCAATCGTCAATTACTAATTTATTACATTTACAAAAATTGTTTATTTCAAAACGCTGGTTCTCTACAGTCTGTTTGTCACTGCTTACTCTAATGTATCCGTAAATCATAACTTTTAAATTTAGATTATGCATATATAATACACAATGTTATGAAATGCTCGCTTTGACTCAATAAAGTTTGTATTTTGGAGTAATAGAAGAACGCTTTGCTCTTATAAAAATAATTTGCTTGGTAAATTTGTAAAGTCAAGGCTTTTTATTATATTTGCTTTGTAATTCTTGATGTTTAAGGTTAACCCTGTTGCAGAATTATGGAAACAAGAACTAAATGTAAATTTGTCAGCCTGGATAAGGTGACTGTTGAAACGTCACAAGGTGATCGTTTCACGCTGGGACTCTCCGGAGTAATCCCTTTTGAAATGCAGGAGCAGCACTGCCAAATTATCGCTGCACTCTTCGACAAATATTACCAGGGAGACCCTTCTGTTATAATGGGACCGATTCTTCGTGGTATGTATCAATGTCATTGCTGGGCTAGCATCTTCTGGTATGGTCCAGATCGCGAAAACGAACGTGAGCGCATCGGAGCAAAAATCAAGAGCCTTCGGATGGAGCGCCGTATGGATGCTCGGGATGTCGCACAGCTTGCCGATATTGATGCTTCCAATTTGAGTCGTATCGAGAAAGGAAAGTATTCCGCTGGTCTCGACATTCTCTGTCGTATCGCTGCTGCAATGGACTGCCATCTAGACATTGTTCCCAATAGCAACCGCGTAAATATGGCCGGGCATATCATCCCAAAGAACCATAAGAAGTGGCTCATTACTGCCAAGCGTAGTACTTTCCGTCTGGCAGAGTGTTTGGAGAAGTATGGCGAGTATCATTGGCAGCAAAGTCGATATAACGTCAACCTCGGCGATACTATATACATCTACGTTTCCGAGGATCGTGAAATCAAGTACCGGATGACCGTAGAGGCTATCAATGTCCGCTACGACCAGTGGATGGTTAAGGAGGAGGAATTTTGGGTCGATAAAGAACGTATAAATCAGGACGAGAGCGAGGCTAAATATGCTCTGTTTCGCCTTGAGGCTACCTCTAAATCCGGCAAACTCACGGAAGAGAATCTTACCAAACACGGGTTTCTTCGTGCTCCTCATGGTACCAAAGAACTGGATGGAGAACTCCTGAGATATATAGAAAGGAGATTTTAATTATGGGCGCATTCTTGACTTTTGCGCTGGATGAAGGCGGAGCCCTCGTCCACGTTGACGATGTTGCCAAAGGCATGAAGTGCAGTTGTCACTGCCCTCATTGTAATGCTCCTCTATATGCTAAGAATGCCGGACAAATCCGTGAACACCATTTCGCACACGCCCACGGACTCGAATGTGAAGGGGCGTACGAATCTTCACTCCACTTGCTCGCCAAAGAAGTTCTTCAGGAAACCGGATGGATAATGCTACCTCAATCCAACAGTGGCGCTTTCCCCTCCGGTTTCGTAAGAATACACAATGTTGAAGTAGAGAAGTGGGATGAACACTATGGTTTCCGGTCGGATGTGGAAGGTATAATGGATAATGGTGAGCGTTTGCTCATTGAATTTCTAGTCAGCCATAAAGTCGATGGTAAAAAACGCCAAACCATTGTCGACAATCACCTTAAGTGCATAGAAATAGATATCAATTACCAGGCTCTTGATAGGGCTAAATTGAAGGAATTCTTGACCGACACCGCCGATGATAGGAAATGGATCGTATCGATGCCTCAGTCACAAAAACCTATGGGAGAGTCATTTAGTTATGGTAGAAATCCTTTGTACGAGAATGCAAGAGATTTTCTAAAGGATATCTTCGATGAAGGAACTATCATCATTCATCCTTATTATACATCGTTCTACCATTCGGATAAACCATTTGACCTTCGACAGATTGGTTATGATGTATGTGAAGTCAACACAAAGTACCGAGGTTTCAAATCAGATCTACTGCTATTCAGAAGTCAGAAAGAGAACAAGGGGCACATATCCATCAACATCCGCGGACGAAGACGAAACAAAGGTTTCCGATATCCCAAAGGACTCAGAATCATTGATATCATTTTCAGAGCCATTAGTTCAGAAGAAAACACCAAACAGAGGCTGAAAAAAGGTGACCTGATCAGCGATATGGAAATGGACATCGTATACTTCGGCTTTAAGGAATAAGAAAAGTCATTATAGTTATTACATCTCAAATTAATCTAGATTTTTTGTATTATCTCAACAATAGTCATAAAAATTAATTTAGCAAATATCTTTTTAATTGAATGAAAAAGTGAATATATTAATACTAAAGACATTAATCATATGGAAATTATTTCAAATGGAGCTCATTTTTTAAAAGCAGATTTACACATACATAGTTATGGTGATGGAGGTTCTTATGATGTTGATGATTATCAAATGAATCCTCAAAATATAGTTGATACAGCTATCAGCAAGGGACTTTCTGTTATTAGCATAACAGATCATAACGAAATAACTAATTCATGCACTGCTGTGCAGTATGCACAAGGAAAGAATATATTGGTAATACCTGGAGTTGAATTATCCACCATACAGGGGCATCTGCTGCTATATTTTGAGACACCTCAAAACCTTCGTGCATTTATTAGTCAAGTAACAATCTCTGCAGACAGGAAAACATGCCAAACGGGAATCGTGGAGTGTCTTACTAAAGCACAGCAATATAAGGGTTTTGGTATTCTTGCTCACATTGATATTGATGCAGGTTTCGAAAAAACAATAGGAGCCTTTAATCCTCAAATGGACGAAATATTAAAGCATGAGAACTTGTATGGCCTTGAAATTTCAAACAAAACAAATGCAAAATTGTATACAGAAGAAGACAATTCAGATAAGGCTGCTGATAGAAAACGTTTAATGAATCTAAGATTGGCAACACTTGATAAAGATAATACTGATAGTTTACCCAAGCTAATGTCATCTGACGCACATACTATTGCAAAACTTGGTAAAAATATTGACGACGAGGCAAAACTTACTAGGTTAAAAATGGATGACTTGACATTTGACTCATTTAGAATAGCTTTGTTAAGTGGTAGTTCAAGAGTAAGAATAGAAAGCGATTTGCCTGAAGTTGTTCCTTGTTTTGAAACACTTACTATAGAAGGTGGTTTGTTGGACAAACAAATTATCAATTTTAGCAAAAACCTTACTTGTATTATAGGAGGAAGAG
>ERZ773178.3697-NODE-3697-length-12478-cov-4.808339_pt1 | contig 12478 bp, 10 predicted proteins | sample MGYA00580533_ERZ773178 | MGnify/ENA primary metagenome ERZ773178 (study PRJEB29015, sample SAMEA2737859) | human gut metagenome | biome: human gut; feature: human-associated habitat; material: faeces | place: China | collected 2012 ...
GTCCATGTTGATGGTAGCGCCCAGCGGGATGGAGACGGAATACATATCCTTATCCAGCCCCAGCTTTTCGCACAGATCCATATTGACCGGGATGTTGGCGGCAGAGCTGCGGGTGAAGAAGGCGGTCAGGCCGGATTCACGCAGGCAGCGGAACACCAGCGGATACGGGTTGCAGTGCAGATACACAAAGATGATAAAGGGCGAGACGACCAGTGCCATAAAGAGCATGGTGCCCACCAGCAGGAGCAGCAGCCTGCCGTACTGGGTAAAGATGGACAGGCCGTTGCTGGACACGTTGGTGTACACAAGGCCCATGATGCCGAAGGGTGCCAGATTGATGATCCAGCGGACGATCTGGGAAACTGCATCCGCGGTGTTTGCCAGGAACAGCTTGGTGCTGTCCGCGCCGTACTTCTTCATGGCCAGACCAAACAGGCAGGCCCAGAACAGAATGCCGATGTAATTGCCGTTCAGCAGGGCACTGACGGGGTTTGCCACAAAGTTGGTGAGCAGGGTGTTCATCACCTCGCCCAGACCCTGGGGCACCACCTCGGATTCTGCCGCCTCAGCCAGAACGACGGTCTGAGGGAACAGGAAGCTGGTCACCACCGCAATGGCGGCGGCCAGGAAGGTGGTGAGCATGTACAGCCAGATGACCGTGCCAAAGCGCCGGTCCAGCCTGGACGTGCCCTGCGCCAGCGCACTGGCCACGATAACGAACACCAGCACCGGGGCAATGCCCTTCAGGGCACCCACGAACAGGCTGCCGAACTCTTCCACCCAGCCCGCACCGGGCACCGCCAGTGCCAGCACCGCACCGACCACAAGGCCGATGACGATGCGCAGGATCAGGCTGGTGGCATTGTACCTTGCCGCAACCGCTTTCAACGTTTTCATAACTTTTCTACTCCCCTATCCAGATTGTGCGCCTATCACGCACAGTTTTCCCATTCCTCTACACGGAACAAGTACGATTATACGCTTTGCAGGCCAAAAAGTCAAAGATTTTACCCGCTTTTTTTGTTTTTCATTTCAACATATACAGACACGAGCTTTTTTCACTGTCCGTATATGAAATACAGATTCACAAAAAGAGACCGCACCCCGTGTGTTTCGGGATGCGGTCTGTTCCTGTTTTAGTCGAGATAGGACACCTTGCCGGGCACAAAGCCCTGAATGCCCATGCCGGGCGCGTCGGAGACGGTGATGTTCTTTTCGTCAAACACAGCACCGCCGAGGATGTGGTCCTCGCTGCAGAGCACCGGGCCGTCGAGGTCGATCCTGGTGATGATCTTCTTGGCGCAGGCCAGCTCCACGGCGGCGTTGACCGAGATCTTTGCTTCCAGCATACAGCCGATCATGCACTCCACGCCGTACACCTCAGCGGCGGCAGCAATGCGCAGGGCATTGGTGATGCCGCCGCACTTCATCAGCTTGATGTTCACCAGGTCGGCCGCGCCGGTCTGCATGATCCGCAGGGCATCTGCCGGGCTGAACACGCTCTCATCGGCCAGCACGGGCACATCGGCATGGCGGGTGACATACTGCATTCCCTCAAGGTCTGCGGCGGGCACGGGCTGCTCCACGAACTCAATGTCCAGCCCCTTCTCCTGCATCTGGTTCAGGATGCGGACCGCCTGCTTGGCGTTCCAGGCCTGATTGGCATCGATGCGGAGCTTGATGTCCCGGCCCACGGCCTGCCGCACCGCGGCAAGGCGGGCCACATCCAGTTCCGGGTCAATGCCAACCTTGACCTTCAGGCAGTCGTAGCCGCGCTGAACGGCGGTGCGGGCATCCCGGGCCATCTCCTCCGGCGGGTTGACACTGATGGTGATATCGGTCACGATGTTTTTGCGGGCACCGCCCAGCATCCGGTAAACAGGGGCGCTGTACTTCTGGCCCAGCAGATCCCACAGGGCCATATCCACAGCAGCCTTGGCGCTGGTGTTGTGGACAAGCGCCTTCTGCACAGCGGCGGTCAGATCCTCAAATTCATCGAGGTCGCGGCCCAGCAGGGCAGGGGCGATATGATCCTGAATGGCACCGAGGATGGCCCCGGTGGTGTCGCCGGTGATGACACCGGTCGGGGGTGCTTCGCCGTAGCCCACCGCACCGGTATCGGTGTGGAGCTCCACGATAACATCCTCAACGCTGTTCACAGTGCGCAGTGCCGTTTTGAACGGCACCCGCAGCGGGGTAGAAATGCGGCCCAGCCGCACCTGCGTGATCTTCATAGTCCCGTCCTCCTTCTTATTCCAGCGGCAGATTTGCCAGCTTGACAATGGCGTTTGCAATGATCTGGGCGTTCTGCACCAGACGTTCCAGATCGATGCATTCATCGGGCTGATGCTCTGTGACCGGGTCGCCCGCGAACAGGGGGCCAAAGGCCACCACATTGGGCAGCATCTTGGCGTAGGTGCCGCCGCCGATGCACTTGGGCGGGGCATTGTCGCCGGTGGCATCCCGGTAAACCTCCAGCAGGGCGCTGACCAGCGGGGTCTCGGCAGGGTAGTAGAGCTTTTCCTTGTGCACCTGCCCATCCAGCGCCCAGCCTGCGGCCTCAAAGGCGGCCTGCACAGCGGGCTGGCAGTCTGCCCGTTCCATGGTCACGGGATAGCGGTAGTTCAGCTTGACCCACAGATGCTGCGCGTCGCCCTCGATCAGCCCCCAGTTGCAGCTCATGGGGCCGGAGAGCGCATCCTCCAGCCGGTGGCCCAGCAGGCGCTCGCCGTAGGGGTCGGTGCCCAGCTTCTCGGCCAGAAAGTGCACGGCCTGCTTGGCATCCCCCTCCAATGGCAGCCGGTCGAGGTAGCACACCAGCCGCCCGATGGCGTTTTCGCCCTGCTCCGGGTGGCTGCCGTGGGCCGAAACGCCCACCGCTTCCACCTGATAGCCGCCGGGAACGGCTGTCACGGTGATGTGCTCCGCATCCGGCAGGGCGGCCCCCGCCGGGGCGGTCAGCACAGCGCAGGCATAGTCCGGCACCACATTGCCGGCCACGCCGCCCTGCACCCTGCTCAGCTGCCAGGCCCCGGTCTGGTGCAGCTGCACAGCATAGCTCTCGTTCAGGATGCCCTTTTCGCCGTTGATGAGCGGATACTCGCCGTCCGGGGTGAAGCCCAGCACCGGGATCTCCCCGCCGTGGGCCTTGTAGTACAGCACGTCCCGGTCGTTGGTCTCCTCGTTCAGGCCGAACAGCAGCCGGACACGGCGGTTGAGCGGAATGCCCAGATCCCGGATGGCTTTCAGCGCGAACAGGCTGGCCACCACCGGGCCTTTATCGTCAATGGCACCCCGGCCATACAGCCTGCTGCCCTCGATCTCGGCGGCATAGGGCGGGTGATGCCAGCCCTCGCCCTCGGGCACCACGTCCAGATGCCCCAGCACCGCCACCATCTCGTCCCCGGTGCCGATCTCGCACCAGCCGATGTACCGATCCATGTCGGCGGTCTCAAAACCCAGCTCATGGCAGAGGGTCAGCGCCTCGGCAAAGCAGGCATCCACCTCCTCGCCAAAGGGCTTGCCCGGCAGCGGGTCGGCCCCCACACTGCGCCTGCGCCCCAGCCGCTGGAGCGCCGCCACCATCTGGGGCCGCAGCACCGCCACGGCCTCGTTCAGTTTTTTGTCCATACGTTCCACCCCTTTTGTGATCCATTTCACAGCTTGTATTATAGAACGATTGCCCCCGCTCCACAAGCCCCCAGTTCCACGAAAAAACGCCCCCGCACACTTCATCAGAAGTATCCGGGAGCGCTCGGTCACAATCGTCAGGAGATGCCACCACCTCAGCATTCTGGTTTTTCTTTTTTTTTTTTTCAAATTTTTTTGAAAAAGGGTGAAAGGATTTCGCGCGGCGTGTATTTAAGGAAGTAAGAGCATCCATTTTTGCCGGAGCTCCACTTCCGGCCCAAAGAAAGTGAGGGACCCCCTATGAAGAAACGACTTATCAGCCTTCTGGTGGCGCTGTGCATGGCGGTAACGCTCCTGCCTGTGTCGGCAATCACAGCATGGGCAGAGGAAAGCAGCTCCAACTTGAAACCTTTACAAATTCAGTCTGGTTATCCGGTTCTCAATGGTATAACTCCTACAATCAATTCTGATGAGCACGAAATTTATACCGGTAAGGACTGGAGCTATGATGGCACAGCTAAAGTTTTGACCATCGCCCCCGAAAGCCCTACTACTTATGATTTGACAGATCTCGGAAGCATCCGTCAGGATCCAATCAGTATTTTATGTTCTGCCATCATAGGGGAACACGCAACGATTGAAAATGGTAATTTTTGGGACACCGAAAATCCTGGTTCCAGTATTACCAATTATGGCACTATAACGAGTGGAACTTACTCAATGCCCGTTATAAATCATGGTACTATTACCGGCGGCACTTTTTTTGATCCCATTACCAATGACCCCACTGGCACGATTGAAAATGGCACGTTTAAATCTACCGTTACCAACAACGGCGCCATAAAGGGCGGCATTTTTCAAAAAAAACCAGAGGGTGTCAATGTCGCTAGCGGCTATACCTTGAAAGTGAATTCCCAGATGAATGGCAGCTATGACATTCTCTTCGCAACAATCAATACTCTCGGCTCAAGCGGTTATGTCATTCCCAATTCCTACTATAATACCAGCGTCACCATCAAATATTCTTTTACCTATGGCAGTTCAAAAAGAGCATTTCCTATTGATGTTACATTCGGAGACACAAACGACACACCTTGTTTGTTAAAAGATTGGGCACAGAATGTAGACGATTCTATTGACCCTGCACCCGATGGTGGTTTTCTTGTCACTTTCACCGCACCACCCGCCAATGCAGACACCGCGGACACCGTTACCCTGAGCATGCTGACCCGGCTGGTGATTGATAAAGCCGGCTACCCCGTTGGCACCAAGGGCGGCACCCAGGATTACAGCGGCAACGGCTGGAAGTTTGAGAATGGCACGCTGACGCTGGAAAGCGGCAGTTATGATTTCTCCGGTGAGGAAAACGCACTGTGCCCCCTGAACCCGAATGTCCAGTTGATGGTTGAATCCGGTGCCAAGCTGACCGGCGGCGCGTTCAAAAACACGCCCACTGGTGAAGGTGCAGGCACATTCAAAACAGTCACCCTGAACGGAACCGGTTCTATCACAGCAGTCAATGGTCTTGCGTCCGACGACTGGGGCAACAAACTTTATGTAGTTCCGACAGGGGCCAATACCATTACCGCCAGTAACCCCATCCTTGATATCAACCGCATTTTATTGGAAAGCGTATATCCGGATTCTTCCAACAAAAACACCGTGTGCATCAATATAAAATCTCTTAATTCTGTGAGTGCTTTTAATCCGGAAGCGGATATCATACTGAACCAGGCTTCCCATGGTTTGCCCCTTATCATGGCCAGCAATGGCACACCAGTTATAGACAATGCTCCTTTTGAGCCCGATGGAGGATATTATACCTACTATGGTGACGGTTGGCACATCCAGAAATCATTTGAGGGCATCGGCACACTGTATCTGACCGGCGGAAAAACCTACAACTTCCGATTTACCGACCCCGTCAATAAAACCGGCCAGTTGGATGCAGTGAAATGCGGCATCCTCAATGAGGGCAGCATCATCGAGGACGGTGTTTTCAACACTCTGGCAGCAAATGCTTTGCCCAGCAGCACTTCGAGCATGACCCCTAAAATCAAAGGCGGCACATTTGCAGCCGGTCTGTATTATAACAACGGCGAGATAACCGGCGGTGCATTCAACGGAAAAGACAGCATTCTCACCCAGGGAACCGTGCTGAGTGGAAATTATCGCTCTGTTACCGTGAATGGTGGAGCCATCGTGAAGGTAAACGACACGCTTCCTCTTGTTTACGATGAGACCGCCGATGATTTGATTCCGAGCTCCGCATGGGATCTGTATTCCTACGCAGGCACCGTCCTCACCGTAGAAGCGGATGCAGATATTACAAATATCAACGGTCAAAAAATCGGCAAGGCATTCAGCAGCATTTACCCGAACGGTGAAACCAACAAAAAAGTGGTGTGCTTTAAGATGCCCGACAGCGATGTGGAGTTGAACTCGACCAAAATTGTTGATCCCGACCCGAAGCCCGAACCCAAACCCGAGCCCGAACCCGAAGCCCCCACCTACACCCTGACGGTGAAGGGCGGCACGTTCACCTACAACGGCGGCGAAGCCATGACCAGCGCCAGCGTGCCGGTGGATGCCGAGGTCAAGGTGACGCTGAACCAGAGCGCCGTGCCCGAGGGCATGGTGTTCGACCTGTGGGCCATGGATGAAGCCAGCCTGCTGGGCAACCCGGCGGTCGCCTACAACGAGGAGAGCTTTACCATCCCGGCGGGCAGCGTGGCCAAGGGCAGCACCGTGACCGTGGAGGCCCAGTACCGGGATGCCACCATCGAGAGCGAGCCCAGCATTCTGGGCACTGCCGCCATCATCGGCGTGGCCGGTGCAGGCACGGCGGTCATCGTGTGGCAGGGCTACCGCATCGGCATGGAGCTGTACGAGAAGTATTTCCAGCCCACGCCGGAGGAAACTGCGGCAGAGCAGCCCGCCCCGGAAGCTCCGGCAGCAGCCGCTTCCTGAACGCAGGCGCACCCGCTTCCTTCCACGGCTGACAGAACTGCATAAAAACAGCGCCGCTCCATCGTTTCCGGTGGGGCGGCGCTGTTTTGCGGTTCAATCCCGGCGCAAAGGCAGGGTCAGGGACATTTTCTGGTAGGCAATGCGGGGCGTGCCGTCCTCCACATGGATGATGCCGCACCTGGTAAAGCCGTTTTCTTCCAGCAGGTGCTGCATGATTTTATTGTCGGCGTGGGTGTCGGCCCGCAGGCTCTCGCAGTGCTCCAGACACCAGGTGATCACAGCAGCGGCAACGCCGGGGTGCCTGCCCGCCGAAGCCAGCCGGTGGATGGTGCCGTAGGGCAGGGTATCGTTCAGCCACTTGCCATCCTCGATCCGGGCATAGGTGGGGTCCGGGCCAAGGATGAAGGCAAACACGCCCTCCAGCTCGCCGTTTACAAGGTAGAGGAACAGCCGGTTGGAATCAATGTCCTCTTCCAGCAGCTCCTGCGGCGGGAAATGATCTCCCCACTGGGTGGGGTTGCCGGAATCCGCCATCGCCTGCCGGGCGCGGGCATAAATTTTCAGGATCGCATCCAGATCTGCACGTCTTGCTCCACGAAACATCTTCATCCAACCTCTCTTCCGGCAGGCCGCTGCCCGCCCTGATTGTTCTGCCTTAATATAACACAAAACGGCCCTCTCCGTCAAAGCCTGCTGCAAAGGCGGAGAGGGTCGTTCACTGATGCACTTATGTGCGCTGGCTGCGTGCCCGGCGGTACTCCCGGGGGCTCTGGCCATACCGCTCATGGAACAGGCGGTAGAAGTAGCTGGTGTTCTCGTAGCCCACCTGGGTGATGATCTGCTGGATGTTCAGGTCGCTGCGGCGCAGCAGGCGGGCGGCGGTCTCCATCCGGTGCTTCTGCAGCAGCTCCTTATAGGTCTTTCCGGTCTGGGCCCGGACGCACTCGCTGACATACGCCAGCGAAACGCCGTAGCTGCGGGCCACATTGGAAAGGCTTGCTTCGCGGTAATTCTGGGTGATCTCCTGTAATGCCGCCTGGACCAGCGCTTCGCGGCTGACCGCCTCGCCGCGCGTTTCCAGCGGGAAATTCTTGGTCTGTACCATAGCGTAAAACCCTCCGTTGCGGCAGCGGCGGGCGGGGACAGGGGGATGCCGGACACCCGCCGCAGCCAGTTCATCAGGCTTTCTGGGGAAGCCTTTCTGCCTATAATACGGGCGGGGCACAGAAATAATTGCAAATAGCTCAAATTTTTTTGGTAAAACACTCTCTCCGTCATTGCGGCTTCGGGTCTGCATTCTGCATATTTGCAGCAGTCGATTGCTTTGATGCGTTGGCTCCCCCTTTGGGGGAGCTGGCGAGCGGAGCGAGGCTGAGAGGGCAACGCAAAAGAGCCGCCGCAGGGGATGCGGCAGCTCTTTTGCAGGAGAACAGGAGAACAAAAACAAAAGATCAGAACATATTTTCGTTATGATAACGCCCGCTGCGGACGAACTCCACCCACTCGGCCAGATTCACGGCGTGGTCGCCGATGCGCTCCAGGTACTTGATGACCATGAGCAGATCCAGGGCGGCATCCACCTTGCCGGGGTCGGCGGCGATCTCCTGCGCCAGCGTATGCTTGATGGCGTTGAAATCGTAGTCCACCTCATCGTCGGCGGCAATGACCCTGAGGGCGGCCTGCTCGTCCTCAGAGGTCAGGGCATTCAGGGCATCCAGGATCATCTTGTGCGCCTTCTGGCCCATCCTGATGGCCTGGCTCACAGCAGGGTCGCCCTCCTTGCGGACAATGACCAGATGAGGGATGATCTCCGCGATATCGGAGGCATGGTCGCCGATGCGCTCCACATCCGTGACCACCTTCATGGCGGTGGAGATGCGGCGCAGGTCACCTGCCACCGGCTGCTGGCGGAGCAGCAGGGTCATGCAGCGGTGCTCAATGTCCCGCTCCATGTTGTTGATGCGGCCATCGCCCTGCACCACGGCGGCGGCAGCCTCGGCATCGGCGGTGCAGAGGGCTTCCATTGCAGCTTCCACAGCATCGGCAGCGCTCTGACCCATCTCGGTCAGGGCCGTTTTCAGGGCAGCAAGGTCGTTTTCGTATTGTGTGCGGTTGCTCATTGCGTTTTTCTCCTTAGCCGAACCGGCCCGAAATGTAATCCTCGGTGCGCTTATCCTGCGGGGTGCTGAAGATCTGCGCCGTCGGGCCGGCTTCCACCAGCTCGCCCAGCAGGAAGAAGGCGGTGCGGTCGCTGATACGGGCTGCCTGCTGCATGTTATGGGTCACGATGACCACGGTGTAGTTCTTTTTCAGCTCGCTCATCAGCTCCTCCACCTTCATGGTGGAGCCGGGGTCCAGGGCGCTGGTGGGCTCATCCATCAACAGGACTTCGGGCTTGACAGCCAGGGCGCGGGCAATGCACAGGCGCTGCTGCTGGCCGCCGGAAAGGCCCAGGGCACTCTTTTTCAGGCGGTCCTTGACCTCGTTCCAGAGGGCGGCACCCTGCAGGGAGCTTTCCACCAGCTCGTCCAGCTCTGCCTTATTGTGCACACCGTGCAGCCTGGGGCCGTAGGTGATGTTATCGTAGATGCTCATGGGGAAGGGGTTGGCCTTCTGGAACACCATGCCCACCCGGCGGCGCAGCTCAGTGGGCTGCATCTCGCGGGCAAAGATGTCCTGCCCTTTCAGGCGGACATCGCCCTCGATGCGGACCCCGGGCACAAGGTCGTTCATCCGGTTCAGGGTCTTCAGGAAGGTGGACTTGCCGCAGCCGGAGGGGCCGATGAGGGCCGTGATCTCCCGCTCGCCCATGTCCAGCGAAATATCTTTCAGCGCCTTGAAATCCCCGTACCAGAGGTTCAGGTTTCTGGCTGTGATAATGGGTGATACGTTTTCCATAGTTTTCCTCTTGTATTGACTCCCTCAGTCGCGGCTATGCCGCGCCAGCTCCCTCTGAGAGGGAGCCTTTTGCGTTGCGGGCAGGATAAGCCTCCCTCCGTGAGGGAGGTGGCATCGCGCAGCGATGACGGAGGGAGTTATTTACAGCTTCTGTTTCAGTTTGGTTTTGGCCAGCCGGGCTGCCAGATTGATGGCAAGCACCAGCACCAGCAGCACTGCGCCGATGGCCCAGGCGGAGTCGAAATCGCCGTCCTCAAAGGCACGGAGATAGAGCAGCACCGACAGGGTGGCACCGTTGGAGGTGTAGGCCTTGAGCACGCCGTTGGCAATGACCTCGGCGGCACCGGCGGTGAAGAGCAGCGCGGCGCTTTCGCCCACGATGCGGCCCACGGCCAGGATGCAGCCGGTCACGATGCCGTCGATGCTGCAGGGCAGCACGATGGTGCGGATGATGTGCCACTTGCCCGCACCCAGACCCAGCGCGCCCTCACGGTAGCCCTGGGGCACCGTTTTCAGGGATTCCTGGGTGGTGCGGATGATGGTGGGCAGGTTCATGATCACCAGCGTCAGGCTGCCGGAGAGCAGGCAGGTCTGGAAGCCCAGCGTCTGGGCGAACACCAGCATCCCCACCAGACCGTAAATGATACTGGGGATGCCCGCCAGCGTCTCGTTGGTGAACTCGATCACCGAAATGACCTTGCGGTTCCGGGCGTACTCGGTCAGGTAAACAGCCGCGCCCACACCCAGCGGCAGTACGATCAGAAGCGTCAGCAGGATGACATACAGCGTGTTGAGGATCGCAGGCAGGATGCCGTCCGTGCCCTTCAGCACACTGGCGGTGGTGGTCAGGAATTTCCAGCTGATGTGCGGGATGCCGCGCACCAGCACCATGCCCAGAATGCCTGTCACCAGTACGATGACCAGCACAGCCGAGGCCCAGACCAGAGCGTTCATCACGCGGTTCCAGGTGCGGCGGGAGGCAGAAGCACTGTTATTCATCGCGCTTTCCTCCCTTCAGCACCACATTGAGCAGGATATTGATGCCCATGATAAAGACGAACAGCACCAGCGCAATGCTGAACAGTGCCTGTTTCTGCAGGCCGCTGGCGTAGCTCATCTCCTTGGCAATGGCGGTGGTCAGGAAGGTGACGCTGCGGAACAGGCTGTCCGGCATGTTGGGGCTGTTGCCAGCCACCATCATCACGGCCATGGCCTCGCCGATGGCGCGGCCGATGCCCAGCACGATACCGGCGGCAATGCCGCTCCTGGCAGCGGGGACGCTGACCTTGAACCAGGTCTCAACATCCGTTGCGCCCAGAGCCAGGCTGCCCTGCTCATACTCCGGCGGCACAGCGTTGAGCGCTGTGACCGACACCGACACGATGCTGGGCAGGATCATCACCGCCAGCACCACGATGGCGCTCAGCAGGCAGGCACCGGAGGCCTTGCCAAAGGTCTTGGCCACGGCGGGCACCAGCACCTGCATGCCCAGCAGGCCGAACACCACGCTGGGGATGCCGCTCAGCAGCTCAATGGCGGTCACGACCACGGTGCGCACCTTCGGGCCTGCGGCTTTGGAGAGGAACACCGCCGTCAGCAGGCCAATGGGCACACCGATCACGGCGGCACCCAGCGTGCCGTAAACGCTGGACAGGATGAAGGGCAGGATGCCGTAGGCCGGGTCGGCGGCGGTGGAAGCCCACCGGGTGCCGAACAGGAACCGGAACAGCCCGATCTTCCGGATGGCAGGCACACCGGAGATGACCATGTACACCGAGATCAGGAGCACACAGCCCACCGCCAGAATGCCGCAGAGGAAGAAGATGAAGTTCATCACCGCTTCCAGCCACTCAGCAGGGGTTCTGGGGAGAGAAATCTTTTTGTTGTTCATAGCATCATTGCTTTCCGCAATTACTCATTCACAGGAACAGCACCGGCAGTGCGGATCAGGTCAGCAGCATCGGCACTGGTGGCAAAGTCGAAGAAGGCCTGTGCCTGCTCAGACAGGGTGACAGACTTGTTGGTGACGAACACGAAGGGACGCTGCACCTCGTAGCTGCCGTCCTTCACGGTATCCTCGCTGCACTCCACACCGCCAACGGTGACCATCTTCACGGTGTCGCCCACAGCGGACAGGGAAGCGTAGCCGATGGCCAGAGGGTTGACCTCAACCGCGCTGATGACAGCGCCGGTAGCGGTCAGCTCCTGCGCGTACTTGCAGCTGTCCTTGACATCCACGATGCTCTCAAAGCCATCACGGGTGCCGGAGCCAGCCTCACGGCCGATCAGAACGATCTCGCCGTCGTCGCCGCCAACCTCAGACCAGTTGGTGATCTCGCCGGTGAACATCTGTTTGAGCTGGTCAACGGTCAGATCCTCCACCTTGCTTGCATTGTTGACGATGATGGCGATGCCGTCCAGAGCGATGGTGGTGCCCTCCACGTCAGCCTTCTCGTCGTCCTTCAGGGCACGAGAGGACAGGCCGATGTCCAGGGTCTTATCGGCAGCACCGGTGATGCCTGCGCCGGAACCGGTGGGGTCGTAGCTGACAGTGACACCCGGCTCAACCTCGGCAAAGCCTTCGGTCAGGGCAGCGATGACGTTCTTCATGGAGGTGGAACCACCGGCAGCAACGTTGCCGGACAGGGCCGCAGCGGTGGAAGATGCAGCAGAGCCTGCAGCGGTAGAGGCAGAAGAAGCAGAGCCGCCGCAGGCGGTCAGGGCAGCAGCGGCAGCAACTGCACCGCAGACAGTGAGAAACGAACGGCGCGTGATCTTTTTCATAATATTTGTCCTCCAAACATCCGGGTTTTCCGCTCCCGGCTCTTGTTTTCGTGTTTTCCTTGGGTACGGCACTATTGTATCCCAGTCGGAGAACCGCTTCGACCACAAGCTGGAAAAATCGAGGTAAATTGTTTGGACATGTTTTTGCCCCAATGTAAAATTTGGGCGCAAAAAAGCCCGGGGTGCGGGGTGCACC